>Ga0207026_1003_pt1 | contig 71070 bp, 66 predicted proteins | sample Alteio_BWMinCont_42_FD_153274 | JGI IMG/M metagenome (GOLD analysis project Ga0207026, IMG submission 153274) | Enriched cells from forest soil in Barre Woods Harvard Forest LTER site, Petersham, Massachusetts, United States -... | ecosystem: Environmental > Terrestrial > Soil > Temperate forest >...
GTGCCAGCAGCATCCGGCTTGATTGTATTTTTATCGCAGTAATGCCATCCTTCGCAGCTATCGATTTTATCGCATCCTTTTCGCTGGTGTTCGTTATCAATGTGCCCTGAGCCTTAGGATCCATCGTATTCAGCAAACGCACCGGTATTTTATATTTCTGAGCCGGGAATACACTTTGCGGGTGCAGTATCTTTGCGCCAAAGTAAGCTAACTCCGCAGCTTCATCAAAGGACAGTTGGGCAATTGGTTTGGTACCATTTACAATCCTGGGATCATTATTGTGCATCCCGTCGATATCGGTCCATATCTGCACCTCTTCGCTGCGGATACCGGCGCCGATCAATGAAGCCGTATAATCACTGCCGCCGCGGCGCAGGTTATCTATCTCGCCAAAACTATTACGGCAAATGTATCCCTGTGTAATAAATAAATTATTGTCGGGGTGTTTATCAAGTAATGGAGTGATGTGGCTGGTAATATGATCTACTATGGGTTCATTATCCTCATCGATCTGCATAAAATCAAGCGCGGGCAATAAAACCGATGGCACACCTATTTCCTTTAGATAAACGTGGTATAAAGTAGTTGACAGCAGTTCGCCTTGTGCCAATATCACTTTTTCTTCGATGGAAGTAAACAAATCATTGGCCAAGTTACTAAGCAAACCGAAATGATAATCTATCACCTCCTTACCCTGCTCCAGGTATTCCTTTTTGGCAAATAGTTCCTTTATAAAAACTTCGTACTTATCTTTTAAAATATGAATGATATTTGCAGCCTTATTTTTATCACCGGCAAGGTAAGCCTGCCCTATTTCGACCAAACTATTTGTAGTTCCGGACACGGCCGACAACACCACGATCTGCCTTTCGGCGGGGTTAATTATATCCAGCAGTTTTTTCATCCGCTCAGGACTTCCTACAGATGTACCGCCAAATTTTAAAACTTTCATTTTTTCTTTCCGTTTACCATAAATGATTGATATTCTTGTATCAATTTTGAGGCGCTAAAAATAGGATTTTAAACCACTTATAACTAATGATAAACAAAATTAAGTTTGGCACAGACGGCTGGAGGGCCATCATAGCCGATGATTATACTGTAGAAAACGTAAAACGTGTGGCTTATGCCACTGCACTATGGCTTAACAAGGCCTTTGAAAATCCATCAGCTGTTGTTGGCTGCGACCCACGTTTTGCCGGGCCGATGTTTGCCGATGCGACTGCCCGTGTGCTGGCATCGCAGGGCGTGAAAGTCTACAGGGCATCAAACCCTTTTATTTCAACACCGATGATCTCGTTAGGTACAGTGCGCAAAGGTGCATCTGCGGGTATTATTATTACGGCGAGCCATAACCCGCCATCATACAATGGTTATAAAATCAAAGCTTTTTATGGTGGCCCCGCTACACCTGATGACATCGAGCAGGTGGAGTCGGTTATTCCGGACACTATTGATTTGACACTAAAATCGGTAGATGAATATCATAAAGATGGATTGATAGAGTTTATCGACCTCGAAGACATGTATGTTGAACATGCAGAAAAAAGCTTTGATATCCCTGCCATCCGCGACAGCGGGCTCGTTTGGGCCTATGACGCCATGTATGGTGCCGGGCAAAACGTAATGCGCCGCCTGTTCCCCGATATTACCTTTTTACATTGCGAAGATAACCCCGGCTTTGACGGCCAGGCTCCCGAACCTATACAGCGTAACCTGAAAGAGTTTGAAGAAATTATCAAACTATCAGATGGTGAAATTGCATCGGGCCTGGTTACCGACGGCGATGCCGACCGTATTGGATTATATGACCAGGACGGCAACTTTGTCGATTCGCACCATATACTTTTATTGCTTATACACTATTTACTTTATACATATAGTGTATAAGCAATAAAAGGCGAAAAAGGCGAGGTTTATTCAACGTTCTCATGTACCAGCAAGATCCAAAAACTTTGCGATGCTTACGGATTAAATAACACCGTTACCAAAATCGGCTTTAAATATATCTGCGACCTGATCGTTAATTCGGGCAAGCCATTTATGGTGGGCGGCGAAGAATCAGGCGGTATTGCGGTTAACGGCCACATCCCTGAACGCGACGGCATTTGGATAGGTTTAATGATTTGGGAATTTATGGCCAAAACCGGCCGCAGCCTTAGCGATTTGGTGCAGGAGATTTACGATGTTGTGGGCAAATTTGCTGTTGAGCGTTATGACCTGCATGTAACCGAAGAGATAAAACAAAAGATAGTAGCTAACTGCAAAGCCGGCTACAAAAACTTCGGCAGCCTTAAAGTAACCAGCACTGAAGACCTTGACGGGTTCAAGTTCTTTTTTGAGGATGAAACCTGGGTGATGATACGCGCATCAGGAACAGAGCCTGTACTACGTGTTTACGCGGAAGCACCAGGCTCAAAAGAGGCTTTTAAAATATTGGATACCGTAAAAGCGGAGTTGCTGAAATAGCGTTTTACTGCCTTTAAAATCAAGAAAGGCTTGCCGGTTGGCAAGCCTTTTTATTTTTCAGTATTGCCATTATTTATACTCCGATATATTTTCGTATCTAATTTTAGCTTAACTTTGGGTTGATGGTGTAACAAGCAAAATTGATTTTTATTTAATTTTGATATTTTGCCGCTTTTGAATCGTTCAATAAACAAGAAATGAAAGTATTATTAGACATAAAGGACAACAAAGCCCATCATTTAATGGAGGTGCTTAAAGGCTTATCCTACGTGAAAGCACAAACGCTTACCCCGTATAAAGCCAAGGTATTTGAAGACCTAAAAGAGGCAGTGGAGGAAATGAATTTAATCAAAGCAGGTAAATTAAACGCGCGTAACGCGGAAGATCTGTTTGATGAGTTATAAAATAAAAACAACCCCAAGTTTGAAAAGGAATTAAAGCGCCTTGCCAAAAAATACCCCTCTCTTAAAACTGAGTATCCCGAACTGGTAAGAAGCCTCAAAGAAACGCCCGAACAAGGCTCATTTTTAGGAAACCATTGCTATAAAGTCCGCCTATCTATCGCTTCAAAAGGCAAAGGAAAATCTGGTGGTGCAAGAGTGGTCACTTATTTACAAATCATGGAAACTACATGTTATCTGCTAACTATTTATGATAAAAAAGAGCAGGAGAACTTACCCGAAAAGGAACTGGAGGAACTGTTGAAATATATAAAGGATTGATCTTTATATCGAGGTTCCAAAAACAAAATCCGAAACTGCGGAGCCTTGAGCATCTCTTAAAATAAACCAACCGCGAAAAATCCAAAATCGAAATTCCCAAATCCTAAATTTCCTACTTGCCTTTTCTTGCGGCCTTTTTAGCCGCTTTAGCTTTTTCCTTATCCTTTGCGGTATCGTGGCTTATAAACCTCGTTATTGCTTTTAAAAATAGCAGCGAAAGCCCCACGACGAGAAGTATGGTCCCCTCGGCTATATGCCCCCATTTGCTGAATACATGGAACAAACCACCGGGCGATAAATAAATATTATGAAACTTTGTCCAGCGTAATAGCACCCAATTTTCAATAGCAAACGTAAGCACAAATACAATAATGGAATTTATCCAATGCCAGTTTTTCCTTGATGAAATAACCCACGAAAGAATGAATGAAAGAATGAGCCCAAAATTGCCAACCTGCTCCACAATTGCCATATCCGAATCCATACGGCTTGGGTAATTAATGCGGTTAGTATGATCGAGAAACAGGAACTTGTAATCGAAAATAAAACCAAACATCTGAGCCCCGTACATAATAAGCAAAAACGCTATAAAATGAATAACCAACAGCCTGGTATTTAAAATACTTTTCATAATAACTTTAGGTGAACTGCAATATTAATATTTTGAATGGAATTTAACGTCCTAAAATAATAATTTCATCAAACAAACACTTTTTCTGAATTTTTATAGCTTTGGACATGAATAAAAGGCTATTTATTTATATTTTCATTATTGCCGTTACCAGGTACACAGTACCTGCCAACGCTCAACTTACAACAGCAAATAGCCAATTACCGCTGGCAACGCTTCAACAACAATTTGTCGACCTGCGGTTTGGCATGTTTATCCACTTTAACATCCCAACCTACATGGACCAGGATTGGCCCGACCCGGATGCAAAGCCCTCCATATTTAATCCAACAAAACTTAATTGCGATCAATGGGCAAAAGCAGCCAAATCCGCCAATATGAGTTACGGCTGTTTAACCACCAAACACCACAGCGGCTTTTGTATTTGGGACACGAAAACCACGGATTATAACGTGATGAACAGTCTGCTTAAGCGGGATGTAGTCAAGGAGTTTACCGATGCCTTCAGGGCAAATGGCCTCAAAGTGATGCTGTATTATTCTATTCTGGATACCCATCACCGCCTGCGGCCCAATATGATAACGCGCAAACATATCGAAATGGTAAAGGCGCAGCTTACCGAGTTACTAAGCAACTACGGCGAAATATCCGCCCTCATCATCGATGGCTGGGATGCGCCATGGTCGCGGATATCATACGATGACATTCCTTTTGAGGATATATACCTGCTGGTAAAAAAGCTACAGCCAAATTGTGTTTTGATGGATTTGAACGGCGCAAAATACCCGGCCGAAGGCTTGTATTACAGCGACATAAAAACTTATGAAATGGGCGCAGGCCAGCGCATATCAAAAGAAAGCAACCATATGCCAGCCTTAGCCTGCCTGCCTTTACAGCAAAACTGGTTCTGGAAAACAACATTTCCAACTACCCCGGTAAAAGACCCTGTGAAGTTGGTTAATGAAACATTGATCCCGCTAAACAAAGTAGATTGTAATTTCATACTGAATGTTGCGCCCAACAGCGATGGCCTGATCGATGACAACGCCCTTGCCGCCTTAAAAAAGATTGGTGAAATTTGGCATAACGAAGGCCCTGCTGCCCCGCTGCCATCGCTTGATGCGCCAATTATTTCATCAAACATAGCCAAGCACCAGCCGGCAAGCTCAAGCTGGAGTGATGATGACAACATTATGGATTTGGCCAATGACGATGATTTTACTACCTCATGGGTATCAAACAAAACGGTTGAACATCCATGGTACGAAATTGATTTCGACCGTGACAGGGCATTTAACACCATCAGCATTGCCGAAGAAAAACCAAACATCACAAAATACCATCTCGAGTATTATTCGAACAGCGAATGGAAACCCATTTTTAGCGGCGAAAATAGTAAAAAAGTAAAAATCAACCGTTTCGACCGGATATGGGGCAGCAAGGTGAGGATATGGATAGATAAATCAGATCACCAGGCTTCGATTGCGGAGTTTGGGGTGTATGATGAGAGGAGGTGAAGCAGTTAGTGAATTAGTGAATAAAAAAATCACATTTTGTTCGGTAGCTGTTTATTACACAAAGTTAACTCCACAACTTTGAGAATGGAGAGTTGCGAAATAAATTTACTTAAACTCGGCCTGCGTAAAACGTCTGTTATTTCATTTCGCAACGTTGTACAAGTTGCAATGATAATACCATTGTCAGAAAGGTCGGCTATAAAATCAATTTGGCTGTTAATAGCAAGGCTCACCCATATATTACAATCTAAAACAACAATCATAATTATTGTTTTGACCGCACTTCCCTTACTTCTGCTACAATTTCGTCAAGGCTGGGTTTTGCGCCGGGCTTAATGCCCTTATTAATTTCTTCAGCAAGTTGTTTGGCCTTAGTTTTATTTTGTATAGTAACCCCCAACTCCTTTAGTAATTGTTTTACCAGGGTGCTCTTTTTCTCCGGAACGTTTATAATTAAAGTTTCCATAATCACAAAGTTAAGCGATTAAGGTTAAGAATACAATTCACCGAATAAATAACTATTTCGCCCGGATGTCATTTTAACATGCGTATTTCTTTTCTAATTTAGAGGCGCACTGCTAACACTCATCTAAGACAAAATCAATCCCCACATTGAACATCGGAATTTTCACTTACGGAACCCGCGGCGATGTACAGCCGTACATTGCGCTGGCATTAGGTCTTATGGACAAGGGCCACCAGGTAACTATAGCAGCCCCTGAAAATTTTGCGGCTTTTGTTGAGGGCTTTGGCATCGCATTTCACCCGCTTTATGGGAATGCCGAAGAAGGGATGAATTCGGCGGAAGGGCGAAGTGTGCTGCGATCAGAAAACACCATTAAACTGATGAAGTATTTTTTTAGGGTGCTTCACGATATAAAAGTTCCGCTACAGAAAAGCTACCTGGAAGCATTTGATAAAGTTGATTTTATTATAGCGAATGCTGCAACGCTTGTAATTACAAGTACACTTGCCGAAAAACAAAATAAAAAACTTGCGATCAGCTATTTTATGCCGCCGGTTGTATCCACGGCGGAATTCCCGATGGCTGATTTTGATTTTTTTAATTTCCCCTGGTATAATAAGCTCACCTATAAATTAGCACATATCTTTTATTGGAAATTTGTGAAGGCTGAGATCAATGAATTCAGGCTGGAATTAGGATTGCCTGCGCTAAAAGAAAACTTTGTTTATTACATAGATAAACAAAAGCCTTTAGATTTAAATTGCATAAGCTCAACACTTTTCCCGCGGCCAAAAGATTGGGACGAAAACCATAAAATAACCGGCTTTTTAGCTATTCCCAAACGCTATAGGGAAAACCATCCGCTCGATGAAATTCCATCGGCGTTAAGCAACTGGTTAGGCGGCGGCGAAAAGCCGGTTTATATGGGCTTTGGAAGCAATGGCGTAGGGAATACGGAAAAATTTATAGCCATACTAAATGATATCCTGACTAAAACCAGCGAGCGGATTTTATTTTGTACAGGCTGGGGCTTATTTGAGAACTTACCGGTGCACAAAAACTTATTCGTAGCAAAATATGTAAATCACGAGGTCATCTTACCAAAGTGTAAAGCGGGGATATTTCACGGCGGCGCAGGTACGCTGGCAACCATGTTGCGAAACAATTTGCCGGTAATAATCATCTCTTTTTATACCGACCAGCCAACCTGGGGCAAAATAATAGAAGGGATGCAATTGGGTGTCCATATCCCCGTTAAAAAGCTCAGCTCCGATAAACTTTTAGCGGCAATCGCATATGTTCAAACCGAGAAAGTAAAAAGAAACGTTGCTGTAGTTGGCCAACAAATAAGGGAGGAAAACGGGGTTGAAAATGCGGTAAGGGAGATTGAAGCATATTTTGGTATTGCGTGAATCTCATTATTACGTCAATCTAACCAAACTTTAAAATCAGTAAAGGATAACTACATTTTTTTGGTCAATAACTGCAAATCTGAAAACCTTTTTATCGGCATCAGCCCAGAACTAAATCCCAACAATATTTAACGACAATAACTTGTTTTCTAATAGAAAACTTATAAATTTGTTTTCTATTAGAAAACCACTGGGTTCATGTTCAATATCATTAACAGAAAAACACTTTTAGCATATGCCGAAAAATACCCTAATGCTAAAAACGCACTTTTTGAATGGTATTACGAGTTTCTCTCATGTGATTTTAAAACCTTCCAGGAATTGAAGTCAGTATACGGCAATGCAAGCCTGGTGGGAGACGACCGCGTTGTTATAAATATTATTGGGAACCATTATCGTTTGGTTATTCGGGTATTATTTGTGTATAAGACCATACAAATAAAATGGTTTGGAACTCATGCCGAATATGATAAGATAGATGTAAACACAGTTAAATTTAAGAGTTGATATATGGAGTTGAAGATTATTAAGAATGAAAAAGAGTACCAGGATTTATTGGATTGGATAGATACTCAATTTGATTTGAATATTGCACCTGACAGCAAAGAAGGGGGGAATTTACAAATTGCTTTATTACTTATAAAGCAATACGAAGATTTACATTATGCGATTCCTTTTCCCGACCCGATTGAGATTGTAAAACAGAAAATGAGTGAAAATGGCCTTATGAATAAAGACCTTGTAAGTTGGATAGGTAGCAAAGGATACGTTTCTGCATTACTTAGCGGCAAAAAACCACTTACTTTAAGAATTGCTAAAGTATTACATCAAAAATTAGGCATCCCGGCAGAAGTGTTATTAGCGTAATATATGTAACTTGTATTACATTTTGTGGCAATTAGTATTTGATTATTTACCGTCTAAATTTTCGTCTATGAAACGCATTCTCCTTTTCCTGATCTCAAGTGGTATCCTTGTCGGTTCAGCAACTGCCCAAGGCTCAACCAAACCCCGCATGGCCATTGCAGGCCTGGGCATTGAGTCCAGCACATTCTCGCCGGCACTTACCGAGGAAGCGGCCTTTCATGCAAAATATGGTGCCGATGTTTTTTCAACCTATCCGTTTATGGCTGTTGATTCACCGCTGAGAAGCAAAGCGGTTTGGATACCTACCATAGTAGGCCACGCGTTGCCGGGCGGTACAGTTACCCGCGAGGCTTATGAGTCACTGGTAACCAAAACGCTTGATTCACTAAAAAAACACCTGCCTTATGATGGCCTTTATTATGATATTCACGGCGCTATGAGCGTAGTCGGCTTGGATGACCCGGAAGGCGATTTTATTGTGCGGATAAGGAAAGTGGTCGGCAAGAAAACTATTATCTCCACCTCAATGGACCTGCATGGCAATGTTTCATGGCGGCTGGCCGAAAATACCGACCTGATCACCTGTTACCGCAAAGCGCCGCATGAAGATGCCACGCAAACCAAAGAACGGGCTGTACAAAACCTGGTCGACCGTATTGAAAGCGGCAAGGGGAAACCAGTTTACAAAGCATATATATCTATCCCCATATTACTACCCGGCGAAAAAACAAGCACGCGGATTGAGCCTGCAAAAACCGTTTATGCAGCGGTTTGGCCAGCTGCCGTACAACCAGGCATTATTGATGCCGCCATTTGGGTGGGCTACGCCTGGGCCGATGAGCCGCGCAACCATGCCGTTGTGATGGTTACCGGCGATGATAAAGAAATGGTGACACATACCGCCGAAAAGTTAGCCAAAGGCTTCTGGGACGCACGCAATGGCTTTGCATTTGTAGCCCCGACAGGTACCTTAAGCGAATGCCTGGATAAAGCGCTGGCCAGTACCAAACATCCGTTTTATATCAGCGATTCGGGCGATAACCCAACCGCAGGCGGCGCAGGCGATGTAACCTGGACAATAACTGAAATACTTAAACGCCCTGAATTTAAAGCCGATAACGGGCCATCGCTTATTTATGCTTCTATCCCCGGCCCTGAGTTGGTAAAAAGCGCCATAGCGATCGGCGTTGGTGGTCATGTTGATGGTTATGCAGGTGCAAAGGTTGATGCACGGAATGCGCCGCCTGTGCATATCGCCGGAACAGTTGAATCTATAGTTTACGGGGATGTGGACGCTGAAGTTGAGGTAGCTATAAAAGTGGGCAGCGTGCATGTTATCGTCACCCAAAAACGGAAGCCTTATCATCATGAAGCCGATTTTACACGGTTAGGGCTTAATCCGCGGAAAGCGGACATTGTAGTTGTCAAAATCGGTTACCTTGAACCCGAGCTATATGCCATGAAGGCCGATTGGCTGCTTGCCCTCACTCCCGGCGGTGTTGACCAGGGGATAGAGCACCTGCCCTACCACCGGATACAGCGCCCGATGTTCCCGATGGATAAAAATATGGCGAAGCCGGATTTGTCGGCGAGGTTGGTGCCGTCTTCGGATAAACTATAGGAGACTATGAATATCAATATCTATCGCTACAATTGGAGCATTTTTGCGATTTTCACTAATCATTTCAAGCAATCTCTTTTGACCTTGAGAAAGTGTTTTTTCTTTAGTTTCCACTGTTTTAACAGTGATCTCAACCTCTTGCCCTGCAAACATGGTTTTCAATGGCTTTAAAAATGTCATGCTGATTTCTTTTGCTTTTAAACGATATGTTGTTTGCATAATAATTCAAATATAATTAAAATGCAGCCATTATAGAAAAGAACAAAAATTCTCTCCAAAAATAAAAAACAAATTCACTGGTGATATATTGGTAATTTATTACACTTGTTATTAAAAACGTGTTTATGGCAGATCGCAATTTTTTTGGCAGCACAGCCGCAGAAAGGGAACAGCTTTTTATAACACTTTATAAAAAAGCATTCCCGCAGGTGGCCAAATATGTAAGCAGAATGGAAGGGTCTTTTGACGAGGCGAAAGATATTTTCCAGGATGCAATGGTTATTTATTATGAAAAACTTGTAAGTACGCCTGTCGCGCTACATACCAATGAGCAGGCTTACTTGCTGGGTATAGCCAAACATTTATGGGCCAAAAGATTCAGAGAAAATGTACAGTATTCTCCGCTTGATGCTTTTGGCAACGATATGATGATGGATGAGGAGGAAATGCAGCCCTCCCCTGCTAAATTATTCCATTACCTTGAAACCGCAGGCCAAAAGTGCATGGAAATATTAAAGGCTTTTTATTACGATAATTTGCATATAGATAAAATTGCGGAACTGTTTGGATACTCGGGCACACGATCAGCAACCGTACAGAAATACAAATGCATGGAGAAAGTAAGGGAAACCATTAAACAAAAATCACTGGATTATGCGGACTTCGTTGAATGAAATAAAATTGATTGACTGCCACATCTTTAACCAGGGAAACCATGAAGATGCGCTCTTGTTTGATGCTATGCTGCTGCTTGATGCTGGTTTACCGGAAAAAATAATGTGGCAAAAAAAGGCGCATGCCATTGTTCAGCAATATGGCCGCAAAAAGATAAAAGCTGAGATAGAAATGGTGCATCAAAAATTGTTCAATGAACCCGTGCATCAAACGTTCAAACAGAGAATATTGAGGTTTTTTAGCTGATTAAGTGAGCGGGTGATTAGGTTTCATTAGTTTCAGCACAATCGACCTAATCCAACTTAATCAACTCAATAAACCTAATCTAACTTAATCAACCAACATATGAATATCGACCACCAAGAATTTCGCAGCTACGCTGCGAAGCACCTTCGTATTGACCAAACTTACGTGGACAATTACGTTTCGCAAACCGGGAATTATGCAATCCGTATGGGCATGACACCTTATATCATCGAAGAACGACAGCTTAACATTTCGCAACTGGATGTATTCTCGAGGCTGATGATGGACAGGATTATCTTCCTGGGCACAGCTATTGACGATCATGTGGCCAACATCATCCAGGCGCAACTGCTTTTCCTGCAATCGGCTGACCCAAAACGGGATATACAGATATATATCAACTCGCCCGGCGGGTCGGTTTACGCGGGCTTTGGCATTTATGATACCATGCAGCTCATCTCGCCCGATGTGGCAACAATTTGCACAGGGCTGGCTGCCTCGTTCGCTTCCATCGTACTTTGCGCAGGGGCAAAAGGTAAACGGGCTGCATTAACACATTCAAGGGTGATGCTGCATCAGCCGTTAAGTGGCGTACAGGGCCAGGCATCAGACATCGAGATCACTGCCCGTGAAGTACTTAAAGTAAAGAAAGAACTTTATAACATATATGTAAAGCATACCGGACAGGAATATCAACGGGTACACGATGTATGCGACCGTGATTTTTGGATGACCGCGCCGGAAGCAACGGAGTTTGGGATTATTGATGAGATTTTGGGGGGATAGAAATGCGGAGGCAGGAATGCGGAAGTCGAAATGCCGATTGCGGAATGGCCGAATTATGTTGTCGTCAGAGCGGCGCGCAAAGTTTTTTGTTTTTACAATTTTATAAAATGGCAAAAATGGAATGATTGATTATCAATTATTTACAGCTTTAAAAAAGGCAGTGCTGTTGTGAAGTGAACAGATGAACGCTTGTGGAGGTGTATAAAGTACACCTATTCGCGTTAAGGTCTACAGTGTTATCAGTCGTTTTTGCACCGGGCTGCCCCACTCTCGTTACTCGCTCCAAAACTTGTTTTCTACGGTTATCCTAACCGTTAGTATAATCGCGTTAAGTACAGTAAAAATAATAGCAGTATAATACAAATGAAAAACAAGAGGGATGACTGCTATTTCGCACACCACCTCCATATAATTGGGGTGTTTTAAAAACTTATAAGGGCCTTTTTTTACGGGGTAAACGCCAGGGATACGGTATATTTTGGTATTCCAGTATTTACCTAAAGAGGATAACGCCCAGAATTTAAATGATAACACCAATAAAAACAGCACAAGAAATACCCAACTGATTGGCGGCCCGCCCCTTAAAATATATTCAACAATTATTGATATAATAAACGAGGTATGAAGGGCGATAATAAACGGGTAGTGGTTCTGCCCATACTGGATTGCGCCCTGTTGCAGCAGCCATTTTTCGTTTTTCCGGGCAATGTATAATTCCGAAAGCCTTTGAAGGATGAAGAAAGTTATGAAGATGATGAAGTACATGATTAGTTTAATTGGTTGATTATGTTGATTGAGTGAGCGGTTGGGGAGGCAAATTCATGATCGCGGCGATTAATAACTTAATCAACCTAATCCAACTTAATCAACCGCTAACCACACTTCAAAAGCACCATTTCGCTCGAAAAGCCGGGGCCCATGGCCAGCATTAGGGCATAGCCGTCTTCAAATCCTTCAGTCATAAACTTTTCTAAAACATATAAAACCGTTGCACTCGACATATTACCGTAATCATTCATCACCTCGCGGGTTTTTTTCATAAAATCCCCTTCAACACATAAGGCACCTGCATAAGCATCCAGTACCTTTTTACCGCCGGGATGAAAAACAAAATTTTTAATATCGCTTAACTGTAACTGATGTTTTGCCAGGAACTGATCGATATCTTCCCTGATATGCTCGTTGATAAACGTAGGTATATCCTTTGAAAATAGAACCTTGAAACCTGTATCCTGGAACTCCCAGCCCATTACCTCCAGCGAATCGTAATATAATTTGCTGCTCGACGCCACATAATTAACGCCCGTATTATTAGTATGATTGTCCCCTTTAACTATAGCGGCGGATATACCATCAGAAAACAAGCTGGAACCTATGAAATTACTTTTACTATAGTCGCTTTTTATCAGGGTTAAAGAGCAAAGCTCCACAGCAACCAGGCATACCACAGCATCAGGATTTGCTTTGGCAAGTGTATTGGCTTTTGCCATGCCTGAAACCCCGCCGCCGCAACCCAGCCCGAATACTGGTATCCGGTTAACATGCGGGTTCAGCCTCATTTTATTAATGATCAATGCGTCGAGGCTTGGCGTTGAAAGGCCCGTTGTTGATACAAAAATGAGGTCGGTAATATCATCTTTGTTTATCCCGGCTTTTATTACGCACTCTTCAATGGCTTGCACAGAGTAAGCTAAGGACGTACGGATATACTCACTATTCCGCTCTTCAAAAGTATTCGGCGTTCTGTAATAACTCAGCGGCTGACAAAAGTTGCGTTGTTTTATTTCGGTATTATCAAAGGCAAATATCAGGCGTTTAGCTTCGGGGAAATTCACCGAAAACATATCCATCGCTTGTTTTTTTGCTTCTTGCTGGTCAGTTTTGTAGGGGAGATCTATTTTTGAAGCGGATGCTATAAAGGGCATAAAGAACTTATAAGTTTATTTATATGTACGTAACCATTCCCGTGCCAGTTGCCTCAATTTTGAAAAAATAGTTGGGTGGTGAACGGTCAGTAGTGAGCGGTGAGTGGTCAGTTTATATACTTTTCACTCACTACTCACCATTCACTACCCAACCGCCTTCAGCTCAGTCACATCCTTTAAAACATATATCATTCCTGCCGGGAAACCTGAAAATTGTATGGCATCCAATGGATCTGGTTTTAAATTGGGTACAACAATTTCAATATTTTTTTGCTGAAACCAGGATGTCTTTCCATCCAGGTGTACTTTTAATGAATCACCCGGGTTTTTATTATCCAGCAGGGCTTTGAGTAAACTGCTTTTTTTCGTTAATTCATCAACGTGTTTGCCAATAACCTGCTTGTCCTCTAACCCTAAAACTTTCTTAGCCACAGTATTCATAAACACCACCTCCTGTTTCTCATTCAGCCCGAATATTGCTTCCTGTGTTTCTTCGATCAATGCTCTTATCCTGATCTCCTCTGTCATAATTTTTGACAAATTTGTGTTTTCAAGTTTGCCAAGCTCTTCTGCCATAGCATTAAAAGCCAGCGACAGTTCAGCAAACTCGTTGCTTGTTTTAAAATCAAGCCTGGCGTCATAATTTTTTTCTCTTATATCCTGCAAGCCTTCAGCAAATTCATGAAGCGGGTTGATGATAAAACCGGGGAAGTTGGCTATCAAAATAAAAATAATTAAAAAAGTAATAAACCCCATAGCGCCAAGGTAAAGGGTTGCTTTATTTACCGTTTCGTGCGTGGCATCATTTTTTTGCACGATGGCCCGCATATTTAACCCCTCTATCGTTTTCAGCGATGAACGGATATCCCTTACTGTAGCACTTTTTTGCTCCGCGTTTTCCGACGGGCCGATAAGTGTCATAAAATCTTCCCTAACACGGGCAGTAGCCTCCTTTTCACCGGGCTCGGTTATATTTTTCTCTTGCTTTGCGAGCCATTTATTAAACGTTTCAGCCGCTTTTAATGTTAATGGCAGGTCGGTCTCGTCTAAAACGGAACGCATTTCCCTGGTAAATGTCAATGTTTCGTAGTTGTTCTTTAGGGTAACCTTCGCGGTTTCAGATATCTCTTCAATATAATATATTGAAAAGGCGCCAAAAACCAATACGACTATAAATAATAAACCAAATCCTAAAAAAAGCTTTTTTCTTATTTTCATGACGATATAATTTTTAGTTTACAACCTCACTATTGCCCCTGGATGGAATTAAAGTAAAGATAGCTGAAATATCTTATTTAACTAAACACAAACATATAAGTTACTTAGAAGTAAAGGCGTGACAGGCATATTGATGAATTTTAAATAAATTGTACAGGGTTGAACACAGTGTTACAGATGATATTTCATTGGTGGTTTTATAAAAATTATACGTTAAGTTTGGTTATATGAAATACGACAGGATTAGAAATTTCATTAACGGTAAGTTTACTTCCATTACATCCGAAAAAGTATTAACTATAACCTCGCCGGTGGATGGCACATTTTTAACTGAGCTGCCATGCTCAACCAGTACTGACCTTGATCAAGCTGTAAAGGCGGCTAAAACTGCTTTTGTAACCTGGGGTAAAACGCCAATAAAAGAGAGGGTTCAGGTATTTTTCAGATACAAAACCCTTTTAGAGAAAAACATTCAGGAACTTGCTGCTTTAGGCAGTGAAGAAAATGGCAAAACCATCGGCGAATCGATAGCTGAAATTGAAAAATGTATTGAATTAACTGAATTCGCCTGTTCCTTACCACAATTAGTAACCGGTGAAACCCTTGAAGTAAGCAAAGGGATTGAGTGCCGCACTGAACATGTGCCCCTTGGTGTGGTTGCATCCATCGTACCTTTCAATTTTCCTACCATGGTGCCAAACTGGACTATCCCCAATGCCATTGCACTCGGCAACTGCATGATCATTAAACCATCCGAAAAAGTACCGTTGAGTATCGGCAGGATTGCCGTGCTGTTGAAAGAAGCAGGTTTGCCCGATGGCGTTTTTAACATAATACACGGTGATGCGGAAATAGTAAACGCCATTTGCGACCATCCGGATATTGAAGCGGTATCATTTGTCGGCTCAACAAATGCTGCCAAGGCTGTTTACCGCCGCGCTACGCAAAATTTAAAGCGCTGCCTTGCCTTAGGCGGCGCAAAAAACCATTTGCTGGTACTGCCCGATGCTACCCCCGATATGACTGCACAAAATATAACCGCATCCATGAGCGGCTGTGCCGGCCAAAGGTGCATGGCAGCATCCGCAATGGTAGGCGTTGGGCCGGTTGATCATATTATTGAGAAAATATGCACGGAAGCCCGTAAGTTAATCCCCGGCGAAAACCTTGGCGCGGTTATCAATAAGGCATCAAAAGACAGGATAGAGCGTTATATAACCGAAGCCGAACAACAGGGCGCGAAAATTTTGGTAGATGGCCGGAATGTTATAGTACCTGGCAAAGAAAATGGCACTTACGTTGGCCCAACGGTCATTGATTATGTGACCCCTGGTATGGCGGTGGCAAGGGAAGAAATATTCGGACCCGTGATCAGCATCATCCGCACCAAAACTATTGACGAAGCCCTCGCTATTGAAAATGCCAACCCATACGGCAACGCAGCAAGTGTTTTCACCCAAAATGGCGGTGCGGCCAGGTATGTGATGGAGAAAGCCAGCGCCGGGATGATAGGTGTAAATATTGGTGTGCCTGTGCCGCGCGAGCCATTTTCGTTTGGCGGGTGGAACGAAAGCAAGTTTGGCGTGGGCGATATTACCGGCAAAAGTTCCATTGAGTTTTGGACGAAACTGAAAAAGAGTACCACAAAATGGAACCCGGAGGCAGGGGTGAACTGGATGAGTTAAGCCCCACCCCCTAAGGGGAGTTTTAGAAAATGATTACAATTGATATATATATATTTAGATAACAAAAATAGAAAGTCTCCCTGCCAATGGGCGGAGGAGATTTAGAGGGGGCTTTATGTACGAAACATCAATTTCAGAAGCACAGGAGATTATACAGGATAATCTTGATTATACCTTATTTTCATGGAGCAAGCAAAAGGGTATAGATCCCATCGCAGTAAAAAGGGCCGAAGGCGTTTACCTGTACGATTATGACGACAAACGGTATATCGATTTTTCATCGGGGTTGATGAATGTAAATATCGGCCACGGCGACCAACGCATAACGGATGCTGTAGTTGGGCAAATGCAGGAAGTGAGTTATATAACGCCCAGCTGCGTGACCAAGGCACGAGGTGATCTCGGCAAAAAGCTGGCAGAAATTTGCCCCGGCGATCTAAATAAGGCGTTTTTTACCCTATGTGGCGCAAGCTCTATCGAAAATGCCATAAAACTGGCACGCTTATATACTGGCAGGCACAAAATTATTACCCGGTACCAATCCTACCATGGTTCAACCTATGGGGCGCTTTCAGCGGGCGGCGATCCGCGTAAATTGGCTGCCGATGCACAGCAGGCGCCAAATTTTGTGCATATCGATATTCCCTATGCCTATCGCTGGCAGCATAGTAAAGAAAGCTTACTGACGGATGCGGTAAACAACCTCGAAAGGGTGGTTGCATATGAAGGCCCTGGCAATATTGCAGCAATGCTTTTTGAGGGTGAATCCGGTTCGTCAGGCTGTTTTAAATATCCGGAAGGATACTTGTTGGCTGTACGTGATATCTGCGATAAACACGGCATCTTATTGATCATGGATGAAGTGATGAGTGGTTTTGGTCGTACAGGCAAGTGGTTCGGGTTTCAAAATCATGGTATTGTGCCCGATATGATAGCTATGGCCAAGGGGCTTACCTGTGGCTACCTGCCATTTGGCTGTTTAATGGTAAGCGATAAGATAGCTTCGAAATATGACGATGCAATGCTTCCGCTGGGACTTACCTACTCCGCTCATCCTGTCTGCTGCGCTGCTGCTTTAGCAACGCTTAAAATTTATGAGGATGATAAGCTGATAGAAAACACAGCGGCGATGAGCAAGTACATGGATGAACAAGTTGAAATACTCAGGCAAAAACACCCATCCATTGGCGACTGGCGCAACACCGGCCTGTTAGGTTGTATCGAACTGGTAAAAAACCGCGAAACCAAAGAGCCAATGACGCCATTTAACGCAAAGCCTGATGAAATGCAGGTGATGAACAAGGTAGCCGCCAAAATAAAAGAACTGGGCATGTACACTTTCGTGAGGTGGAACTTTATATTTATTGCCCCGCCGCTGTGCGTTACAAAAGCACAGATTGACGAAGGCCTGGCCATTATTAGTGAAGCTATAAGCATAGCGGATGGAGAGGTGAAAGGCTAAAGGCGAAAGGTTTTCAAAATCAGTAATTCAACGATTCAGTAATTGAATAATTACGATGAAATCACTATAGCCACCGGGACGATGACCGGTGTAAACGACAACAAAACCTACGCCCCGCCGCATGATAAAGTGATAGCGCTGTTGCGGAAATATGGGAGGTAAAGTAAACAGTGTTAGACAATCCATTAATAACGAAGCATCGTTGAAATGATGAGTTACATAAGCAGCATGGAATAAACTACACTATCCTTATAAGGTCACCATCTCCCCTATCCTCCAGCCAGCCAATGGGCAAAATACATTTTTCATCTATCCGGTTCTCGCGGAGCACAGCTTCAAAGGTTTCAAGAGTATCGGTATCAACGGCTATGAGCAGTCCGCCGCTGGTTTGCGGGTCGGCCAGGATATATTGTTGGTGATCTGTAAGCGGGGCTACTTTATGTCCGTAACTTTTCCAATTGCGGATGGTGCCGCCCGGGATACAGCCCATGGCGAGGTATTCATCAAGGGCTTCAATTTTTGGTATTTTATCAAACTCAATAACTGCCTGCAGGTTGCTGCCTTCGCACATTTCGGCCAGGTGGCCCAGCAAGCCAAAGCCGGTAACGTCTGTCATCGCTTTTACTTCTGGCAAGCCGCCCAACGCTTCACCAATTTTGTTGAGCATGCACATGCTTTGCAGGGCAATGGCGGCATCGGCTGGTTTTAAAACACCACGTTTTTGTGCTGTGCTCAATATGCCTACCCCCAAGGCCTTGGTAAGGTATAAGCGGCACCCGGCAACAGCCGTGGAGTTTTTTTTGAGGTTTTTAATGGGTATAATACCATTAACCGCCAGCCCGAAAACTGGTTCGGGGCAATCGATGCTGTGGCCACCGGCTAAGGTTATACCAGCTTCGGTGCAAACGGCGCGCGAGCCTTCCAGCACCTTTTGGGCTACTTCGGCCGGAACCGTATCCACAGGCCAACCCAGTATCGCGATAGCCAGCACAGGTTTGCCACCCATGGCGTACACATCGCTAATGGCATTTGCCGATGCAATCCGGCCAAAATCATAGGCATCATCCACTATCGGCATAAAAAAGTCGGTGGTGGAGATGAGGGCCGTCCCATTGCCAAGATCGAACACAGCAGCATCATCGCGGGTATCGTTGCCAACCAGCAAACGGGTATCGGGCGTATGCTTAATAGGGCTGTGCAACATAATATCCAATACGGCCGGGCTTATTTTACAGCCGCAACCGGCGCCATGCGAGTATTGAGTGAGTTTTATATTTTCTGTATCCATTTAGTTTTCGGGCTTTATAATTTATTTTGCTTTGCGATGATCAACCCGGCGTTTACGATGGCATCAGTACCACCGCCATCAATTTCAACAACTTTGGCACGGTCGCGTTTGGATAGTCCACTGCGATAGGTTTTATCATAGTACACAAGTACAATGCGGATAAAATCGGCCATCCGATCTTCGTCTATCGCTGCGATGGCATTTTTTGTTTGTTCCGGGCCCAGGCGTTTCCATATCTTTTGGGTACATTCTTTCAGGAAACCCTTATCAAGTATTCCATATTCGGCAACCAAAGAATCAACCCTCGCCCCCAACGAAACTTTTAGCACCATAACAGGCGCATCCCGCATCTGGTGAAAAAATGCATTGGGGATGGAGCGTTTACCAATAGTGATACTTTCATCTTCTATCCATACAGGCCGTTGAGGATCAAGCAGCTTGAGTTCGTTAGCCAGGTCATTTTCAAATTGTTCCTGTGTGGGCTGTTCCATGTTGTTCATACTGCCAAAGGCCGAGCCCTGGTGCTTTGCAAAGCCTTCCAGGTCGACTACTTGTTCGCCAAGGGCTTTCAACTGGTGCAGTACTTTTGTTTTACCCGACCCTGTTAAGCCGCCAAGAATGCGGATATTAAATTTTTCTGCAAAGATATCCAGCACGCGGCGCCGGTAGTGTTTATAGCCGCCCGTAAGCAAATACACCTCAAATCCATATAAATTCAAACACCAGGCCATGGCGCCGCTGCGCATGCCGCCACGCCAGCAATGCAGGGCTATTTTTTTGTGGGGGGCAATTTCCAGTGCCTGTTTTATAAATGCCGACCATTTGGAACCTGTGAGATCAAAACCTAACAATATAGCTTCTTCGCGGCCCACCTGTTTGTAAGTAGTGCCCACCTTTACCCGCTCGTCATTGCTGAACAAGGGGATATTATAAGCCCCGCAAATGTGGCCCTGCACAAATTCGGCTGGGGTGCGCACATCAACCACCGGGATATTGCTGTCCAGTTGCAAAAAGTTATTGATGCCGGTATTTTTGATCATGTCTATCGTCAAGGCAAGTTGCAAAATTTATACCGTATAAAAGGGTGCTTTTGTAATTGTGCGGCATTACAGGCACTGTTTCATTTTGTGGCGAAGTGACGGCCTGCATCACTTTCTTCAAAACCAAAAGATTTTTGTTTCTGCTTTCTTTAAGGATTGTTTATTTAGCGACAAAATGAAAATTATGAGCCTAATATGCACAATAACATAATTGTCCGCTGCTAAACAATCAAAGTAACTCCGACAAAACAGAGCAAAAAAACATTTTAGCATTTTTTCTACTGCCCCTGTCGGGCTTGGGCAGCAGGCGGGCGTTCCACAAGTGTCGACTTATTTCACGCGCTCCACGTATTCGCCGGTGCGTGTATCTACTTTTATCTTATCGCCCTGGTTTACAAAAAGTGGCACTTTTATTTCAATGCCATTTTCTGTTGTGGCAGCTTTCAGCGCGCCCGAAGAAGTATCGCCTTTAACAGCAGGCTCGGCATAGGTAATTTCAAGTTCAACAAAGTTTGGCGCCTGCGCCATTATAGGTTCTTCACTTTCAAAGGAAACGATGACACTCATGCCTTCTTTCAGGAACTTTGCCGAAGGGCCAAATAATGATTTGGGGATGTTATGCTGGTCGTAACTGGTATTATCCATAATCACCATGTAATCACCTTCCTGGTACAGGTATTGAAAATCATTGGTTTCCACGCGGCAAATTTCAACCTGTTCGTCGGTGGCTAAGCGGGCTTCTACAATTTTGCCGGTTTTTATATTACGGAATTTATCCAGGTAAAATGCCCCGCCTTTGCCTGGTGTGCGGTGCAGTACTTCGGTAACCGATACCAGTTCTCCGTTGAACCGTAATATGTTCCCAACTTTAATTTCAGATGCCTTTGCCATTTAAATATGCTTATAAATTTTGTGGCCAAAGATAGATTAAGTTATGATAAACAGCAGGCTAAAAAAATTTATTAGCATTTGTCCCTATTGTCCTGGATGCATGGCAAGTGCGATCTGCATAACTATTTTTTTAGGTAAACTTTATTTTGCTTGCATTATTTACTACATTGCATCAAAACCCACAGACCATGAAATCACTAAAATGGGCGTTCTTAGCCCTAACCTTATTCACTTTTACACTAAATTCCTGTAAAAAAAGCGGAAACAGTACACCTAAAGTAACCAACACTGTCGCACTAAAATTTAACGGTACTGCATATACCACGTCAACCATCACTGCTACGTACAGTAAGGGTGCGTTGCAGATCATCGGCTCTTTTAACTCTACTACGGTTATTCACCTTCTTATCCCAACCGATGTTAAGGTAGGCAGTTTCGATCTCGCTACCGGGGGGGGGCGCCACAATTTTTAGTGCAGGTCCAACCGTAGACGTCTTTGGAGATTCAGGAACCATAACAATCACTTCATTTACCGGCACCATTGTGGAAGGTACATTCCAGTTTAGTGGGACCAGTATTTTGGACGGCAATACCTACACCATAACCAGCGGCACCTTCCAAACAAATTACACGACACAATAAAACCAGGGACAAGCGTATTTTATTGAAATACCCGGTTTATTTTAAACGGCACTTTTCTTTCCCTTCGTCAGGAATTTTGCGAAGATTAAAGCCACAATAAGCGCAATAATACCCTGGCATAAAACCGTTGCAGGCGCGCCAATATGCTGCGATACGGCGCCCACTAAAAGGCTGCCAACCGGTAACATACCAAATATTGCCATTAACAAAATACTGATGGCACGCCCACGCATTTCGGGCGCCGACTGAGACTGTACAAAGATATTGCAAACAGTAAATTGTGCCACGCCGCCAAAACCGGTCATCGCCGCAAAAAACATGGCTATAGGAAAACTCTTTACCTGCGAAAAACCAATCAATCCTGCCCCTATAACAATGGTGCTCAACAACAATATCATTTTTAAATGGGCGCCGGTTTTACGCGAGGCCAAATAAATGGTGCCAACTACAGCGCCTGTACCAATAAAGCTGGTAATGTAACCGAAAGTTGCTGCGTTCCCTTTAAAAATAACCTTGGCAAATACTGGCAAAACTGTATTATAAGGCAGCACCAATAAACTAACAACGGCCAGCATTAAAATAATCAAACCAATATCCGGCGCCTTTTTAAGGTAGCTAAAGCCCTCCGCAAGGTCGGCTATAACGTTCTTGGCCGATTGTTTTGCCTGATGGACCGGCAATTTCATCAGCAGCAGCGAAACGATAACCCCGCCAAAACTTGCGGCGTTAATAAGAAAACATACCGCGGCGCCAAATGCGTTTAAAACAATGCCCGACAATGCAGGCCCCAGCAACTGCGCAAGGCTGGCCATGGCGGTAGTAAGCGATAAAGCATTTGGCAGATCAGCTGGATCGGCAACAACTTCGTGGACTAAAGCCTGCCTGGCGGGTACGTCGAAAGCGTTGATTATTCCTAAAATTACGCTTAGTACAAGTATGGCCCAAACAACAGTATGGCCTGTAAATACCAAAATGGCCAGCAACACAGCCTGGGCCATGGAGGTGATCTGGGTGATCTTGATAACCTTGTACCTATCGTAACGGTCAGCTGCAACGCCGCCAAAAATTGAAAACAAAAATGAGGGGAACTGCTCTGCAAAGATGGTAACCCCAAGTAAAAAGGCAGAGTGCGTGATGGAGTACACCACCCATATTACCGCTGTTCGTTGCATCCATGTACCAAACTGGGAAACTGACCTGCCGATAAAATAAAGTGTATAATTAGAGCTCCGGAATGCCCTGAACAAAGTCATTTCTCCGATTTTTTTCATTGCGCAAGTTTATCTGAAAAAAAAATTATAAATGCAGGATGTTGGTAAAAAAGGAAAGCTTTTTTAATGCGGATTGTGCCCCCCTGCCGGCAGGCAGGGAATGTGAAATGAGGAATTGATTTCCGGAACTCCGGGTTGTGTGCCATTGCCTTTATAGCCACAGTAAAGTGGTTTTGTCTATTTTGCGAACAGCAAACTTTATTGGTAACTTTGATTTAAACCGAAAAGCGCCTTCCCAATGATAAAACTACATAAGGCTTGTTTTTTATTATTGATTTCTTTTTTTATATGCTGCAGAAAACCATATAACCCACCTGCTATTACAGGCAACGAGGGGTATCTTGTCGTAGAAGGAGTCGTTAACGCCGAATCCGACTCAACTACTATTAAATTGACCCGTACGGTTAACATTGCAAATAACGTGACAGCAAACCCTGTATTGCATGCGGTGGTTACTGTTGAAAACGACCAGGGCCTTAGTTTCCCTTTAACCGAAACCGTCAATGGCAATTATACTTCGCCGGGCTTAAATCTTAATAATTCCCGCACTTATCGCTTAACTATAAAAACAGCCAATAATAAGCAATATCAGTCGGACTTTGTGCCGCTAATTGTTACACCGCCCATTGATAGTATTGGTTATAATATCGTAAATAACCCGGTTACCGGGATACAAGTTTATGTCAATACACATGATCCGGCCAATGCCGTAAAATATTATCGCTGGGACTATGATGAGGCCTGGGCATTCCAGTCCAAATATATTTCATACTGGATACCCAGTGGCAACACGCTTGTACCAAGAACCGCTGCGCAAAACATAACAAATTGCTATGGAAGCGATATTTCGAGCGACATCGTATTAGCCTCATCCGCTAAATTGGAGCAAGACATTCTTTATCAAAGTCCGGTAGTATTTATACCGTCCACATCAGAAAAGTTGGAAGCCGAATATAGTATCCTGCTCCGCGAATATGCCCTAACCGCCGATGCCTATGACTTTTGGGTAAGCCTGAAGAAGAATACCGAGCAATTAGGTAGTATTTTTGACGCCCAGCCATCACAAATTGAGGGGAATATTCATTGCATAACCACCCCGTCAGAGCCGGTTATCGGTTATATAAGTGTTTGTACGGTTTCATCAAAAAGGATAATTATAACAAGCGCCAATTTGCCTGTATGGGTGGCTACCTATCCATATACATGTGAACAAGATACCAGTCTCAATCCTTACGATGACCTTGTCTTAGATTCGGCCCACTTAGTAGCAACAGGCCCACCTCCACCTGGAATTGGGGCACCGCCCTTTTTTTTGTATTCAACCCGTGAATGTGTAGATTGTACGATAAGGGGTACAAAAACACGGCCGCCATTTTTTAAATGAAAGATGTGAATATTTTGCAGCGTATGTACCCAGGTGCATTGGATAGACATACTTAGCAGACGATCTTTTGTCCTTGCCGCAACTATGCCGGTACCGATCAGATTATTGAAGTGAATTGCTTGTTTTGTAACCCTTAACTGGCGGGAAACCCGACTAAAAAGGTTGAACCAGACTTCGGCTTACTATCGATGCTAATGCGCCCGCTCAGGGCTTCAACCTGGTGCTGTACCATGTACAAGCCGATGCCTTTACCTTCGGTATCGGTATTGAAACGCTTATACAAGCCAAAAACTTCCTCCCCATGAATGGATAGGTCGATGCCGCGGGCATTGTCCGTAAAAGTTATATTTACCATAGTGCCCTCTATCCACGATCTGATTTCGACAAGCAATGGCACCTCAGGCTGCCTGTATTTTATGCTGTTTGAGATGAGATTATAAAAGATGCTGTATAAATAACTTTTAATAGAATAAATCCCGGTGGCTTGTGAAAAATCAGTAACTATCTTAATATTTTCCTTACTTATCGTTTGACGAAACCCGATAAGTATGTCATCAACCAATTGAGAGAAGATAATCTTTACCTTTTTTTCGCTGATATCACTTCTGATCTGCAATACCTGGTTCAGGTCCTTAACAATCTCATCAAGTTTTACCGTCGACCGAAAAAGAAATTCTTCCAGCTCATTCTTTTCACTTTCACTAATGTCATTGTCCTTCAGCATATCCGACAAACTGATAATGTTTGCCAACGGCGCGCGCAGGTTATGTGAAACGATATATGAAAATTGCTCCAAATCTTTGTTACGGTGTACCAGGTCATTACTTATCCTCACACGTTCAAGTTCTGCAAGTTTAGCGGCGGTAACGTTTGTGGCCGAGCAACAAAGCCCGATGATATGATCATCAGCATCTTTTACCGGGTTGATGCTTATTGCATACCAAACCGTGCCGCCATCCAGCTGAGGATAACTGATTTCATAGCTGACGGTATCGCCCGCCATAACCGCATTTACCATTTCTATTACAGGCTCCTTGCGGTCTTCTCTAAGCAGATCGATAAAGTGAACCCCCTCTTTTAGAGGTTTAGACAAAGACGCTAACGACCACTGACGGGCGATGGCATTGTAGGTAAGAACTTTCAGATCCCGGTCGAGCAATACAAAGGCAATATTGGTAGTGTTAAATATGGTACGCAGCTGCGACTGCGATTCGCCAAGTATACTGCTTACTTTTGCCAGTTGGCTTGTTCTTTCAGCTACATCAATTTGCAGCAACTCATTTTTACGCTGCATCTGCGCTTTGCTCCTTTTAATTTCCGGCACCTCCAAAACCTCAAGTCTTCCTTTTCTCCGGGCAACGGTGCATTTATGTACCAAAGCAATATCAAGGATCTCCCCCGCAGCCACGCACTGGCCCAATGGGTAAGTACATAAAATAATGAGCGGTTTTTGTGCAATAAAAGGAGTTAATTTCTTTTCATACGCTATAAAGTTTTTCCAATCTTTCCTGTCGATCCACGATTCGTCGCCATTGGCCCGCAATCCGGCGCAATTTAGCTGTTCGGCAATGCCAAGGCGGTCTAAAATAGCTGGGACGGCATTTTTCAGATCGATTTTCCCATCCCTGTGGTACCAATCCGTATAGTTAATAATTTCTATACGGCCGGCTTGCAGGTGCCGGTCAAAACCGGGTATCCCGTTTTTAAGAGCGGTTAATGCTTCATGTACGCTAATATGCGGGGCAGTTACCCAAAGGCAATATTCATTATTTTCAAGGCCTGCTTTGAAATAAGAAACCAGGATAGACAGCAGGTCTTTTTTAGTCTCGTAAAAATGGCAAAAATGGGTACCCCAGGGTATGCTCCCGATCACGTCTATCCCGGTAGGTCTCAGTTCTTCCGCCATTTAATTAAGCTGTTAAATAAAATTCCGGTTTTATTTATTGACAGCACCGATTGGTAATATATTATAATACATTATTTTAATATTTAGGTTTTAAATATTTTAGGCCGGTGCAAAATTTCTGTTAAAAGGAGTTGCGAAATATATCCTCTGCTGTCCGATTTCTGTGACTTCGACAGCGGTTTTTCACTGTAGTCCCTAACGCGAAATAGGCGTACTTTATACACCTCCGCAAGCGTTCACGTGTTCATTTCACAACAGCACTCCGTTTTTTAAAGTTGTTAATCATTGATAATCAAGCGTTTAATTTTTACCGTTTTATAAAATTGTAAAAAAACGCTGTTCGAAGTCTGTGACTTCGAACCACTATGCCTGTAGTTTGCAACTACAGCGGCCGTTTCATATCTTTACTACACCTAAAAACACTTATGGCACGCAAAGGCTACATCATCCATAACCAGCAGGCAGTTTATTTCTTAACATTTACCGTAGTTGGCTGGATAGATATTTTCAGCAGGCAATCTTATCGGGATATATTTATCGAATCACTTAAATACTGCCAGCAAAAGAAAGGGCTTCATTTGCATGCTTTTGTAATTATGTCCAACCACGTGCATTTGATCGTTTCGGTTGATGATGGCTTTACCATCAGCGGGTTTGTGCGCGACTGCAAGAAATTTACATCAAAGAAAATTTTGCATGAGATAGAAAACATCGGTATGGAAAGCCGCCGGGAATGGATGCTGCACCAGTTTAAATATTATGCTTCGCTGCATACCCGGAATGAAACTTACCAGCTATGGGAACACGACAACCATCCTATAGAATTAAGCTCACCTGCGTTTACGGAGCAAAAAATAGATTACATCCACGACAATCCGGTACGCGCAGGCCTGGTTTACCGCGCCGAAGACTATATTTATTCAAGCGCCTCAAATTATGCCGGTATCAATCAGATCATTGAGGTGATTGTTTGTTTTTCTGACGCGCAGTGTGTAGTCACAGACTACAGGCATAGTCGTTCGAAGTCACAGACTTCGAACAGCGGTGGTTTACAGCCTCCGCTTGCACAGCGACTGTGGTAGGCCTACTACCATCTTTTGTACAACATTTACTTACCTTTATACTTAGGCTCGTAATTCACGGCACAGCTTGCGCTTGAAGAGAAAAAGGAAGATTTTTAGTTATGGATTTAATTCCTACATTTATTACATACAACCTCAAAGCATTTTTATGGACCACATTTTAAATATATCACTCGCTGATTTACAGACCGAAAGTGATGTAGAACAGAAGTTCATAACTCCGATATTAACTTCGCGTAAACCATTAGGTTTAAATTATTTACTGTCGGATTTCAGCACAAAAAAGGCCTTAAAAAAACTATTAATAGGAAAGGGAGAAAAAGCGCAATTATATTATCCAGATTATGCAATAATAAACTCAGGACTTCCACTATTAATAATTGAAGCAAAAAAACCGGGTGAACCTTTGGATGATGCCTTTCATGAGGCTAGGCTTTACGCAAACGAACTTAATGCGATGTTCCCGCATAAGGTGAATCCATGTAATACAATTATAGCATCGAACGGTTATTTAACCATTTACGGCACCGCTGATTCTGACGAATTAAAAGGTGAATTCAGCTTTGACGATATTTCATCTGCCAATGCGAATTTTGTTGGCTTTTTAGATTATTGTTGCAAAGATAAAATTCTTAAAGAGGCGGATATCGTCCTTAAAATTATTAGAGGACCATCGAAGTATATCAGACCTATTTCATTAATAGGAGGGAAATCTGCTCAAAACGAAGAACTCAAACCAAATACTTTCGGCTCGACTATTTCGCTTGAATTTCGAAGTTTATTTAACCCTGAATCTCTTGATGAAAAGAATAGCATAGTTCATAATGCATATGTTACTACACGAAGATTGCTTCGCCATTTATATCCAATTGAAAGTATTATCAGGTCCTCACAACCGCTATTCGCAAGTGACGCGTTGCTTGTAGAAGATACTAAAACACCAGTTGAAATTACATCGAAATTTAAAGAAAAAAAGAACCTAAGAAACCAGCTGTTATTATTAATAGGAGGAGTCGGAGCTGGCAAATCGACTTTTACTCAATACCTAAGAGAAGAGGCATTAGGCGAGGAATTAACGAAAAATACAGTTTGGGTAAACATAAACATGAATTATGCTCCTCTAGAACGAGTAGAAATATACAATTGGTTAAAACGGCAATTAATTGAGGGTTTAGAAACCGTTCATCCGGATTTGGATTTTGAATTGGCAGCAGTATTATTAAAGATTTTTGCAGTAGAATTTCATAAACTTGAAAAGGGGGCAGCCTCATTTTACGTAAAAAACTCTGAGAAATATCAAGAACTGTTTGCCAATAAAATGGCAGAGCTGCTCGACAATGTAGATACAAAGGCAAAAGCTTATGTTAGATATTTATGTGGTGAACGAGACAAGTTATTGGTAGTCGTTTTAGATAACTGTGACAAGAGGAGTCTTGAGGATCAGCTACTTATGTTCGATGTTGCCAGCTGGCTTAAAGAGGAATTTAGCTGTTTAGTTTTTCTTCCATTAAGAGACACAACTTACGATAATTTCAAAAAGGAAAAACCATTGGATACAGTTATTAAAGACTTAGTATTTAGAATTGATCCGCCTTTATTGCGTGAAATAATATATAAAAGAATCCATTACGCGCTTAGATTGTTATCAAAGGGGCGAAATACGTTAAGTTTTCAATTGGATAATGGAATAAAAGTAGACTACCCAGCGTCAGAACAAGGGTTCTTTCTAGCTTCTATCGCAAGGTCTCTTTTTGAAAACATATTTTTCAATCAGATTGTTGCGGGGTTGTCGGGTAAAAACATCAGGAAAGGGCTTGAGATATTTCTTGACTTTTGTAAAAGTGGCCACATCAACGAAGGGGAGTTATTAAAGATACAGCAAACTAAGGGAATTTACAAACTGCCACATCATCTAATTGCGCGGGTACTGTTGAAAGGAAATAGAAAATATTATTCGGACACAGCATCAAACATAAAAAACTTGTTCGCCAGTTTCCCCGAAGAGGATATTTTACCCAATCCGTTTTGCAGGGTCTCCATTTTGAAGTGGTTGGAAATTAGAAAAAACCAAGAGGGCCCCAATAAGACAAAAGGATATCATCGAATTGATACTATGCTACATGACCTAACTAGGTTTGGTTATAATGAAAATAGAGTAATAAATGACTTGAATAACCTTATAAGATTCGGTTGTATTGTTCCCGAGTCACAAAAGGCCACTTCAATAAGTTACGATGAGTTGATTTCAATTACGCCATCTGGACTAATTCACATTCAACTTGTTGGCGATATAAATTATCTATCGGCATGTTCGGAAGATTTTTATTTTCGCGAAAATCAAATTGCATCAACAATTAAAAATAATATAACCGTTGGCAATGTTGGCTTCGTACCACAGTCAAAACGAGTAGTCTTTGAAAATAGTTTGCTATTGTTACAGTATCTTATATCTTATAAAAAAACCTACTTATATAATTACAATAATACAAGCTTCATAGCAGACAATGACCAAAATGACATCGATTTGGAATATATTTACTCTACCATTTCTAAATTCGATTATAAAGAAGAAGACGTTGACACTCTACTAGACAAATACACGCCCGGCACTCATGTAGATTGCGAAATTGTTTCAATTCAAGATTATGGATTGTTCATAAATTTTGGCCTTAAGCTTAGCGGGCTAATTCATGTTTCTTGGATTGAAAAGAAAAAAATGCACTTAGAGGATTTTGATATTGGACAACCCATTTATGCAACTATAATTAATTATAGTCCTGAGCACAAGCGATTTTTATTGAAGATTTAGCCTCATTCAGGCGCGAGGTCTGACGGCCCGGCCAAAAGCGCAATGGCGACTCGTGTCCGCTGTTCGAAGTCTTTGACTTCCGACGACTATGCCTGTAGTTTGCAACTACAGCATCCTCGCTGTCCGAAGTCTCTGACTTCGGATACACTATGCCTGTAGTCTGTGACTACAGCAACAGCAAAGCCACTTACCTCCGCTGTCCGAAGTCTGTGACTTCGGACGACTATGCCTGTAGTTTGCAACTACAGCACCCGTTTCAAATCTTTAACCGTATGCCTGTAGTCACAGACTACAGGCATAGCTAATTCGTAGATAAAATCTACGAACAGCAATCTTAATGAGTAGCATAGTATGTAATACCCTACTCCAACAACAACCCCCCCGCTGTCCGAAGTCTGTGACTTCGGACGACTATGCCTGTAGTTTGCAACTACAGCACCTGTTTCAAATCTTTAGTCGCATGTCTGTAGTCACAGACTACAGGCATAGCTAATTCGTAGATAAAATCTACGAACAGCAATCTTAATGAGTAGCATAGTATGTCATCCCCCTACTCCAACAACAACCCTTCCTCATCATCCCCCAACTCCAAATGTATCATATCACTCCCCGCAATACCCTCAATAGATCCCTTAATATGCGCAGCATTTAGCAGCACTTTTTCAAGCTGCTTTTCCCTGGCTTTCCACATTTTTTCCATGGCAACGCGCTCCGAGGTGATGGAATTACGCATACTTACATACCCCTCCTGGATAGCCTTCCATTGCTCGCTGAATTCGGTGCTTACAAGGTAATCGTACAGCAGGTGCATTTTATCGCCCTTATTTTCCTGCGCTTTCGACTGGCTGGCCAGTTTTATGATACCATCCCGCAGGATGTAGGCCACCGCCTTTACCTCCTCAAAGCTGCATATCCATACGCCGTCCTTTTCGCCAAAACAATCCATCCCCTTGGGGTAACATTGCGAAACTATTACGGCCACATCCACGCCAATGGCCCGCATGTCTTTTTTAAGTTTGTCTATCCAGTCGCCGCCGAAATCCTTGGTGCGTTTGCTTTCATAAATAATGCGCCCGCACTCCAGCCCGAATTTGTTGCGCACGGTTTGGATACAGTCCGCCCCGCGCACGCCCTTGCCAACTTCTCCTATCAGGTCAAAAGGGAAATTATCACGCAGCAGCTCTTCCAGTATCAGTTCCTGCACTTCGCCCTGCAGTTGCATCGAGCCTTGTTCGGCTTTGCGTTTCATCTCGTCGACGAGCTTTTTTTGGTCTTCCAGCTGCTTTTCCAGCTCCTTTTGTTTTAGCTGGTATTCGGTATCTTTCAGGTTAAAACGTTCGGCCTCCTGCTTGCGTATCTGTTCCGAAAGTTCGTTGCGTTGTTCCTGCAACTTGCGTTGTACCGAAAGTTCCAGTTCCTCTTCGCGCTGTTTAAGGGCGTTTTCCTTTTGCAAAAACTCCAGTTCCTTTTGGCGTGACAGCTTTAACTTTTCATCAGAGTCGTTTTTCTCATTTTGCAGCAAAGCCAGCTTATTTTCATAATCGGAACCTATGCTTTTACGTAGAGATTGTTCGATAATAGCCTGCAATTGCTTTTTATCATCAGTAAGGCGCTGCTCAAATTGTACCTGCTGCTGGCGCTCCTTGTTCACAAATTCAGTTTCTTTTTTGCGGTATTCCTCCTCCTTTTGCCGGGTATAGTCGCGCATTTTCAGCTGCAATTCTTTTTTATATTCTTCGGCCATCACTTCCTCAATCGGAAACCCAAAACCACAATTAGGACATTTAACTTCTGTTGCCATATTTATAAACGGGGAATAAAGGTGCAATTTAGGCATTGCCCCCAAAGGTAGCGATTGCTAAAGTGAAAATGATGGATGCCGAAATGAAAAGTCTTTTACCCGGCGTTCATTGCGAGGAACAGCCTGTCCCGATGAAATCGGGAAAGCAATCCCTACGCAGGACATTCAACGAGACGAGTTGCCTTAGCAGTTACTGCGTGCAGGCGACAGGTAACGAATTCACGCCGGTTCATGGATTTGGGAGTGTAGAGATTGCTTCGTACCTCGCAACGGGCGGTTGGGTGGGTTTGTGGTGTCCTTGAAAACACGTCAAATTTACGAAGTTTCTAAAACTTCGTAAATTTTTTCCGCAGCGTACTACCTCCCCTCCAACACCGCAAACTTCCCTTCATAATCCTTCAACTGCGCCTGCAACTGCTGGCCCAGCGCATCCTGGTGACTATTTTTAGCCGTATCGGCCATGCCATTTAACAACTGCATTCCAATTTGTATAGTGCGCGGGTCCATGGCCAGGTTATTATTGTCTTTCAGCAGAGTATAATTATAATCCAGCTGATCAGTAATAAAATTATCGACGCTTTTTACATACCTGTTGCCAAGGTTAAAGTCATCAAGTTTATAAGCTGTTTGGGCCAGGAAGAACTTCTGTGCGGCAGTATCAATGTCCGGGTTTATATCTGGCATTTGCTCGTCGAATTTATGAATGGCCTTTAAGGCCAAATCGCGGTGGCCGTCTTTGATCAGTCCTTCGGCAAGTTCGTGAAATGTGGATACAATGTTAGGATAAAATTGCCCGGCAGATACATTATCCAAAAATCGGGCATGTTTAAAGTTGCCGAACTTAAACTTGTTCATCACATTGTTATAAAATACCAGGCTATTGGTTTTTACAGCGCCATTATTATTAGCGGCAGTATCATTTTTAAACGGAATTAAATGATAAACAAACCCTTCCTTATATAAATATGGCTGCAGGCCAAACAGACTTTCAGATGGCATGGTAGCGGTAAAGCATATTGGCCTTTTCCAATTATTGTGCGCCAAAATATCAAGCATGGCAAGGTTATCCTTGGTTACATAGTTCGATGGGTATTTCCACTCCATGGTACTGGCCAGTTTATCTTTCTGATCGGGGGTAATTACCCCGTTGTTAACCACATCGTTAGCATTAACAGTTAGTTTAAAGTTTTTGGTAGGAAGGTAATTTAAACTGGAACCATCCTGGTAGGTAGTTTTGGTGCGACTATCATCCGATGTTAAAAAATCAAAAATATCTTTTACCTCAACGGCGCCGGGTATCTTGGCATCGTTGTAATAAATAACATCACGTGTGCCCTCTTTATACTTATCAAACGGCATGGTAATAGGCAAAGGCGCCGATGCATTCATTTTTCCCTGCATCTGGTGTATATACCAATCGCCGCTAAACAGGCTCAGGCAAATTATACGCACATCGGGGCGTATGCCTTCAACCTCCTGGTCGTACCATAAACTGTAGGTATCATTATCGCCATAGGTGAATAAAACCGCATTTTTAGGGCACGAATTGAGGTAATCATAAGCCATATCATGCGGTGTTAATTTCGTGGAGCGGTCGTGCCCTTTCCATTCCTTATTTATCAATAAAACCGGCACGGCCAGCAGGCATATTGCAAAGGAAGTTATAGCAGCCATCCGCGCCTTCATCTTTATCATGGCAATTTCGGCAAGGGCAATTACGCCAAGCCCTATCCATATAGTAAAGGCATAAAACGATATTACGTACGAGTAATCGCGCTCGCGCGGCTGTATAGTATTTTGATTTACGTATAATACAATGGCAATACCCGTGAAAAAGAAAAGCAGTGCGATAACAACGGCATCCCGCTTTTTACGCCTGAAATGGTACACAGCGCCCAAAAGCCCAAGTATCAGCGGCAGTGCATACAACGGCGTATAGCTTGTGCCGTGTATTACAGATTGGGGCAGATGTTTGCCGCCATCGAAAATGCCGCTTGTCCAGTTGCCGTTAATAGCAGCGGAGTTTTGCTGCCCATCGATATCATTATATCGCCCAACAAAATTCCATAAAAAGTAACGGGCGTACATCTGGTATATCTGCCAGCTGAACAGCCACTTCATATTATCAACAAAAGTTGGCGCCTGGCCATCGCCAAGCTGCAGCCATTGTTTATAAAACTGAACGTTTTGGGTATAATATGGGTCTGATTCTGTGCTCCACAACCGCGGCATAAAAGTGGTATGGTCATATTCATATTCGATGCTTGTTCCGGTCTTTTCATAGGATGTTTTGCCTTTTGCATAAAGTGGGGCGCCCGCGTTTTCACCTACTATTTTGGCGTCGAAATATGGCCCGGTAAGCAGCGGTGTATGCCCGTATTGTATCATATTAACATAACCATACAGGGTAAAGGCGTTATCAGGGTGCGAGTTATCGAGATCGGTGCCTGCTGTTGCCCTTATCGGGATATAAACAAACGAGCTGTAACCCAAATAAATAAAGGAGATACATAAAAAAGCCAGGTTCAACAATGGTTTTTTACGGCGGATGCTATACCAAATGCCGCCAGCCAATATTCCGGCAAGCAGCAGCAAAAACACAAAAGCGCCGCTGCCAAAGCCCAGGCCAAGGGTGTTTACAAAAAAGAAATCGAACCAGGCTACAAAATAAATGGTGTAACCCCTGATGCCAAATTGTATCAGCCCCAGGATAACTATACTCACCAAAAAAGCAACGATGCCGCTTTTAACAGATACCTTTTTGCTGCGGCGGAAAAAATAAACCATAGCAATAGCCGGTATCGTGAGTAAATTAAGCAAGTGGATGCCTATGGAAAGGCCTATCATATAAGCGATAAACACAAGCCACCTGTCGGCGCCGCGCTCATCGGCATGGGTTTCCCATTTTAATATTGCCCAAAAAACTATGGAAGTACACATCGACGACATGGCAAACACAATGGTTTCCACAGCCGAAAACCAAAAGGTATCGGTAAAAGTAAATGCCAATGCACCCACTAATCCTGCGCCCATAATCAATATCAGGCGGCTTTGGTTAATTTCTTCGCCTTTGCCTGCCAGTAGTTTTTTAGCCAGCGCAGTGATCGTCCAAAACAAGAACATAATAGTTGCGCTGCTGGCCAATGCCGACATCATATTGGTAAAGTAGGCCACTTTGGTATGGTCGCCCATAGATAGCAGCGAAAAAACCTTGCCCAGCATAGCAAACATAGGATACCCCGGCTGGTGCGAAACCTGTAAGCGGTAGGCGCAGGAGATAAACTCCCCGCAGTCCCAAAAACTTACGGATGGTTCTAAAGTTGAAATGTAGGTAACGGCAGCTACGGCGAAACAAAGCCAGCCTAACAGGTTGTTGATCTTTTTGTAGTTCATGTGAGATAGTTAAGTGGTTGATTAGGTTGGATTAAGTTGATAGGGTTGGATTAGGTAAAACTATTCACCTAATCAACCATCCACTTAATCAACTAATACAGAACCAATTTCCATGTAATTTTTTAAACTACAACGGGATTTAACACCTGTTAACAAATTTTAACTAAAAAACGGAGGGATTTAACAATTGGGGCGGGGTAGAGATTGGAGGTCAGAGATCATTGATCGAATTCGGAAGTCGGAATGCCAATTGCGGAATGCTAAATTTCTTCTTTCGGACTTGCAGACTTCACTGACTTTCGGACTAATAAATCTAATGTTTTTATCGACATTTCAATGGTCCTGATGTACGAATGGGTTTGTTCATCCGGGTTTTGTTTGGTCATTAAAAAACAATGTATTTCGGCAAGCCTGTCTTTTGATCTTTGAAATTGATTTAAATCAGCCATGTAAATCGATAGTTTAGGCCTTTATACGAATTGATACTTGCTGATGTTCAAATAGTTTTTCAACAAACTCCACATTTATTAACATCATTAGCAGAAGAATATAGGCGAAATAAATAGTTGGGATGTGATGGGGCGAATGCAGCGGCTACCAAAAGCATTTTACTTTATATAAATGAAAACTTTCATCTTTTGTTAGTACCGTCAATTTTTCAACTATTGATTGCGCTACAATAAGCCTGTCAAATGGATATCTATGATGAAAGTCTAAATTGTTGAGTTGTTGAATATGCTCGAAATCTATTGGAAGTATTTCTATTTCGTTTTCAATACAAAAATCCGTGATGTTATTAAAATCGGATTTAAGATGAAGTTTATTCAATTTCATCTTGATAGCGATTTCCCATATGCTCGCAATGCTCAAGAAACATTGATTTTCAATGTTTTTAATTTTAGCAATTACCTTATCGGGTAAAGACCCATCGCCATTGATAAACCAAATAAAAGTATGGGCATCTAATAAAAGGTCCATTACATATAATCTTTGAAATCTTCCAAGGGCTCATCAAAGTCGTCAGATACCTTGAAGAAATCTTTCGAATAGCCAAACTGACGTTCTTTAATCTTTTTTTCTGCTTTGGATTTCGTTTTTAAAAAAGCAACAAAGTCCGATACCTCTTTCTTTAGATCAGCGGGCAGCGATGATATTTGAGAATACAGCTGAATATTAGACATAACTACAGGCTTGTATACAAAGATACTGCAAAACAATATAGGTCAGCGCTATAAAATCACTCGTTCTCCACGGCCGAAAATACTTCCAGCAAAATGTCCCATTTGTGGTTTGCATCAAGCTCCCATATGCGCACGTAATTATAGTTGCTTACAATATCGCCTTTTTTTATGCGGGCTTTACCATAAGTATAAGCAAGGTCGTTACTTGAGGACCGTCCTGCATTTGTGGTTTCCGCCGTTATCGATATACCTTCGTTATCAATAAATTGCATGATTTTGTCCTGTCCCACAATCGGTTCAAATCCCGGGAAATAGTATCTGCCTTCAGGGCTTAAAAACTCCTTGTAACAAGCGAGGGTAGATATGGTCAGTGAATGATTGAATAAGTTGTCTGTTGTAAGGATCACGCGTTTACCACTAAAAGGGTCTTTACTTGGGGCAACCCGTTTCGTGGAGTCCGGATTTTTGAAATCAGTAAGTGCCTCCTGGTCTGCTTCGGGGTGTTGAATGCCCAGGTTAATTAACAATTTTAACTGATTTTCAGCATCCGCGCGCCATATAGAAACGTAATCGCCGAATACCTTATCGGTATCGTCATTGCCATTTTGATAAAGGTATGATCCGGCGGTAAAAGCCAGGTCGCCGTTTGTTGCTATGCGCGCAAAGTTAGGCTTCATAGCCAATGTACCCGGCTGGCTGTCGATATTGCTATAAAACTGGGTTATATTAACAGCATTGGGCTTAAAAACAATACCTTCAGGATCGGCAACGGCTAAAAAGCCACCCTTTATACCTTTGCGTTCTACTAATTTATTAAAGTTTTTTTCAGCATCTACAACCGTATTTACGTCGGCAGGGGCAGCGGTTTGGGCCGATGCTATCTTTGTCAAACTAATTAATATAGTTACGGCTAATATTATTCTTTTCATTATTTTTTTAGAAGTGGGATAGTTTATCAGATTGGGCTAAATTAATAATATTTTTTGTGGAAGTATGTCTTAGTCAGTTTTTGGTTGATTGAGTTGATTGAGTTTTTTGTTTTTCAACTTAATCAACTACTCACTTAATCAACTCAATCAACCTACCTAACGAAGTTTCGTCAATTAAATTTTACTCCAGTTGGTACCTTCTTTACTATCGTTTAATTGAAAGCCTATTTGTTGCAATCCATTCCTTATTTTATCCGATGTGGCGTAGTCGTGGTTCACTTTTGCTTCATTCCTTAAACTAACAACCAAATTTAATACTTTCGGCAGGTCATCATTTGTTGCTTGTTCATTTTTTAACCCTAAAACATCAAGTACAAAAGTGTTCATAAGGTTTTTCAACAACTCCAGGTTTGTTACATCTATCTTTAATTTACCGTCGTAAACGGAATTTATGATGCGCGAAGCCTCAAAAAGTTCAGCAACTAATACAGGGCTGTTAAAATCATCGTTCATTGCGGCATAACAACGTTCAAGCAAGGGCGCTATTTCAACCTCGCTTACCTGCGATGCTTTCAGGTTATTGATCAGGCCAAAAGCATTCATTAAGCGTTTAAACCCTTTTTCCGATGCTTCCATGGCATCATTACTAAAATCAAGTGTACTGCGGTAATGGGCCTGCATCATAAAAAAACGCACGGTCATGGGGCTATATCCTTTATTCAGTATTTTATTATGCCCCGAAAAAAGCTCATGTGGCAAAAAACTATTACCTAATGATTTCGACATTTTTTGCCCGTTCACCGTAAGCATATTGGTATGTACCCAATAAGTTGCCGGGTTTTTGCCGCATGCAGCCACATTCTGGGCAATTTCATTGGTATGATGTGTGGGCACGAGATCGATGCCCCCGCCATGAATATCAAAATGTGCCCCGAGGTATTTATTGCTCATGGCCGAACATTCCAGGTGCCATCCGGGAAAGCCCACACCCCACGGCGAGGGCCATTTCATCAAATGCTCCGGCTTGGCCTTTATCCACAAGGCAAAATCAAGCTTCCCATGCTTTTCATCCTGCCCGCCAAGTGTACGTGTATTGTTCAGCAGGTCTTCAAGGTTGCGACCGTTCAAAATGCCGTAATCCTGCGTTTTGTTATATTTTTCTACATCAAAATAAACAGAACCATCTACTTCATAAGCATAGCCCTTTTCAAGTATCCTTTTGGTCAGTTCTATTTGCTCAATGATATGGCCCGTAGCCGTAGGCTCGATGCTCGGCGGCAGTATGTTAAAAACCTGCATCACATCATGAAACCCAACGGTGTACTTTTGGACAATTTCCATGGGTTCCAATTGTGCCAGTTTCGCTTTTTTTGAAATTTTGTCTTCGCCCTCGTCACCACCATCACCTTCCAAATGGCCGGCATCCGTAATATTACGCACATAGCGTACTTTATACCCTATATGGGTAAGGTACCTAAATATCAAATCAAACGAAATATAGGTTCGGCAATTGCCCATATGGGCATCACTGTAAACAGTAGGGCCGCATACATACATCCCCACATGCGGTGGGTTAAGCGGTTCAAATTTCTCTTTTTTGCGTGTTAAAGTGTTATAAACAAACAAATTTTGGTTCATGTGCGCAAACTTACGTTTTTAAGCTAAAAGCGGAAAGCCAAAAGCAAAAAGCTTAAAATCAAACTACAAAAGGCTTTCTGCCTTAAGCTTTCTGGTTTAAGCTATTTTTTTAGCCCAATTTCCCTCAACCGTTCGTCTAAATATTCACCTGCGGTAATATCGGTGTATTGTTTCGGGTGATTTTCATCAATACATGAAGGTAAACAGGTTAAGTCCATACCCGATTTTGGGTGAAGGAAAAAAGGTACCGAATAACGTGAATATTTCATTAGTTCGCGTGGAGGGTTTACAACTCTGTGTGTAGTTGATTTCAGTTTATTATTAGTAAGCCGCTGCAACATATCGCCTACGTTAACCACAAGGTCTTCACCAAACGCTTTAACCGGGAACCACTTGTTTTCGCGGGTAAGCAATTCAAGTCCATCGGCGCTGGCGCCAATTAAAAGGGTAATCAGGTTGATATCTTCGTGGGCGCCCGCGCGTACCGCGTCTTCCGGCAAAGCATCAGGGTCAGTTATTGGGAAATAATGCAGCGTACGCAGAATGGAATTACCATTATGCACTTTATCATCAAAATAATTCCCGGGTAGGTTAAGGTACACCGCTATTGCCTGTAATAAATGGGTTCCGGCTGCTTCCAGTTTTTTATAAACTTCCAGCGTAGTTGGGTTAAATGACGGCAATTCATCAACCATTAGGTTATCAGGGTATTCATCTTTAAGCGGCGAACCATCAGTAACGGTTTGGCCTATCTGCCAAAATTCTTTAAGGTCAGGCGCTTTAAGCCCTTTGGCTGTCTCTTTTCCTTTGCCTGTATAACCGCGCTGGCCTGCAAGGCCGGGCACCTCGTATTTTAATTTTACCGCATCAGGCAAAGCAAAAAGCGCTTTAACATCTGCGTAAAGCTTATCGATAAGCTGCTTATCCAACCCGTGATTGGTAATGGTAACGAAACCGGTCTCATTGAACGCCTTTCCAATTTCATCCGAAAATTGCTTGCGCTGGTGCTTATCGCCGTTTATATAATTATTCAGGTCAAGCCGCGGGATATTTACTGTGCCCATAGGTAAAGTTTTTAGAATGCTGTAAAACTATTTAAATTAAAAATATCTGCGTACAACTATTTGTAAAATATTTAGAGGTCGGAAAAGTCCGTCCCGATAGCTATCGAAAGACCGGAAGAAGTTTCACCTGTTATGTGATGATAACAACGATGGTGTATGCTACATCCGTTATATTTTATTGTTACTTTTATGTCCTTATAAATATACATGAAAAACTTGTCCGCCTTTATTCGCTATAAGTACCTTACCCCTGTGATATTTGTTTTGGCGTTGCTGCTAACAAACATTACAGGCAACCGTAATGCAGCAATATCAACAACGCCAATACACATTAATTTCATCGAAGACTCGTTTACTGAGGCCCTTAAACAAGCGAAACTACAAAACAAATACATCTTTGTTGATGCCTATGCAAGCTGGTGCGGTCCGTGCAAGATGCTAAAAAACACGACTTTTACTGATGATAAGGCGGCGGCATTTTATAATAGCAAATTTATAAATGTATCTATCGATATGGAAAAAGGCCAGGGGCCGGATCTTGCTGCACAATGGCAGATTCAAGCTTATCCTACACTTATTATATTCAATCCAAATGGCAAGCCGGTTTTAGGTACCGTCGGTTTTATTAATGCTGCTGACCTTATAAAGTTTGGCAAACAGGCATTGACAAAATGAGAAAAAGCCAAGAAATCAAGAACCAAGAGTCAAGATGAATGGTAAGATAATACCATTTACGGTTTCTTGTCTTGATTCTTGGTTCCTGGTTCTTGGCTCCTGGTTCTTGGCTCTTAAAAAATCAGGTAAAAAACGGCCCTACCAATGTTAATACCGTAGCCATGTCCAATGGTTCATCAAATGCTTCGCAGGCTATATTATATGCAGTTGTTGATCCGCTTGCTGACGCAAGCGTAGTAATATCTATCCCACCCTGCATCACATTATTCTCCGCCGGATAAGTTGCCGATGCACCTGCTCCATAGTTACCATTAACAGCTGCCACACCAGTATCATTTGATAAATTTGCGCTGCCTGTAATCCATGGGCTGATAATAACCCCGTGGGAAGCGCGGATCTGGCGTACTGCCGCTGCATGGCGCGCCTCAACAGCGTGGATGGATAACGCAGCTGTTAAAACTACCTGGTTACCTTGCAAATTAACAGCCTGGCCTTTATAGGCACGTACACCTGTATCTTCAAAGGCATTTGCTACTGCCATAAAGGTGTTATAATTTGTTAATACGTCGGGAAAAGTGCCTTTAGCAGTAAGATCGATACCGGGCATCGGTATGGCAGCCGAACCTAATACGGATTGTAAAAATGCGACGTGTGACGCTTCGTCGCCCTGGATAAGGGTGAAAGTACTGATATCATTGCCCGCCGGTATTAAACCTGGCGCGGCTACGCCCTGATTATAAAAATACGACTCCAGGTATTCCAGCTGCAGTGCAAAATTCAAAACTGTATTTACTGCAACCGGGGTACTTGCGCCATAAGCTTTTTTAAATATGGTTGCAAAGGCAAAAGGCAATGCAGCTACTGCTACTTTTGAGCCAAAGCTGGTTATATTTTTGATCGCATCACGGCGTGGGCTAATCCGTTCGTGAACTTCGGGATCAACTTTTTCTATTTCTTCTATTATATTTAATAAATTCATGACGATACTGGGTTAAGATGCAAAATAATTGTAAGCAGATGCGCTGACCTTAGTTTTCAGGAAGGTATTGGCAATTGCTAATACCTGGGGTATTGATGCTGTATTATTCAACCCGTTTGATGCAATAACATCACTACCAACAAAACTATCGGCAGCAAGAAAGTTTCGAATCACGGCTGCATGCCTGGCTTCTACAGATACGATTTTTCCTGCAAGAATTAAATAATCGGGATTTTGGATCAGGTAGGCAGCACCGTCATAAGCCATTACGCCGGTATCTTCAAAAGTTTTAGCTGCCCCAAGCACACTTGGGCGGCCGGTAAAGTTAATTGAACTAAAATCGGGCGTTAAACTAACTATAGCATTTGCCCCTAATGCAGCCTTAAAAAAATTACGGTGTACTATCTCATGGTCACGGATAGAGGTCAGGTACGATAATTCCAGGTTACTCATGCCAGTATAAGGTGTTGTTATTACCTGGATATAAAAAGCCGCTTCCAGTTGTTCGAGGGTATAAGCAAAGTTTAGTATCCCAATGTCCCCTGATCCAATATCGATGCCATTGTCCAATTTAACCGGATGGTCTTTGTGACAGGCCGTTGCGGCCAACAGGCCAACAGACGCCGCCCCAATTCCCGCGTAGCGCAAAAATGACCTCCTGGCCAAATTTGAACCGCCAATTGTTTCTTGTGTTTCTGTTTTCATAGATGATAGTGTTAGTTTTTAGCCATTTACTGCGTCGTCATATTTCTTAATCGATATATACAGTATTAACAACCGGATTGTGTTAATTGTTATATGCTTTTTACATTCACACATTGCACAAATACTTTTTTTAAGGGATTACGGAGGCATACGTTTTTGTAAAGGACCGGAGATATATGACAACCTTAAGTTATGAGCAGGCGTTGAAACAAAAAAGCCGGAAAACTCTCGCAGCATTCCGGCCCTACATCTACCTATGAAAAACAACCCATTTGGTTGGGCGTAAACAGCATTTCAAAACAAATGCCACTTATAAAATTACTTTTTTGCGCTTAGTAGTAATAAAAATATGGTCTATCGTAGAAATCGTTTCCCATATAACAGGGAGTAATTTACACTATAAAAAGCAGGCTTTTAAGCCCATGTTCGCAGGGTCGGGGCCGCATGAAAATTTATCATCAAAAACAGGTAAACTATAAGACGATAAAGTTGTTAGGCATATATGGATTACAACGTTTATTTATTAGCGACCGACCCAAACAATCCCTGCCGGGACATCATCCATTCACGGGACACTCATTTAAAGATCAGGGTTTTTTGTCTTGATAAGGAACCTTTTAATCCGGATATTAATGAAATACAGCTTTACGGTTATGCTGAAAGTAAATTATATGCTTTTGAAACCATTGACATAATGGCTGAGGATGCGCTTGATGTTGTAGGCGCCATACAGTGGTATGCCGAGTATATTAAATTCCCTGATATGGAAATATTGCCGGATGACCCCCGGCAAGGGAACCATATTGCAGCTTACTCGTAGTTTTTGTTTAAATAAAATAAAAAAGATTCAAATAAACTATGCAAACAAGCGCCTTTCAACACTAAAAACCGGCTTAAAGAGGGCAAACAGGTAACAATAGTATTGTTATAAATCCCGTAGTAATAAATTAACAAAATTGTTACCGTAAGCTCCGTATGTTTTTGCCACTTTTACAAAACATTACTAAGTATGTTAACTAATATAATGTTGGTTATATATATTATATTACGTGATTAAATAACTGTTTTAGGTTTTACTTAAAAAAACACAAATCATACTGTTTTAAAATGGCCAATATTTTTTTTACCAATAATACTTTGCGTTCTTCACTGCTTTTTACCTGCTTGTTTTGCTTATCGGTAACAGCTTTTGCACAAAATAAAAACCGCAAAGATACAACCCAAAGAAGTGTTGCCGCCCCTGTGGTTGTACCTGATACCAGTAAAACAAACTTGCTTTTACCTGTTACGGTAAAGGATACCGGCAAAAACAACACCGGTGAGTACCTAACCCTGCAGCAATGTATAGATTATGCTATGCTACACCAGCCCGGCTTAAATATTGCGCAAATAAACATTGACGTTGCCAAAACAACCAATGCCATAAATTTAGCAACAGCATTGCCGCAGGTTAACGCCTCCGGCAACCTAACCCATTACATCCAGCAATCGCAGGGTGGCGGAGGACAGGGTACTAATAACGGCGGCAACAACGCTTACGCAAATACTTTTATTCCGGGTATATCGGTTTCCCAAACTATATTCAATCCAAGCCTTCTATATGCATTTAAAAGCGCCCCCTTATTTGTTAAACAGGCGCAGCAAACTACAGATAGCACTAAAATATTCCTTGTTTCATCGGTAAGTAAATCATTTTATACTTTACTGCTCACGCTGGAACAAATCAATGTTTTAAAAGAAGACACCTCCGAATTTGGGAAAAGTTACCGCGACGCTTATCATCAATATAAGGGTGGTATAGTTGATGAAACTGACTTTGAGCAGGCGGAGATCACCTTAAATAATACCAAAGCACAACTGAAACAAGCGAATGAGAACGTTGTGCCCCAATATGCCGCCTTAAAAAAACTAATGGGTTTTCCGCCCGAAAATCAGTTCAACGTAACTTTCGATACATTGGAGATGATGAAAAGTATCCATATTGATACGACCCAGCAGTTACAATATGAAAAACGAATAGAGTTTCAACAAATTCAGACCAGCTTAGGCCTGCAAGACCAAACAATAAATTATTACAAGTATGCCTTTTTGCCAACGTTGTCGGCTTTTTTTAATTACAACCTTAATTTTCAGAATAACAACTACAATAACCTGTTAGGCACATCGTACCCAACATCATATATAGGTTTGTCATTCAGCATCCCGATTTTTACCGGCTTTTCACGCCTTAACAATCTACATAAAGCAAGGCTGCAGGAACAAATACTTAACTGGAACCAGACTGACCTGAAATCTGAGATATATTCTGAATATACCTCGGCATTAGCTAATTATAAAGGAAATTATTACAATTTACAGCTATTGCAACGGAATGTTGCTTTATCAAAAAGGGTTTTCTTCGTTGTTGAGCTTCAATACAAACAGGGTATTGTTCCATATTTAAACGTGATCACAGCCGAAACAAATTTAATAACATCAGAAATAAATTATTTAAATGCTTTATTCAACGTTTTGTCAAACAAGATCGACCTGGAAAAAGCAATGGGCAATATCTCTTACTAATTATTTAAAACAATCAATGTGCATGAATAGAGTATTATTAAATACCGTTTTTATAAGTTGCCTTATGCTGGGCGCATGTAAAAAAAAGCTACCGCCACCAAACCCTGAAGTGCCGGTTAATTTACTTAAGCTGACACCAAAGACAGTGTTGTATTACGAAAATTACCCCGCAACTACACGTGCGTTAAACCAGGTTAATTTATTACCGCAAGTATCTGGCGCTGTTACCGGGATGTTTTTTACCGAAGGCACCCAGGTAGATAAAGGGCAAAAGCTGTACGAGATTGACGAACGTTTGTACAAAGCCGCTTATGACCAGGCTGTTGCTAACTTAAATGTATCTCAAAGCGGCTTGGTAGAGGCACAGCAGGACGCTGACCGCTATGTATACCTGAATAAGTACAACGCAGTTGCCAAACAACTGTATGACCATGCCGTAGTTACACTTGAACAGGCAAAGAGTACCGTAAAGGCTTCGGAACAGCAGGTAAAAACAGCCAAAACTAATTTAACATATGCAACGGTTTATGCGCCGTTTACAGGTACAATCGGCATAAGCCAGGTTAGGCTGGGCGAAGTGGTAACCCCATCGGTAACTACTCTTGATACGCTTTCGCAGGACAACCCCATGGCGGTTGATTTCATCATCAACGAAAAAAATCTGCCTTTCTTCGAGAAATTACAGCACGAAAAAATAAAGGTCGACTCTCTTTTCAGCCTGTTAATGCCTGATAATTCGCTTTACGCCCATTTAGGCAAACTTTCCATCATTGACCGCGCGGTTGACCCGCAAACCGGTACAATCCGCGTAAGGCTGGTTTTTGATAACCCCGATCATTATTTAAGGGCGGGGATGAGCTGCGTGGTACGTGTGCATAATCAAGATGTTGCGCCGCAAATGGTAGTACCAAACAAAGCCATTGTTGAGCAAATGGGCGAATACTTTGTATACGTGGCAAAAGATACCGTGCTAAAAGTAAGTGCCGACAGTCTGAAAAAATTAGACAAAAAAGCTGCTGCCGATGCTAATAAAGCAAAACTGATTGCAGTGCAAAAAAAGGTTCAAACCGGGCAGGTAATAGGGCCTGATATCATTATTAAAAGCGGCATTAAGGCCGGCGACAAGATAATTGTCGATGGTTTGCAATCATTGCACGACGGTGCTCGCATTACAACCGCAAACAAAGTAGGTCCCGGCGGCGGCAAAGGCGGACGCGGGCAGTAGATTTTAAGTCTTAAGTCTAAAGTTTTAAGTCTAAAGTCGAGTAGAGACAGTAGATGGTGACTTTAGGCTTTCGGCTCAAGACTTTAGACTCAAGACTTTAGACTTTAGACTTTAAAAAAGAATGATTGCTAATACCTTTATAAAGCGGCCTGTAACGGCAATAGTTATTTCTATTGTACTGGTAATTACCGGAACAGTTAGTATTTTACTGCTGCCTATTGACCAATATCCTGATATTACCCCGCCTGTGGTTCAGGTAAACGGACAGTTTATCGGCGCCGATGCCCAAACTGTGGAACAAACCGTGGCAACGCCTATTGAAGAACAGGTAAACGGTTCGCCCGGCATGGAATACATGCAGAGCAACAGCACCAACAACGGCGCAATGCAGCTTAACGTAACTTTCCAAATAGGCACCAACATAGACGTAGCCGCGCTCGACGTGCAAAATCGCGTGAGTATCGCCACACCCCTATTACCTGCAGCGGCCAGCCGGCTGGGCCTTACGGTTCGCGCGGTTAACCCAAGCATGCTCATGATGGTAGCTATATACGCGCCAAACGACACGCATAACATCACTTTCCTTGACAACTATACCAATATTTTTGTTCAGGACGCGCTGCTGCGGGTACCGGGAGTAGGCACAATAAGCCGATTTACCGACGACTTTAGTATGCGTGTTTGGATGAACCCGCAAAAAATGGCTACTTACAGCATTGAGCCACAGGACATTATTAATGCGCTTAATGCCCAAAACGTACAGGTAGCTGCAGGTACGGCAGGGGTGCCGCCGCAAGCGCCAACCCAAACTTATGAACTGGGTATTTTGGTAAACGGCCGTTTAAGTACAGTTCCGGAGTTTCAAAACATTATTATAAAAAATAACCCACAAACCGGCGAACTGGTTTACCTGAAGGATGTTGCCCGCGTAGAATTGGGTAAATTTACTTTCTCGAGCAACTCATTTGTTGACGGGCACCGGGCATCATATCTCCAGATATACCAGGCGCCGGGTAGTAATGCGCTCCAAACCGCCAACGGCGTTTACGCGGAGCTTGCCAAGCTGAAACAAACTTTCCCAACGGATGTGGCCTACAGCGTTCCGTTTGAAGCGGTAACTGTTGTAAAAGTTTCGATGACGGATGTGGTGAAGACTTTATTAATGACTCTTGGCCTGGTAGCTATTGTAGTGTTCCTGTTCCTTCAAACATTCAGGTCTACCCTCATCCCCATTCTTGCCATACCGGTATCTATTTTCGGTACATTTTGCTTTTTTATCCCGCTTGGCTTCACCATCAATACCTTAACCATGTTTGGTTTTGTGCTGGCCATTGGTATAGTGGTGGATGACGCCATCATCGTAGTTGAGGCCGTGCAGCATTATATCGACCATGATAAGATGTCGCCTAAGGAGGCTACGTACCAGGCGATGAAAGATATTTCGGCCCCGGTTGTGGCCATTGCACTTATCCTGGCCGCCGTATTCGTACCGGTTGGATTTATTCCCGGCATTGTGGGTAGGTTGTACCAGCAGTTTGCTATCACCATTGCCATCTCAGTAATTATATCGGCTTTTATCGCGCTTTCGTTAACACCAGCGCTTTGTACCCTGCTGTTAAAGCCGACGGACCCAAGCAAAAAAAATAAAGGACTTACCAAATGGTTTACCAAATTCAATGAATGGTTTGACAGGGTAACCGCAAAATATACCGAGGGTGTACGGCGTAGCATCAAAGGAGCTAAATATATCGTTATCCTGCTGCTTTGTGTTTGTATAGGTGCTTACTTCCTGTTCGAGTCCAAGCCAACTGGCTTCATTCCATCGGAAGACGACGGCAATTTGTACGTGACTTACCAATTGCCCCCTGCATCATCTACAGCCCAGTCGGTCAATATCATGACCAAACTGATGAAGGTAGTTGCGGCAACTCCGGGCGTTGGGCATTATGCTGCACTATCTGGCCTTAACGTGGTAACTAACGCTACCAACTCCAATAATGGTACTATCTACGTACAGCTGAAACCTTGGGATGAACGCTCGGGTGATGATCAGCAGGTACCGGGCATTATCAAGGTGATGCAAAAACGCATTGCCGATGCAGGTGTTACAAATGCTTCCGTTGAAGTAATACAACCTTCGCCGCTTCCTGGTGTTGGCTCAACTGTAGGTTTCAGCATGCAGATAGAACAGCGGAGTACTAATGATAACCTGCAGGATTTTGAGCACGTAGTTAACCGTTTTGTAGATTCAGCCAACAAAAATCCGGCAATTACCAAGGCTTTTACCTTTTACACTGCCCATACACCTAACATGAGCCTTTCGGTCGACCGGGAAAAATGTGAAAAGCTGGGGGTCAGCATATCGGATGTTTTTACCACTATCCAGGCCTTTACGGGCAGTTTGTATATCAATGATTTCACCACATATAACCGCACGTTCCACGTAGTGGTTCAGGCCGATACTGTTTATAGGGCGCTGATAACTGATATGGAAAAGTACTACGTGCGCAATTCCAATAATAAAATGGTGCCTTTGGGCGCCGTCATCAGCTTTAAGCCTGTTGAAGCTGCCCCGCTGATCTCGCATTTTAATATTTTCCGCTCCGCGGAGATAGATGGATCATCGCCGCCGGGTGTAAGCTCTACCGATGCACTCGCCGCGTTAACCACATTGGCTAACAAACAACTGCCACAGGGCTATACCTATGAATTTTCGGGATTGAGCTACGAGGAATTGAAAGCAGGTTCGGTAACCATGTATATATTTGCGTTCTCCATTACTTTCGTATTCCTGTTCCTGGCTGCGCTTTACGAAAGTTGGTCAGTTCCGTTTTCGGTACTGCTTGCGGTGCCGATAGGTGCTTTCGGGGCCATTTTAGCATTGGTGTTTGTCCCTTCCCTTACCGACAACGTTTATGCGCAGATCGGTTTGATCACACTGATAGGCCTGGCAGCAAAAAACGCGATCCTTATCGTTGAGTTTGCCAAGGTGCGCGTAGATCGCGGTGAAGACCTGCTTGATTCAACGCTTGAAGCCGTAAGCCTTCGTTTGCGCCCGATCATCATGACATCGTTGGCCTTTATCCTTGGGGTGATGCCGCTTGTTTTTGCAACAGGTGCGGGTGCAGTGGCCCGGCGTACAATAGGCCTGACGGTACTGGGAGGTATGACTGCGGCTTCTACCATAGCCATCTTCGTGGTACCAGTACTCTTTGTAATAATAACCCGCGCAGCTTATGGTAAGGAAAAATTGGAATACCTGAAGGCACATCACAAAGAACTGATGGAAAAAGCGAAAAAAGTTGAAGCGCAGAATATCGACCCGGAACTGGAATTTGAATTGCAGAAATCACGTGACTTGAGTAAGTCCTAAGTCTCAAGTCGAAAGTCTTAAGTCAGGAGTAGAGTAGAATAATTAAAATTGCTGACTTAACATTTTGACTTTAGACTTTAGACTCAGGACTTTAGACTCAGGACTTTAGACTTAAAAAAAAAATGATTGCCAATACTTTTATAAAACGGCCGGTAACCGCTATCGTTATTTCCCTTGTTTTGATGATATCAGGGGTGATATGCATTTTCAACCTTGCCGTTGACCAGTATCCTAATATTTCGCCCCCCAGCGTAGGGGTTAATGCCAGCTATACCGGCGCTGATGCGCAAACGGTGGAGCAAACCACTGCTATCCCTATTGAGGAGCAGGTAAACGGTACGCCTGGCATGGAATACATGCAGAGTACCAGCAGCAATAGCGGCAGCATGAGCTTGCGGGTAACCTTTGATATTGGAACCAATCCGCAGATCGCTGCGCTTAACGTGCAAAACCGTGTGGGCATTGCAGCCCCTCTTCTACCTGCCGTTGTGAGTAAACTGGGCGCGACCGTGCGTGCCAGCAATCCCGACCAATTGATGCTGGTAGCCATTTACTCGCCAAAAAAGACGCATAACATTACCTTCCTTGATAATTACACCAATACATTTATTGAAGATGCTATGTTACGCGTGCCGGGGGTGGGCGATGTGCAAGCGCGTACTGACCAATTCGCTATGCGGATATGGCTAAATCCTGATAAAATGGCATCATATAACCTGATGCCATCAGATGTAACTACTGCGCTTAGCGGTCAAAACGTTTACGTTGCTGCCGGATCGGTAGGTGCACCGCCCCAAAACCCGAAACAAGCCTTTGAAACCGGCATATTGGTGAACAGCATGCTCAGCAAACCCGCGGAATATGAAAAACTGATCGTAAAAAACGTTCCCGGGACGGATAAAATGATCTATGTGAAAGACATTGGCCGCGTTGAACTCGCCAAATTCACTTACTCTGGCGGTTCTTTTGTGGATGGTAACCGTTGTTCTCTGCTGATGATCTACCAATCACCGGGAAGCAATGCCCTGCAAACCGCCGATAATGTTTACGCGAAACTCGCAGAACTAAAAAAGTCATTCCCGCCGGATGTTCAATATGTTGTTCCCTTTGAATCGGTTACTATCATCAAGGTGTCTATGCAGGAGGTTATCGGCACACTGATAAAGGCACTCATATTGGTTGCTTTAGTTGTATTTCTGTTCCTGCAAAACTGGCGCTCTACTGTCATACCCATATTGGCCATACCGGTATCCATTTTGTCGACTTTTTGTTTTTTCATCCCCTTAGGGTTCACCATAAATACGCTAACCATGTTTGGGTTCGTGCTGGCTATAGGGATAGTTGTTGACGATGCCATCATTGTAGTAGAGGCCGTACAGCATTATATCGATGAACAGCACATGTCGCCAAAAGAAGCAACTTACCAGGCGATGAAGGAAATATCGGCGCCGGTGATTGCCATCGCGCTTATCCTGGCTTCTGTATTCGTTCCGGTTGGGTTTATTCCCGGCATTGTTGGTCGGCTTTACCAGCAATTTGCCATCACCATAGCTATATCTGTAATTTTTTCGGCCTTTATTGCGCTATCGTTAACGCCGGCCCTCTGTACGCTTTTACTGAAGCCCTCGCACCACGGTTCAGACAACAAGACCTGGCATGGCAGGTTTTTTGGCTGGTTTGACCGCATTTTCTTTGACCGGTTTAACCGCATATTCGATAAGCTCAATGGCAGATACGCTAATGGCGTTAGGCGAAGTATAAAAAATGCGAAGTATATTGTCATCTTGCTGGTTTGCATTTGTGTAGGCGCCTGGATGTTATTTAAAGGCAAACCCTCGGGCTTTGTGCCTTCGGAAGATGGCGGGCGGCTATTTGTAACCTATACCATGCCCGATGCTTCCTCAACCACAGCATCCAACAATGTACTGGCAAAGCTTATGAAGATAGTGGGCTCAACGCCGGGCATATTGCACTTTGTGGGTTCTTCGGGTTTTAATATACTTGGTGGCGGCGGTAATAACAGCGGCACCATGTTTTGTATGTTAACCCCCTGGGATGAGCGGACTACCCCGCAGACCAGGGTGCAGGGCATTATGGACAATATTAAAAAGCGGGTAGCGAAAGCAGGTATAAAAAATGCTACGGTAGTAGCCATTCAGCCGCCGGCGATAAGGGGCATCGGGATCGCGGCAGGTTTTTCAATACAAATAGAACAGGGAAACTCGACGGATGACATCCACGCATTTGAAAAAAGTGTCCAAAAATTTGTCGCTGCCGCCAAAAAGAACCCGGCTACTTCAACGGCATTTAGTTCGTTCACAGCCCACACCCCAAGCTTCACCGTTACAGTCGACCGCGAAAAATGCGAAAAACTTGGCGTAAACATATCCGACGTATTTTCCACTATGCAGGCCTTTATGGGTAGTTTATTTGTAAATAATTTTACTTTATACAACCGTACTTATCATGCCGTTATTGAAGCCGACACTGCTTATCGGGCGCTAATAGGCAATATCAACAAATATTATGTGCGCAACCAGGCCGGTAACATGCTGCCATTGAGTACGCTGGTAACTTACAAGGCAGATGCAACGGCAACGTCCATATCGCACTTTAATATATTCCGTTCGGCAGAAGTGGACGGCTCTATTCCACCAGGATACAGCAGCGGCCAGTCATTGGATGCGCTTAAGGAAATTGCGGCCAAAGCGTTGCCGCGCGGTTACACCTACGAATTTTCGGGCCTTAGCTATGAAGAGATCAAGGCGGGGAACATTACTATCTATATTTTCATGTTCTCCATCATTTTTTGTGTTCCTTTTCCTGGCGGCGTTATACGAAAGCTGGTCGGTACCTTTCTCCGTGCTGTTGGCAGTGCCCATCAGCGCCTTCGGGGCGATAGTAGCTTTATGGACAGCTCCAACCATCACCAACAACGTATACGCCCAAATCGGCCTCATCACCCTAATCGGCCTGTCGGCTAAAAACGCTATCCTGATTGTTGAATTCGCCAAGTTGCGCGTTGACCGCGGCGAGCCGCTGTTACAATCGACCATCGAAGCGGTACGCCTGCGTTTCAGGCCAATCATCATGACGTCCATGTCCTTCATCTTCGGTGTGTTGCCGCTGGTATTTGCCACGGGTGCCGGCGCAGAGTCCAGGAATACCATTGGTATTGCCGTGTTGGGTGGAATGATCGCCTCGTCAACTATATCTATTTTCATCGTTCCGGTGTTATTTGTATTGTTTACACGCTTTTCATATGGCAAAAAACAGCTTCAATGGCTACAGGATCATCACGAAGAACTTATGGAAAAGGCAAAAAAGGTTGAAGAAGCAAACATTGACCCTGAACTGGAATATGATATCGCTGAATCACGCGCGCAAAACACGGCGGACAGGGAAAGGCTTGGGCATTAGTCTCAAGTCGAAAGTCTTTAGCCAAAAGTCTTAAGTCGGATTTCGTATTCGTTTTTGACTTAAGGCTTGGGACTAAACATCAGGGCTTCGTTCCCATATTTCCCGCTGGATTTTTAACAGTTGTTCGCGCAAGGTAGTGATGGTGGCAACAACAGCAATTTTTTCGGAGAGGCCCTCTTTGAAGCAATCTTTATTGAGTACCAATTTCCTGATCTGAAGATGGATCTCACTTGCCTCTTTATTTAACTCCTCCAAAGATCTCATCAGTGTACACAGGTATTTTAATTTTTTGAAATTATAAATATTAGCCTTTACTTCGGGATGTTAGTTATCAACACGGGGTTAATAACTAACGAATTTGCTGTTACAGCGGCCAAACTACTTGTTCCGGTCATTTTAAGCAATGCCTGCTGTAAAACATAAAAATTCATATATTGTAACCCTGTATGGCGCCCACAGCTTAACCAGGAGGCCACAAACCAATTTACCTTTTTAATGCCACTATTAATACTGATGGAGAAAAGCGATAGCACAAGAAAATTCCTGATTGCAACACATGGAACGTTCGCCGCAGGGATAAAATCGTCCCTCGATATAATTATCGGCGCTATGGACAATGTGTTTTTAATACAGGCTTATGTTGATGAAAACAAGTCCATAGAAGCCGAAATAAATGATGTGATGGCGCGGGTTGGCAATAATGATGAGCTTGTTGTTTTTGCTGATATATTGGGCGGTAGCGTAACCAATATGCTGTTGCAGCATGCTTTAAGACCAAAAGTACACATAGTTTCGGGGTTTAATTTGCCGCTGGTTATTGAAATATTAATGGCTGACGCAAGCGATCCTATAGAGGGCGTAATTACTTCGGCCATTGAAAACGCGAAACAACAAATGGTTTACGTAAACAAATTAATAACAACGCAGGCAAACGATAATGATTAAACTAACCAGGATTGACGACAGGTTATTGCACGGCCAGGTTGCCTTTACATGGCTGCCAGCATTAGGCGCCGACTGTATTTTAATAGCCAACGATAAAGTGGCAAAAGATGAATTTATGAAAATGACCATCGGCCTGGCGAAGCCCGCGGGTACAAAACTGCTGATAAAATCGTTAGCCGATGCTGCAACTTTTTTAAACGATGAGAAAAGCAAAAACCTGAAGGTGCTACTGCTAATAAATAGCGTCAAAGATGCTTTAGCGATGGCTGAGGCTGTTGCTGAAATTAAATCGATAAATTTTGGTGGTTTAAGGACGAAAGAAGGCGCAAAACTAATTTCAAAGGCCATTGCAGTTAATGATGATGATATAGTCATTATAAAGGAATTGTTGGGCAATAGGATAGAATTGGAAATAAGGCAGGTGCCCACAGATAGCAGGCAAACGGTGGAGGGGTTGATTTGAGTTCATCAAATAAAAAAATGTCCCGTAGGATAACAGGTCGGTAGAAAAATAGAGAAAAAATAGAATAGCATGCCGTAGGTATGCAACTTCGCACAGTTCCGTACCTAAAGGCACGGTAATTTGCTTATGTATATGTTCTACCGACCTTTTGCCCCGATAGGGCAATGGGCATTAATTTGAAGGATGAAATTTTCAATATCTTTTTCCACCCTCTTTTCGGCCCGCCGAAGAGAGGGTGGTCGAGCGAAGCAACGACCGGGTGAGTAAATATGCGAGCGGTGTTAACGCTAATGCATTAACGTAAATGCATGGCGCACAGTTTACTCACCCCGACTACGCTTCGCTGGTCGCCCCTCTCTTCACCTGCGGTGGAAAGAGGGGAAAAACTTATAATGGGTAATAAACATAAGTATCAATCTAAAATATAAACCATAAGTGCTACTATCTTACATCCTCATAGCCTTAATAGCTTTCTTCGGCCACTCCGAAGATTTTTTGGGCACTACCCTTTTAAGCCGTCCGCTGGTATTAGGCCCATTGGTAGGGCTTGTGCTTGGCGATTTGACCCAGGGGGTGATGATAGGCGCCACGCTCGAACTGATATTTATGGGTAACATAAAGGTTGGCGCGGCTATTCCGCCCGATGTGGTAACCGGCGGTGTTTTGGGTACGGCTTTCGCCATTATATCGGGCAAAGGGCCTGCCATTGCGCTGGCAATTGCTGTGCCGGTTTCCATACTGGCCGAAATGGTGATCAGCGGACTGTTTGTATTACGGGCAATGCTTAACAAAAAATTTGAAAAATACGCTGCCGATGGCGATTATAAAAGCATTCAGCGGTTGCATATCCTTTCGGGTTTATTAAGGCCTTTGCTAATGGGCCTTGTCATTTTCATGACCTTACAATTGGGCGCGACAGCCATGAAAGGCTTTTTGGATATGATACCAAAATGGGTGCAATCGGGCCTGCAAATCGCCGGTAATATGCTGCCTGCGCTCGGCTTCGCATTGCTAATGAACCTGATGTTTAACAAAAAGGTAGCGCCTTATTTTTTCCTTGGCTTTATGCTGGCGGCTTATTTAAAACTGCCCGTTATAGCCATCGGTGGCCTGGGTGTTATTATTGCGCTTATTGTAACACAGGTTACACCCAAAGAAACTATAGATGATGATGACGACTTTGAACAGGAAATGCCCGCCACAGAAACCAAACCGGCTTTAAAATTAGGCAAAAAGGATATCAGGAATGTCTTTTTAAGATCGCTCGTATTGGAAGCCAATTTTAATTTTGAGACCTGGCAAAATACCGGCTTCGCCTTTGCCATTATCCCAATTTTAAAAAAGCTATACACTACCAAAACAACAATGGCAGCTGCGCTGAAAAGACATTTAACATTTTTTAATACCAGTCCTTATGGCTCGACGCTTATTTTGGGGATCACTACCGCAATGGAGGAGCAAAACAGTGTGGATGCTGATTTTGATGAAGAGTCTATCAACTCGGTTAAACTTGGGTTAATGGGGCCGCTTGCCGGGGTGTTTGATTCGTTGTTTTGGGGTACGTTTAAAGTTATCGCCGCCGGTGTCGGCACCTCGCTGGCCATTAAGGGCAATTTGATGGGGCCGGTACTTTTTATACTGATATTTAATGTGCCGCACCTGCTGCTGCGGTATAACTTAACCTTTATCGGCTATAATGCAGGGACAAAATTTCTGCAAAACCTGGCTAAAAACAATGTGATGGACAGGCTCACAAAAGGCGCATCCATTTTGGGGCTGATGGTAGTTGGCGCTATGCCTGCAACGCTTATTGCTATAAATACGCCAATTGCTTTCGGCTCAGCTAAATCAGCAATAACTTTACAAAGTGTGTTAGACCAGATCGTTCCTTCTATTATACCGCTGGGCTTAACCTTCCTGGTGTATTTTTTTGTGAAAAAGAATGTTAAAACCACTTATTTACTATTAGGCTTACTCGCCCTTGGTTTTATTGGCAGTATGATACATGTGTTTGCATAGAATGGAAAAGATAAACGGAACAGGCGTTTCGCCCGGCATAGCCATAGTTAAAGCTTTTGTGATTAAAAAGGCCGAAGTTGCTGTCTCTGGAATATTATTAAAGGGTGAGAATGAAGTAATTGCTAACGTTGCCGCTTTCAATAACGCCATTGAAGTTGCGGTAAATGAATTGGAAGTTATTAAATTGTCATTAGCTGGTACAGACTTTGAAATTCTTGAAACACAAATTGAACTCATCAGCGACCCGCAAATAGCCGAGGATGTAATTGAAAAAATTCAATCAGAAAGAAAAACAGCTAATGATGCCGTAATTGAAGTAATTGCCAATGTAGTAGAGGTATTTGAAAGCATGGACGATGAGTATATGCGCGCACGCACTGCCGATATAAAAGACATCGGAAGCCGCATCCTTAAGCATCTGAATAACACAAAAACAAATACAGCACGTTTTAAACCGGATAGCATTATTATAGCTGATGACCTGAGCCCATCGGACACTATAACGATGGATATTAAGCATGTAAACGGTTTTGCAACAAGGACGGGCAGCAAAACCAGCCATGCGGCAATTATAGCAAAGGCAAAGGGAATTCCTGCGGTTGTAGGTTGTGGCGATAGCCTATCAACCATTCAAAACGATGATGTTATTATTTTGGACGGGACAAGCGGCCTTTTGTATATCGATCCTGCTGAAGAAACCATCAATGAATTCCGTTTAAAAAGTGAAATCCAAAAACAGCAGTCGGAAAAACTAAAAGCTTTAAAAAACAGACCAGCCATCACTACCGACGGTAAAAAAGTAATGCTATCAGCCAATATATCAGGCGCGGCCGATATGGATGACGTACATGAAAACGGCGGCGAAGGCATTGGCCTCTTCAGGACAGAATTGTTATTTATGGATAGGACTTCATTCCCGACAGAAGATGAGCAATTTAAATTCTATAAACAGGCAGCGCTGCAATCAAAAGGCAAACCGGTAATTGTACGGACGATAGATATTGGCGGTGATAAGCAACTCCCCTACTTCAACATCCCGGCCGAGCTTAACCCGTTTTTGGGCTATCGCGCTATAAGGATTTGTCTTGACCAAACAGATTTATTTATTACCCAGCTTAAGGCCATATTAAGAGCAGGCGTATTCGGCGACCTGCTCATCATGTTTCCAATGATCTCCAACATACAGGAGGTAAGGGCTGCGAAAAACATCCTTGAAAAAGCAAAAGAAGAATTGTTAGCCGAAAACATTCCTTTTAAAGCAAATATGAAGGTAGGTATCATGATAGAGATACCATCGGCAGCGGTAACAGCCGACATCCTGGCCAAAGAAGTTGATTTTTTCAGCATCGGCACCAATGACCTTTGCCAGTATACCCTGGCAGTTGACCGCATGAACGAAAAAATAACACATCTTTACGATCCGTTTAATCCTGGCGTGTTGCGGTTAATAAACAATATACTTGAACAGGGGCGCAAACATCATATCCACGTGGGCATGTGCGGCGAAATGGCAGGTGACCCGTTGGCCGCCTTACTATTGCTTGGAATGGGTTTGGAAGAGTTTTCGATGAGCGCCTCATCTATCCCAACCATAAAAAACACTATTATTAACCATAGCGAAGCCGATGCAAAACAGGTCTACCGAGCGGTAATGACAATGGACAGCTCCGATGAAATTACGGCTTATTTAAAAGCACAATTTGTATGATAACAAAAGAATATACAATAACATCCCCGCAAGGACTGCACGCACGGCCGGCAACTGCATTGATAAGGTTGGTAAAGAACTTTATATCGGTAATAAGCATCCAAAAAGGCGAAAAAATAACCCGGCTCAACAGCATGATCAACCTGCTTTCGATGACCATAAAGGGCGGCGAAACCATCACTATAATAATTGAGGGTGAAGACGAAATTAATGCCGCCGAAGCATTGGGCTTGTTTTTTGCCGAGCAATTAAAAGAACTATAAGCATCAAAAAATGAAGATCACTATAACAAAAACCGAAGAAGAATTTGATAGAACCGCCGCCTGGCGCATTATTGCACAAATGCTGGAAAAGCCAAAGGCGGTAATAGGCCTTTCAACTGGTCAAACCACCATGGGCATGCACAGGATAGTGTCTGAGGTCCATGCAAAATATCCTTTCGATGTTTCGGGTATTACCCTTTTTAATGTAGACGAACTCACCAACCTGCCCCGCGAATACGCAGGCAGTTGCTATACCATGATATTGAACCAAATAGCTGGGCCATTAGGCATACCTGAAGAAAATTTTATTATGCCCCCTACCCTGTCGGATGATTTTGAGGCCGAAAGCCTGCTTTTTGAAAAACGCCTTGCCGAACGCGGCGGCCCCCGACCTGCAAATGCTTGGCATAGGCAGCAACGGCCATATCGGCATCAACCAGCCCGGCACGCCGTTTGAAAGCGAAACATGGGTGTCCCCAATGGATCCAGATTTTGAGGCCCGCGTACGGCGCGAAACACAGGTACCCGCCGGAACTATATTAGGCGGCCTTACCCGCGGCATAAAAAACATAATGCATACGCGCAAACTGATATTAATTGCCAAAGGCGCCCACAAAGCCGGTATTATTGAACAAGCAATACTCGGCCCGGTAACAACGGATATACCAGCATCGGTAGTGCAGCTGCATCCGAATTGTGAGATATTGCTGGATGCCGCTGCAGGGGAAAGGATTGCGGAGTATGCGGAGAAGAGGGGGTTTTGTTTTTGAGAGGGATGTTGCTAACCTTTATATTTGAATGATAATTTAAGTGTGGGATACTTAAATCTTTTTAAGTTCAAGCGGAGGACGCTTGAACTGGCGGATGGCGATAAATAAAAATATGGAAATAAAATTAGAAATCCCTGATTACGATAAGACTAAGGGTTTTCAATACCATTGGGAGGATGGTTTTGAAATCACGGTAGTCAACAACGGCAATAGTATAGCAATATTAGCAAATAAAGAAGGTTTAATTTCTCTTGCTGTCCAAATGTTAACATTGGCTCAAGAAACGGTGCCCTTAAACAAGTATATTAACCTGGATGAATATGGTGGCCTGGAAGACGGTTCAAATGAATTAATTATTCAGAAAATTTAATGCTTCCAACTTCGTGGCCCAACCTAAAGGGAACACCAACAGTATCGGTTCGCCCCTGAAAAATGTGCAGGTATATGTTTCCAGATGATTAGCTTGCATGTCAAGCCAATTTATGCTAAATTTGTTTTAATCAGTTTAACGGAAACTATCTAATCAGCGCTATGACACAAGTAGTATTAAATATAAACAGCAAGAAAAAATGGACTGCGCTAAAAACCATTTTAGAAGCGATGGATATAGACTACCTGGCACAAGATAAGATAGAAAAAATAAGTGACAGGGAACTCGCACTACTACACAAGGCCGAGAATGACAAAGAAAATGGCAAAATGACCGCCTATACCAGCCACCGCGAAATTTTAGGCAGGTAATGGTCACCGAGGTTGTTTATACTGAAACCTATAAGATTACCTTAGCCCTACTCATTAATAATGTAGAACTGGCGTTTGGTACCTCAACTGCCGAAAAACTATTAGACCGGATTGATGGTATTGTTAAAAAAATTATTACAAACCCAAATCTATACCAGGCTATTCCTTTGGATACCCGGTACCGAAGGGCTATCATTTCCCGTCAGTCTTCATTAGTTTATGAAGTAACGGAAACAAAGATCATTCTTTTATATATTTTTGATAACAGGCAGGACCCTGCCTGGACGTGATGCTTTTAAAACGTCTCAACCTGTTCAAGCGCAAAAAATAAATTTTGCAACGTGGCTACCCTTCGCAACCGGGATAATTACTATAGCAATAAGTTTTATTCCATCACCGGCAATTGCCGCTTTTTAAACTAAAGGTCAAGTTTCAATTCATTGATGACATGACATTATTCCAAAATATTTAGCTGTTTATTTAAATACTTTTAAGTTTGGTATTCAATTCACCGGCATTATGGCAACAGCTACCGTACAAAAGGATTCTCTTAATTTTTTAACTGAACTTTCTCACAACAATAACCGGGAGTGGTTTGGCGACCATAAGGGCAGCTATATCGAAGCCCGCGACAATATTATCGCCTTTGCGGATGCCCTGCTGGTTGAAATGAATAAACATGATAATATTGAAACGGCATCGGGGAAAAAAAGCGTGTACAGGATATATAAAGATGTGCGTTTTGCCAAAGATAAAACACCTTATAATACCCATTGGAGCGGCTCATTCAAAAGGGCGACAAAAAAGCTACGGGGAGGATATTATTTCCGCATAGAACCGGGTAATTCAGGTGTTGTGGGTGGTTTTTGGGGTCCGGAGCCAAACGACCTAAAAAGGATACGGGAAGATATTGATACTAACAGCCGGGGCTGGAGAAATTTACTTGGGGACGAAACCATATTTGAAACCTTTGGCGATATGTACGGCGAAAAACTTAGCTCGGCGCCCAAAGGTTATGCAAAAGAACACCCAGCCATTGACCTTTTACGCTATAAACAATTTATGCTTAAATGCCCCTTTAGTGACGACGAAGTATTAGATCCGGGCTTTTTACTACAGGTGAATGATGTATTTAAAAAGATGCGTCCGTTTTTTGATCATATGAGCGAAGTGCTTACCACTGATGCAAATGGGGTGGATTTGGCGGGATGAAGTAAGGGCGGACGATTACGCCGACAGGCAACGCTTGAACCTGATAAGCTAATACAAACTCAGTACCAGCCCTTCTTTTTTATAGTAAAAGACAGATCAAACGCCCGGCATTGCATTTAGATTTACAAATTTTTAACTCAATTAAGCATTGCCCCGTTTAGGTTTTTAAATGTTATATTTTTAGTATCACAATCGACAATAACTTTGTTATATTAGTATATCAAATTATATGTCTTATGAAAACGCTCGAAAAAATTCAGGACTGGGGTGATCACCATCACCCAAAATGGTTAGATATTTTCAGGATTGCCCTTGGATTAGTGCTCATTTGGAAAAGCATAGAATTTATATTAAACCTTAACGCCCTGGCGGATTTTTTGAGAGAAACCGGGTTAACAGATCAGATCGGCACTTCAGTTTTTTTAACGCTATTAACCTATCTCATTATTGCCCTTCATTTTATAGGTGGCATTTATATCGCTTTAGGCACACGCACCCGTCTGTTCTGCCTTTTGAATTTGCCAGTGCTGTTGGGCGCTGTATTCCTGGTTAGTTTGCGGGGGAATATTTTCAAACCCTATTCCGAATTTTGGCTATCCTTGTTTGTACTGCTGGCGATCATTTGCTTTTTTGTTGAGGGTGATGGATATTGGTCGATTGAGCACAAAAAAAACCACGCCTGAGTTTTGGCTTGTTACATATTGTTAAAAAATGGCCAAATAACACACGCTAACTTTTATATCCAAATTATTGCTTATGGAACTGCCTGTACTGATACCGATTGATATTAAACAAGAAACCAATGGAGTGGACAGTTACAAAAACATCCCGCTTTCCATTGTAAACGACCACGCAGTAAGGCTAAGCGTAATGACAGAACCTTTTTACTGGCATTATCACCCTAATTCCGATGAAACTTTCCTGGTAATGGAGGGGATATTATGTATCGACCTGGAAGACCAGGCGGTTGAACTTACACCCGGTCAGTTAATCACTATTCCTGCCAATGTTGCGCATCGCACACGGCCTAAGTATGAGCGATCTGTTAATGTAACTTTTGAACGGGAAGGTATTGAAACGGTTAAGTTGGAGTTTTAGTGATTTTGAGGCTATCCGTAATTTTAAAAGGCGTTTGTATCCCCTTTTATACTATTCCAAATGGTTAAAAAAATAATTTTAAGATCAAGCAGGAAAGACCAGTTTTCCAGGTACCATACATCTGCTTCTACGCGCATTTGCATCGCCTCAGTAGAGCGCGTTTCACCGCGAAGGCCTTGAATTTGGGCCCAACCGGTAATGCCAGGTTTTAAAAAATGCCGTACCATATACCTGTCAATCAGCCGCGCATATTGTTTAGTATGATTTATCATATGAGGCCTTGGCCCTACTGTGGACATATTACCTATTAAAACATTAAAAAACTGTGGTAATTCGTCAATGCTGGTCCGTCGCATAAAGGCCCCGATTTTGGTGATACGATGGTCATTTTGTGTAGCCTGCTTTTCATCCGACTCATCATTTACTTTCATACTTCGGAATTTATAACACATGAAAGCCCTGTTGTTCCTCCCTGATCTCAATTGCTTAAAGAACACAGGGCCTTTTGATTCCATTTTTATCAAAATAGCCAATAATGGAAAAACCCAGCTGAACAGAAACAGAATGATAAACAATGAAAACACAATATCAAATATGCGTTTAAAAAAACGGCTAAGTAAATTTTCCTGGGGTTCCGGCCTTACAGATATTACCGGGATGTGGCCAAAACTTTGATATAGCAATGGTTTTATACCCATATTATAAAATTCAGGTACAAATCTGAATCGAATGAGGTGTTTATCTGAATCAATTAACAGACGTTCAATTTTATCAGATTCCGATGTTCTCAGCGTGCAAAAAATTTCATCGATCTCATTAGTCTTTATGTAATTTAAACAATCAGCTGTGGAACCTAAATACATCCCTTTATTAGGAACAATTTTGGGATTATCCTCAAAAAAACCCAATAATTCATATTCGTTTGATGTGTCATTATCAAAAAAATCATGAAGGTCACTACCAGTTCTTCCATACCCTACAATTACAACTTTCCTGGCGTTGAATAACGCGGTCCGGTTATTTTTGCGAATACTTAAAAAAAGCAGTTTCCATGTCCAGAGAAAAAAGCCCAATAAAACAGATGAGTAAAATATATATCCACGGGTAACAAAATAATCTTTAGTACCAACCATAATATTAACGGTACATATTAACCCGATATACAAAAGATAGGTTTTTATTACGTTTAGGAATGTTTTGATCGAATCCTTTTCCATAACATGTTCATATAAACCGGTTATGTTAGCAGCGAGGAGCCATGTAAGGTTTAAGATTAAAATTACCTTCATATATTTTTGATTACTTAGCCATAACTCAGGCCTCTCATTCAATATACTGAATGTCATAAATATACTTAGGTTCAAAACAAAGTAATCAAAAGTCAGGTTGATTGCCCTAAAAAAAGTAGTATAGCGATTAACCATTAATATTTTAATTAAACTGAGTTACTAAAATAAAACTTACAGCGTTATCTTTCGATTAATGAACTACTGCTATAAAGACAATAATTTATCGATTGCTTTGGAATAAAGAATCCTACTACTTAGGCAATTTTACTTTATTTGTAATTCTTTCAATGATTCCAAAAGCCTCTGATCTATTACCTTCAATGAAATTATAAAAACATATATTCATCAAATAAAGATGAAATTAATAATTTAATGTCCCAATTTATGCAAATTTATTAAGCTATCCACATAAAATTTAGAATAAATTTCCTTTAGTTACAAAAAGTTATTTCGATTGTTTGATTTCAGCATTGCATTTTCTCAGTACGGATCTTTTTGCGCCGCGTTTTAACACAGTTTGCTGTGTGTTATTTCCGGTATTGCCGATGTCGTTTTTTTAAAAGACCAGATTCCGGCGTTAAAATTAAAAACACTGCATTTTTTATCGAAATTTTTCTTTTTGAAACTATCATTTACTACTATTTAACTACCATTTACTTCCATTTAACTACCATTTTTAAGACTAAAACAGGTGAAAATATCCAGTTTTCTACCATTTAAAGTACATTATCTTCCATAAATTACCTCAAATTATATGTTAAATCCATAATTCACGAATAAATATCCGATTGTCACCACCATTCGCAATTCAATTAAATTTCAGAAGGATTGAAATTGCCCTTATGCAGTTGTGTGACCACATGACACTCAAAAGAAATATGTCAAAACATTGAACGTTTAGGTCCCTAATAATAACTAAGTAGTTTCAGTCACTATTTTACAAGATGCCGATCACAAAACTATTCGTTCACATTTTTTATAATCGCCAAACAAACCACGGGTAATGTGAGGTATCTCTATTGATTTTAGCCTGCAAAGACCTCACCAAACCGAAACAATAAGCTAAGCTGCGGCATTGGCCCTGTGACGCAGCATTAAGCCCAAAAGGCTGAATGAACTCAAATACCTTGGGATGTACAAATCAGGTTTTTCAATACAGCGGCAAAGCCATCCTAAATAAAGCCTGTCGGCCCAGTTTGGTATATCGGCCTGGTAACCGGTTAAAAAAGCGATAGCAGCACCGGTGCAAATAATCCCTGGTTTATAACTCAAATTACTATTAAGATAAGCGCCCAACTTCTCCTGCACCCCACCGGCTAAATTTATAATGACAAACCTGGGTTTCCTTTCCTCAATTAAACGGAGAAGTTCCTCATCTTCAACATGGCCTTTACTATATAAAGGCGCCACGTATGATGAACCGCTATCCAGCTTAAAACCGTTATTATTCAAATAGTTTAAATTAGCAACAGCCTCGGCAGGCCTCGGGTCAACCAGCAATATATTTTCGTGTTGCTGTACTTCGAGGTCATTTAAAAATGCAATTAAAAATTTAAGGCCCGAAATCCTGTTAACTTTCTTTTTATACATTAAATTCCAAATCAAGGCCATATAGCCGCTGTCGGCTATTACATAGCTTGAGGATTGCAAAGCTTTATAATAAATTGGGTCTTTTTTTATGTTAACCAGGCCAGGCGCAGCGGGCACGGTCAATAAACCCCCTGTTTTTATTTTAAATATCACATCCTCGACCGACCCGTTATGAAAGTGAATTCCCAGTATCTTTATCGTATCCTGTGCATTCATATTGTGTAATTTAGTAGATGGCACCTAAATTACAAATTATTATTGATTTACAAAAACTTTAACAAAAACTTTTTTTATAGGTACTTTTAGCAAAATAACTAAGTATTTTTAGAAAATCAGCAAAAATAATTGAGTTTAAGTAAAATCGACTTTTTTGTCTTTTAACGAATTATCAGCATTTACAGGTTCCATCGCGTTACATTTTACGGGATTGGCATTCCCTTTTTGCATTATGCGGGGCTTGTCAATACCCTATTTCAGGGGTTTGCTTTATGGCGTAGCGGCTGGTTTATTTGTATTCAGCCTTGCAGCGTTATAGTATTATTTGGGTGAATTTGTAGGCGGGTATAGTACTACCCTGGACAGAATATGTGGAAGAGAAATTGTTATGTACTCATTTTCCCCTGTTTTCGACGGCCGTCCTCAGGCACACAGCGGATTATTTCATTTTTCAGAAATGGCATATCCGCTATATACATTAAAATTATAGCTTGCAGGTGAACTTTCAATATCTTGTCCTTGTTGGTTAATAACTATCTTATTGTTCCGCAAAACTTTGAAATACTGTTTCCCCGGTTGGAATGGTACCCTGGTGTTGTTTATTCCTTTTTGAAGGTTGAAATTTTGTGTTACATTTCCTGATTTAACAATAAGCTGTGCCGGTGCAGTTAAAAAAGAAGTTATATAGACGACGTCCTCGACATCCCCTGCCCTACCTGCTACCCTTCCTACCGGATCGTTAGTAATTGCATCCTTAGACTGTGTACGATAAAAATAAAAAATTTCATCTTTGTGAATTGCGGGCTTACTACCGGTTTTATACCATTGAATATAGTATTTAGATAGTTCGCCGTATCCTTTATGCGATTTATAGAAGCCCTTTTCGGGGTGAAGCTGCTTAAGGGGAACTACATAATCTTCTATATTATCAATGGGGCTAAAGTATGAACCTTCTGTCCAATCGTTCCAAGTTGTAAGTTCTACCCATTCAGGGAGCTGATCGCTTATAATAGACTCCCATTGTGCTATTATGCCTTCGCCGCCGTTGTATTCGTAGTAGCGTCTGGCTCCGTATTGCCTGTCTCCCCAGTATTCCGGTGATACAAATGACATATATGTTAAACCGTTACTGTGTAGTACCTTGGCAAATGACTCCGCCACGTCAATGTTCGACAATCTGATATCCTTTATGGGTAAACCCACTGCGCCAAAATAAAAATACCCGTCAATATAATTTTTCCAATATTCATTATAATTATCAACTATCAGATCATAGTCAGGAATTTCGACAGCATGTTTTCCGAAATTTAATGCATATAGGAACGGCACAAAGTAAATATTAAACCCTTTTTGCTTCAAAGCCGGAATAATAACTTTAAAGGAAGTTCCGGCTGCCCAGGCCGATACAAACGGCCTATTGTTATATTTATAGTATACCGGAGAGTCACCATACGTTTCAACCATGTCTTCTATCTGATCGTTGGTAATACCACAACATCTGTCGACTGAAAAAAATAATTTAAACCCGGAATTCAACTCCTGGGCTGCTTTAAACAGATTGACAACATGCATCTTATAATTAGCATCCCAACTGCCGCAGTTAAGTGCAAAGCCATCAATTCCCATCCTTTGAGCATCTTGTATGTCCTTTTTATATCCATCAACAGTACCATTATCATAAGAAGCGAAACAAACCATGTAATGCGCAAACACCATTCGGTTCTGTTTTGCCACAACAATGTAATTGACTAAACAAATGAAAGCAAATAATAAAAAGCATTTTTTCATGCAACCTTACTTAGATTATTTAACACTTAGTTTACTCAATGATAACTAAAGCACACCTTTGTTGTATATATTTCAATAAATGATTTTAAAATTAGTGATTTTATTAAAAAAACTCTATTATTTTTACATTAAATGAAAACACATCACAAATGAAAATAAAATATTACAAGGAGTTAGATGGTGTCAGGGGAATCGCTGCTTTGATGATTATGACATTTCATTTTTTTCAACCTATAATCCCCAATACTACAACTTTGATTTATATCAATAAATTTATCAAATTTGGCCAAACCGGTGTTTCTTTATTTTTCGTCTTGTCTGGCTTTTTAATAACCAGAATATTATTGTCGACCAAGGAAAAATCTGGATATTTTCTTACCTTCTACATCAGGCGTGCCCTAAGAATATTCCCCCTTTATTATGGCTTTTTGATTATATATTATTTTCTAATTAATCCTTATCTCTATAACGCGTCAAATCTAAGTTTTAGCACTCAATTTTATTATTGGTTTTACTTACAAAACATTGCCGATACTTTTGGTTGGGCAGCCAATGGCCCTTTCCATTTTTGGTCTTTAGCAGTTGAAGAACACTTTTATCTATTCTGGCCTTTATTGGTTTATTACTTAAACGATAAAAAAATCATTATTGCTACAATATGTATTATTATTATTGCATTTATAACCAGGATAATATTAGAAAGTAAACACTACGAAGTTTTTTATTTTACTTTAAGTAGAATGGATGAATTAGCATTGGGGGCCATTTTAGCTGTTTTAGAAAGTAAAGATAAGCTAATCGGTCAATCCAAATATTTCATTTACCTGTTTATTGGAACGATAACACCAACAATTTGGCTATGGACTGAATTTACAAACCAAGGAAATCCGGTAATACAAATAACCAAATTCATGCTCATTTCACTTTGTTATTTTAGTTTCATTGGTTATGTTATTACAACAGAAAAGAATACTATTATTAAGAAATTCTTAACTCTTAAACCATTGTTGTACTCTGGTAAAATCAGTTATGGCCTTTATGTTTTTCACCCTTTTGCGTTTCTTTTATTTATAAAACTTTTTAAAGATCAGCCTTTTTACGTTAGCTTGACGGGTGGATTTATAATAGCCTACGCCATCGCGGCTTTAAGCTTTCATTTTTTTGAATCTAAATTTTTAAAGCTCAAAAAATATTTTCAATGATTATTTAGCTATTGGTAAGCATATAACTGTTCTAAATTAACACCCGAACTTAACCTCCAAAGGCAACTGCAATTACCCAGGCTGACTTTTTTACAACCTTGTATTATAAAAAATTTATAGTTTACCCCGGAAAGATACTTGAAACAAATACCTAAAGGATTCACCCAAAATGCAACTTCAAAGAACAGTCATAATTTAGCCCCAAACGAATCCTGCAAGAGCCGATCAACGTTTATTTACCAAGAAATAACAATAGATTCTGCGATTGTTATGCCCGTTGCAACAATAATTTACTTCGGAATGGTACTGAGCAAATGAAAAAGGCGGGAACGAAGTTCTGTGCCATTTTTTTTACGGTATCCGAAAATTGTTGCTCGAAAAATTAATGATTTGTGCTCATCACTATAGCGTTATCTACTTTACAACGGTTTCCTTTTTTGATAAATTGATATAGTAAACTGCTTATTATCATCTATTTAACCGAGTCATTAAATTTCCGGCTCCTAATAAAAACAGCAGGATTTCCGGCATATACAGAATTTTCTTCCAGTTGGGCATTGGCGACAGAATTTACAGTCAGGATGGCATGCGATTTACAGGTAACCCCCGGACACACAACAGATTTTGCACCGATCCATACGCCGTCTTCTATCAATATTTTGCCCAGACGATATGGAAAACTGCTGACAGTATAATCATGATTGCCAGTTAATAACAAAGCGCCTTGCGAAATACAGACGTTACTGCCTATTACTACATCTTCAAGATTATCGATCCAAACAGATTCGGCAATCCAGCAATTATCGCCAATAGTGAGGCGCCATGGATTTTTTATTCTTACTTTAGGTTTAATAACAAGCCCGTTTCCGATGCTTGCGCCGAACATTTTTAACAGGCCTTTTTTTACAATATAAGGCCACGGAAATGCGCTGTTAAACAAGTAGTAGTTAAAAAAATACCAAATCAGTATTTTTACTTTGCCGGCCCGCGGATGATAATCTCCTATATTAAACTTAGATAAATCTGTTGCCATAAATTTAACTTTTATTTAATAGTTGATTGCAAAACTGCTATTACACTGCTGGTAAAGTTCTCCTCGGTAAAATTCAAACGCGCATAGGATGTATTATGACCCGAAATTTTGTTTATATAATAAACTAAATCGCTGCTGATAACTTTTAACGCATTTTTTATCATTTCCGCAGATCGTTTTTCAACCAAAAATCCATTCAACTCATTTACTACATCCGGTATGCCTGCATGGTTTGTGGTGACTAAAATATTGCCTGTTGCCATAGCTTCCAGCAGCGAAAATGGCAAACCCTCCATCGTATAGTAAGTTGGTAAAACAAACACATTCGCTTCAATTAACTTTTGCGTCTTCTCCTCCCCTAATATTGTCCCCAGATACTTCACTTTATCACCAAGTCTATTTAACCTGGTATCAACCTCTCCTTTCAAGCCTGTTTCTATTGATCCCGCAACATTCGCTTCAAAAATAACACCATCCTCATTTAAGAGAATGAGCGCGTCCAAAAACTCCAATATTCCTTTTTCACGCATCAAATTGCTTAAATAAAGGATCTTTAACCTATTGTTAGTTTTAGCAAAACTTTTTTCATATAACGGATTCTCAACGAAATATTCAACTACGTTAATTTTTTCGCCATCTAGTATCCCTTCAAAATTTTTCCGAAGCGAGTTGGTAATCACTATGCCCGCTGAAGCTTTTGAAACCAGGAAGTGGAAAATCTTTCTTTTCTTTCTTGAAAGCAACTTGTATTGATTACCCAAAAAGTTTCCATGCAGGTGTATGGTATATGGCTTTTTAAAAAGCAAGCACGATACAATAAAGGGACCGTATTTCAGTATGCCATAAAAGGTTTGACCAGGCGTAAAATATACAACATCGCAACTCCATATTTTATAGAGTTGTAAATAATTCCCCATAAACTTTAAAGCCTTTTCCAAGGAAAACTTACTTCCCTGATTGCCAGAAATAACATCCGTATTGGTATCAATTGTAGCGCATTTGATGTTTCTTGAGACAATATTTCTATACAAAACTTTGTTGGAATTTGAACATCCGTCAACCGGAGGTGGAAAAGGACCTATGATTAATATTTTCATTTGCATTAATTAGTTTGATTTAAAAAATATGGTTTTTTAAGTCACTTTGGTTGATGGTCTCGAATAAATTTCTTTAGCAACTACTTTAATTCATTTACAAAAATATCGTACACATATCCGGCATTATAATCAGATGATATCAAAGGGATCAATTCTTTTGCTTTCTCCTTCATGTGCGCCCGCAAAACTTCATTTTTTGCAAGAAGTTGTAACGCTTGTTTAAAACCATCAACATCCCCGGATTTACAAATTAATCCCAAATCCGGCGAAGTGATCAGTTCCAAAGCGGCCCCTACCTTATCTGAACATACTATTGGCACATTAGCTGCAACAGCTTCATTAATTACAACTGCCCACCCGTCATACCTGCTTGCAAACGCGAAAACATCAGCGATTGAAAAAAAAAATGGTATCACTTCCGGATTTTGAAAGCCGGCAAAAACTATCCTTTCATCAC
>Ga0207026_1005_pt1 | contig 65259 bp, 59 predicted proteins | sample Alteio_BWMinCont_42_FD_153274 | JGI IMG/M metagenome (GOLD analysis project Ga0207026, IMG submission 153274) | Enriched cells from forest soil in Barre Woods Harvard Forest LTER site, Petersham, Massachusetts, United States -... | ecosystem: Environmental > Terrestrial > Soil > Temperate forest >...
TTTGAGTTGCGAAACGTATTCCGGCTCCCCCCACCCCGCGATCCCAAGACGCCATGGTAGAGCCGAGGCCAGCAGCGCGCAAGCTTTTAGCAAAGCCTCAATTCCCTTCTTCGGATCCAACCGTCCAATGAACAGCAATCGAAGGTCTCTGTTCCTTTCTGTTCGATGGAGACTGACGGGAACATCGACCCCATTAGGGATCATGGCCGTTTTCAGCTTTGGGAACCTAAGTAAAACCTCGCGGCTTTCCTGTTCCGATGTAACGTGCATCGTCAGTTCGCCGCGGTTCGCGGCGTGATACCACAGAAAATCCCAAACCGCCTTTGGGCCGATTCGTGAAGACCTTTCCCAGCGTTGGAGAGCTCCTCGCGGGGACCAGATCAGCGGTTTATTCAGCCAACGTGTCCATAGAACAGTCGGGAACGTGGGAAAGTTGTAGACGCCGGTAAGATGCACAATATCAGCCCAGCGTAGGTACGCAGGCAACAGTCGCAGCAAAGTTGGGGAGACAGAATGTCGCAGCCTGCGCGGACAGTAGCGAACCCGAAATCCTTCCGGGAGTTCCACTTCCTCGTTCTTTTCCACATCCAGCACGCGGTCTAAGCCGTCCGCATCCGTGGTCAGAACGCGAACCTCACCGCCCTGCTCTCTGGCGACGCGACACAGCTCGAAGGTGGAACGAATCGGGCCACCGTAGGAATAGGCAGGATAAAACGATGGCACGACGTGGAGAATTTTCATCGGGGCGAGCCGAGAATGCAAGAATGTCGATCTCTACAAAAAGGCCTTTCAATTTGCCGCTAGGAGATGATACTAATGTTCGCGAACTTCTACAGGCCCACGGTGCGTCCTACAATCGCTCTCGTCACCTCCGGACTCGGTACTACTCATGGCGGCATTGGCGTGGTTACCGACATGATCGTCGCAGCGCTGGAAAAGGATTCCAATGTCTCGGTGTGGGAACACCATGCCTTCTGGCCTCGAATCGTGCGCATCCCCGCCGCCGTCGGCAGAACATTTTGGGGTAGTCTGACGCCTCCCGATTTCGTTCTGTACGACCATGTCGATCTTGCGATTTTGCACACCATCATACCCCGATTGCGTCCCATTCCTTACGCGGTGTTCCTGCATGGCATTGAAGTCTGGAAACCGATTGTGGGCCGGCGCCGAGAAGCGCTCTTGGGCGCAAGCGTTCTCTTGGTGAACTCGGCTACGACCCAAGCAGAGGCTCGGGTCTTTAATCCTTGGTTGCCGAAGGCAGAGGTCACATGGCTAGGTGTTCCCCGGCAAAACGAAATGGCGAGCGTCGGATCGAATCCTCCGGTTGGCCTGATCGTAGGTCGGATGGCCGACTCCGAGCGCCTCAAAGGCCACGATTCCGTAATGGACGCATGGCCGCTCATCAGGTCTTCAGTTCCGGACGCCAGGTTGATCATCGTAGGAACTGGAAACGATAAGCACCGGTTAGAGAACCGAGTGAAGTCGGAACGACTCAGTGGTATCGAATTTTCAGGCTGGGTTGACGATGGGAAGCGTGATCGGATGTATCGATCTTGCCGTTTGCTTTTGTATCCTTCGAAGCAGGAGGGGTACGGACTGGCTGGGGTCGAAGCCGCCAGTTTTGGCGTTCCGGTATTGGGATTAGCCGGTACGGTGACAGAAGAGCTATTCCCTGCCAGCACTGGCGTGGTCTTCGCGAAAGATCTTTCGAGAGAGAGTATCGCGGAAGCTGCTGTCCCTCTATTAGCGAGTGCTCAGGTCGCGCAAGCATTGGGAACTGCGGGAGCGGCCAGGGTCAATGCAGTCTTTCTCAGAGAGCACTTTGCTGACCGACTCAGGGGAGCATTAGCCCCGTACCTGTCCGCAAGCAAAACGGTCGCCGCGCAGGTTCCGCCCACAATCCTGCGAAAAGGAAATGCCTCAGTTTCGGCTCATGTGGCATCTACGAAGACCTGCCAATCGAGAGTGGGACCAATCTAGGGCAATTATTTACTTGACTCGCCCAAGAGTCAAGCGGATGATTGCTCTAGCGGGGATGCGCTGTGACGGCTCCCCTGCTGAATCCACATTCCGAGATTGCGCGGTTCATGCGCGTAGTTTGGGGAAAGGCTTTTAATGTGAATGGCTCTATCGCCATGTTGCAAGGGTATATGGGTTGCTTCGATTGCAGTACGGATGAGGCCGCGAATATCCCTAAGCCTGTAACTGTAGTTGCTGGTTTTGCTACGTCCCTAGAAAAATGGGAGCAATGGGAGACCAATTGGAGACTAGTTCTTGCGGAGTTCCACGCGCCTTATTTCCATATGAAGGAATTTTTTGACACACGCAAGGGTGCCTTTGCCGAACCTAGATGGAGGAGTGAGAAATATCGTAATAAATTCATAGAAGCCTTATCGAATGTGACTAGCGACTGGATGTTGGTAACGGTCGGCGGACTCATGGACCATCACTTATTTGAGCAAGCCAGCTTAGTGTGCAAGGTTAGCGGCATTTTTAATCCGTTTTCCGCTTGTGGTCGCGACTGCGCCGTTAGAACTAGGGACCTGATTCGCGGCAAATATAAGTCTGATTTGCCTATCGCGTATGTTTTTGAGCGCGGCGATCCAGGACCGGAAATGTTAGATAGATTAATGCTGCGGTCTGAACTACCAAGTCCATTATTCAAGCGTCCACGTCCTGCCGAGAACCCTGCTTTAGAAAAAGAGGATCCTCATCTGTCTCAATTACAGGCTGCCGATCTACTAGCTTGGCATATGCGACGCGCGTCACACGATGGTGGCCTAAATCGTGAAAGTTTTGACGCTTCAATAAAGGTGTTCCACCGGATTCCTGATAGAAGTTGGAAAGAGTGCACAAAAGAACATATGGTTACGCTGCTTCACTCACTGGAGGCTGAAAGAATCCCGATTACTGAATTCGAAAAGTTCGATGCTACAGTGCGACAGGTTTTCTCCGTGCCGCATTCGGAGATTGTCAAGCGAGAGAAGGAGTACCAACGCAAGCGTAAGCGCATACGAGAAAAGCGGATTAAAACCATTAAGGTTTCCCGATAACTCGGTCAATGAACTGGCGAAGTTTAGTCAGTTCCCTGACGTTGAGACGGACGGCTAATTTAATGCCTTTATCATCTTTAGAAACGTGCAGGTTCCCGAACTTGATGGGCAGATATGCGCCCGCAGGCTTGGTGTGTGCCATAGAGTCTCCTTCTTTCGATTGGAATTGTACTCGGTTTACCCCGCCCCGCGCTTCGGGTTATATGGCTCACACTCCTTGCGTCAATTCTGAAATGCTGATCCCGAATCCCTTTGCAATCCGGTGCAGCGTAGTCAAACAGGGTTCTTTCTTGCCCGTTTCGAGTTCGCTTATAAAACTCACGTTCATGCCGCCTATCCGATATGCGAACTCCTCTTGCGACCATTTCCGCTCCTTGCGTAATGAGCGCAGCCGCTTCCCGAACTTCCGCCAAAGAGTAGTGGACACCTGCCTAGCATTGGCTATAGCCTATGAATTCACAATATGCTATAGCCAAAGTTCAGGAAAAGGAATCAGCATGAAACGTAAGCTAGTTCGTGGCTGGAGGACCTATCGCTCGGTAGCAGGTAAAGTCGTCAGCGAAATTGACGTTGCCAATGACGACATGCCCGGCGTAATCATATTTTTCCGTGATGGCACTCAACTGCATATAGAGGTACGCCACCCAGTCGAGTTTCAGGCTCGATTGCAAAAAATGATAGACGGTGACCTGAAAGTGCTTCACACATTTCCGGCTTTTAAGGAAGTGAAGCGTTGACGATTCCTGAGTCAATTATTTCGCGGTCCCGCCCGCGCTTCAGGCGGTAAGGATTAGAAAGCCGCTGTTTCTGCGGTCTTTCCAGTGAGTTCGGCAAAGGTCAGACGCTTGCCGAACAGCTTTGAGACGGCCATGCTAAAGCGGTCAGCATCGGTGATTTTGTGTTCTCTGGTGCCGCGATTGTTATAACGGAATACTTGTTCGTCAAGGTAGCGAAACAGATGGAATGGCTCAACACTAACGTAGCTTCCCGCGATGCCGCGCTTGAGCAGACTCCAGAAGTTCTCAAGCCCGTTCGTGTGAACCTGCCCGTCAACATACCTCTCGGCGTGGTCGATAACTTTGTGAGCGTATTCCTGTGCGAGTCCATCATAGGATTTGAGCGCATCGGAGTAGAGAGCGGAACCCGCTTCTACATGGTTCCGAACTTCAGTTTGCAGGGCGGCACGCTTGCGGTCGGTGATTACCGCAGTGCGGACCTTCCCTCCACGCTCCAAAGCTCCGAACACAATAGTTTTGTCCTTTCCGCCAGTACCAGTGATGCGCCGTTCGCGCTTATCGAGATGCATGTTCCGCGCCTTGCCGCCGATAAAGGTTTCGTCTACCTCAACGTCACCGCTCAACTTGCCGAACGATTCATCCTGCAAGGCCAGACGTATGCGATGCAGCATGAACCATGCGGTTTTCTGAGTTACGTCCAGATCGCGGGCAAGTTCGCAACTGCTGATTCCGTTCTTGCAATTCGAGAGCAGCCAGAGAGCGGTAAGCCATTTGTCCAGACCGATTGCCGAATCCTCGCAAAGACTGCCGACCTTGACGGAGAACTCGCGCTTAGAGTGATGCTTCGCGCACTTCCAAGTCTTGCGCTTAGGATTGAATGCGCTCACGCTCTCGGACCCGCAAGTCGGGCAAACAACCTTCCCGTCCGGCCAGCGCCGGATCGCAAGGTAGTCAATGCAGTTATCGGGATTAGAGAAGTAGACGATTGCTTCCTGAAGGCTCTTCGGTTCGCGGCTCATAACGTTCTCCACGAATCAAAATGTATCAAAATACCGTGGGCGAGTCAAGTAAATAATTGCCCAATCTAGCAATCAATGGCCGAGCCTCAACTTCAGTCGAACTTTAGAAATTCATTCAACGTGCGCGATGCCGTGTGGTGAATGGAGCTATGTGTTCTGGCATGCTTCGTTTGTTTGTTTATTTCGCGCATGCGGGCATATTGAATGACTGGTCCATCAAACTACTGTGCCTCACGGCGGAGGGGAAAACAGGACAAAGTGTAGTACTCGGATAATTGTTATCCTGAGAATCGTACCAACCTACGAAGATACCTGATCCTGTAGGGCCAAATGGTGTGACGGTAGAATTCTGATCCCAATCGTTCTTAATGATCCGGAGAATTCCGCCGGTATCCGAGTACGGGTAACTGATGGTCGTGGTGTTGTTGGTCAAACCCGAGAAGACGTTCTCTTCCACTGTCAAATCATGAGCGCCGGAGTATGAGGGATTTCCAATGACGATCTGTGCGATAGCGTTCTCGCTGCGATTGTGGCGATAGCTGATGTTGCGCCCAGCGTTCAAGAACAAGTCTGTGTAGTTACCCGACGCCAGCCCACCGTCGATGTCCAGGATGTTTGCGGCTTCAACGTCAATTGCCTTGCTACATCCAGTGGATTCGTACCAGTGAAGGAATGCATAATAGGGCTCGCCACCTGCGTATTTGATGCCCGTGCCATTGCTGGTCGAGGTCGGACCTCCTCCGCCGCAACCCATCGTCACTCGCGTGAAGTTCTGCGCTTCACAATTCCCTGGAGCGGTAGGGCAGATGTCGATCCCAATGAAGTTGGGGTTTCTTGCGCCGCCGTTATAAACCTGGATGTCCTCGAAGTCGTTATTAGTAACGATATTCGCAACCGGGGCAATTTCATCAATGAGAATGCCTGTATTCGCACCTGGCACCGTATAACTAGAGGCATTCGTAAAGACGGTAAAGTTCTTGAAGAGCGAGTCACGAGTTTGGTTGATTTCAAGAACTGTTCCGCCAACAGGGCCATACCAAAGAAGGGCCGCATTGGCCGAACCCGCTCCTCCTGCCGCGCCGATGGTGGCTTGTCCCTGAGATTGGCCGCCATCCAAGGTGATTCCAGAGCACTTGGTAACATTGAGAGTGCTTGTCAGCTTGACGGCGCAAGAATTCGGGAGAATTAGAGTCTTTCCGCGGCCACCTGGATTGCAAGCTGCGGTCAGGGCACTCTGCATGGCCGTCGTGTCATCAATCGTTCCGCTGCAGGTAACTCCATAATCGCGCACATCGAAAACCGCCTTTAGTTGATAAACAGGCGGATGGCGGAGGCCGCTAGATACCAGTTCGGATCCCGCGGCCACTCCCCATGGCATAGTTGTTCTGGACATTGCGACTGTATTTCCTAGAGGTTTCTGCAATAAATACGTGCTTACATCCTCACCTTCTGTGGCCGTCGCACCTGTAACACCTGAGCCTAGTTCCGATGCCGGCGGAAGCGTCATCGACATATTTCCGGTACCATTTCCCAATAGCGCTGTTAGCTGCTGCACAGACACAAATTCTTCCGCTCTTTTCCCGCCCAATGTATCAGCTTCTGCAGCTTTGAACGCATACGGGACTGTCGTAATGGCAAACCGCGGACGCTCAGTTCCGTCATCGGGCGTCACACCAATCCACTGCGTGCCCCCCGAGGAAAACAACTCGGGAGGAACCCCTCCAAGACTTACCGATCCCAAGAAGACCGTGTATCGACCTTGGCTGTCGAGAGTTAGGATATGCGTCTCGGTCCAGATCGAATTTCCTCCTTGCTGATTCTGATACAAGGCAAAGATCAGACTCTGGAAGCCGGAAAGTTCGTTTCCGTCGAGATCTCGAATAGAACCACTGACTCTAATAACGGTTGGAACTGAAGAGGCGACTGCCCCTGGGGCAGGCACTTGCCCCAGCATGATTCCCGTACCGCACAGCAATACCGCAAAGCACAACGAGTTGCGCAGCATGATCGTTTCTCCTCGCCCATCTGTTGGAATCACTGCAACTAACGCGCCGCTAAAATACACGAAGGGCTCGCCGTTACGATTTTGTCGGATTCGTGAAATGAGAGAGTTGGGTTCTTTTGTACCGCTGCCACAAACTGCGCATAAGCCTAAGATGCACTTTTGGGAATTGAGCAAACCGAATTGGGAGAGAAAAGAGGCAGCTCAGCAACTCATCAAGGGATGAGATTTGTTGTCAGCGAGAAGAGTTCTAGGAGTCTATTTGGCAGTTACCGTCCAGTTGCTCCCGTCACAATAAGCAAGCACGTGATACCGTCCGCGACCGGTGATTGTTGCGCCCAATGTTTCCGTGCTGGAATTGGGAACAGGTTTGAGCATCCCTTCGGTACGCGATGTACAGGCGGGCAAATTGCCGAATTCTGTAGGATCGATCTGGAGGGCACCAGCAGGCCGACCTAGATGTATGCCGCCGTAGCCACACGTCCCGCCAACCGGCTGGTCGTTAAGACTACTGTACATTGCGCCGCTGGATGCAAAGGCCGCTGTGAAGCACTTGGAGTTATTGGGGTAGGTGTTGTCTTGCGAGTCCAAGACTCCCACAAAGGAACCGGCTCCCGTCGGCCCAAACGGGGTGATCGTCGAATTATTGTCCCAGTCGTTCTTGATGAGTCGAATGATCCCGCCCGTGTTGGAGTAGGGATAGGAGATCGTCGTCGTGCCGTTCGTCAAACCAGAAAAAGAATTTTCTTCTACTGTCATATCATGGGCGCCGGAAAAAGACGGATTGCCAATCACGATTTGAGCCTTCCCATCCTCACTGCGGACATGACGATAACTAATATTCCTACCTCCATTCGTCAATAAGTCTGTCCAGTTTCCAGCCGCTAAGCCCCCGTCGATATCCAAAATGTTTGCTATTTCGACATCGATTCCAGGACTACAGTTGGCGTCTTCCAGCCAATGGATATACACGTAATAGGGTTCTGCCCCGTGGGCGCCTTCATATTTGATTCCCGTTCCATTGCTAGTGGAAGAGGTTGGAGCACGGGCAGCACAGGTCATAAATAGCCGGTCAAAGTTCTGCGACTCGCAATTTCCCGGTGCAGTTGGACAAATGTCGATCCCGATAAAGCTGGGATTTGCAGCGTAGTTGACGACCTGTATGTTGTCGAAATGGTTGTTGGTCACGATGGCCGTGACTGGTGCGATTTCGTCTATCAGGATACCGAGATTAGCTCCTGATGCCTTGTAATTCGAAGCGTTGGCAAAAACTGTAAAGTTGCGAAATGCTGAGTCCCGCGTTTGGTTAATCTCAAGGACTGTTCCCCCGCTTGGGCCATGCCAGAGAAGGACGGCATTTCCCGATCCCTGCCCTCCTCCTGCGCCGACTGTGGCTTGGCCTTGAGACTGGCCGCCATCCAGCGTCATTCCGGAACATTTTGTAACACGTAGCGTATTCGTGATTTTCAGGTTGCAGGAGTTCGGGAGTATGAGTGTCTTACCGCGACCACCAGGATTGCATGCGGCGCTAATCGCGTTCTGCATGGCAGTCGTGTCATCGATTGTTCCAGTGCACGTGACTCCAAACTCTCGGCCATCCAAGAACGCATTGGAGCGATAAAGAGAGCTCTTCGAGAACTCTCCCTGTGGGTTCTGCGCTTCGACCGTCCTGAGCTTTTGCGCGACAGCGTAGCAGATCAACGGCAGCGCAGCAGCAGCTAGAAAATACCTCATCGCTAGTCTTTGTGGACTTGCGCTGTTGAACCGGTTCGCGTGCATCTCGCCTCTTTCTCGATTTCATCCCTAGTTCTGAACGGAGAGAATTGTGATCGGTTCAACTTTACGAGCACCGCCGATGCGGTTACCGAGAAAATCCTCCACTTCCCCTGTCGCGCAGGGAACCAGAATATTCTCCGACTCCAATCGTTTCAGTGCAGTGCTCAACGGCTGCGGATAGTCCGGTGCGCGGACCACCCATCTGATGTGCTCGGTGCGAAGGAATAAGCGCCAAGAATCATCCGTAAGCAACTCGTCTGGATTCACGGCCCAGCTCGCTTCCGGATGCCCATAAGCGTAAGGCACACGTAGATAATACAAATGACGAAAAAAAACAAGTGCTCGCCCCTCGCTTTCCTTCCCAGAGAGATAGTTGTTAACGAACTCCGCGCGAGCATAGTCCGGCGCATGCTCTCGCAGGTATTTGTCACGCGGAATCAGGCCAACGGAAACCGCCCACGAGTTTCGGTCGTACAGAGCTAGCCCACCGAGGCCGAATAGCAAGAAGCCCACAATGCTCAATTTGGCGATGAAGCGCGCCACACGCCAGCTGCTCAGATCGAGCTGGGCCACGCCCACCATGCTGGCCGCTAGTGCGATCGGTAGAAGCGGAAGAACAAAGCGAATCATGCCGGAAGTGAGACCGATCCCTACCGCGGCGCCGAGCCACACGATCAGGACCGCCCGCCAAATAGGTGTCTTGCGCACCGCTAAAACTGTGAGTGGAGCGAAACAAAGAACGAGCGGGCCGAGAAGTTCACTGAAATCCAGACGCGCGAGGCCTGTCTCAGCTAAGAGTGGGAACTCTATGATTTGCGAGAGAGATCGAGGAGTGGAAGCCCCGGTGTCAGCAAGATATCCCGCGAGGGCATAAGCATTCACGCGGCTTGGCTCAAGGTGGCGCATTAAGAAGGGGAAAAGGGGATCTCCGCTCCAAACCCAGTTACGCAGATAAGAGCCTATGCCCGTGATTGTGGCACTCGCAAGGTAAATCACCGAGTAGTGGAAGCGGCGCATTTCCCAAATAAATGCCAAAAAAAGACATGCAGCGATCAGAAGTCCCGTGTATTTCGTGCCGGCGACAGCTCCAGCCATAACCCCGGCAAACACGGTTGCCGACACTTGCGCACTCTGCTTTGCGCGGACAATAAAAAGAACGCCTAACGTCACGAAGCAAGCCATCCAGATATCCGGCGCCCCAGCGGTGGTAATTTGCCAAAAAGTGACGGGGATCAGAAGAAACGCTAGGGCTGTAAGCCAAGGCCAAATCCCTGTGACCCACTGTCGCGCCAAGTGCATCCCGGCAAGAGAAGCCACGGCACCCCCCAGATAGATCCAACCAAGTGCTAGCTTTTCGCTTCCTGCGGAGAGTCCAGCCAAAATGAGCTGGTGGCTCAGACCGGTGAAAAAGCTGTGTGAGAGGAACCAGTTGGCATGAAAGCCTTCTTGAAGGATCAGCCAAGGCACCGGAAAATGATAATGCAGGGCATCCGATCCAGTGAGCGGAGCCATCGCAGCAAAGCCTTCGAGGAACAAGATGACACCCAGACTGAGCGCCAGCCATCGTTCAAGTCCTCTGAGGGTTGCAATTTTTCGAATGATTGCGCGAGTGTCCCGGAAAACGGCAGAAATCGCGAATAAACCCAAGGCTGCGGCGAAAGCCATGGCAGAGGTAACGCCAGCGCGGACATTCGGGGCCAGTTCTCCGAGACTAACCAGAATATCGAGTGCGGCAACACCTAAGGCAGTGGAAGCAAGCAATCGTTCCGCGCGATTCTCGATTGTAAGTCGAGCTCGATCGAGTAGAAATCGTCCGAATGCTGCAAACAGGAAACCTGACAATAGGACACTGGAAAATCCGGCGAGCGAGATCAGAAAGATCATCGGCGAAGAAACGCTCTGGCTACTGTGCCGAAGAGCGATTTGAAATGGGCGTAGTACCACACCTGGGTAGCGATCACCCACAGACAAACAATGAGTTCCGCCGAAAGACTCAGGACGCTGCGATCTTCGTGCATTAGAGCGCAGTATAGCAAGTCATCACAGTTTGATTCATTAGGGCTCTGTGCCGCCAAGCCTCAGCATCTATCCAGACACTCCGGGATCGCCGTTCGCGGCGGCCAGTTCGCGAGCTAGAAGTCGTAGGGAACTAGCGGAAGCCGGCTTTCGTGATGCAGGTTCGCCTCTTGGATGCCCAGTGAAATCACAAAGGAGCCTACCGTGACCAATATCCAGTGGGCACGGGTCGCCGGCCTCTATAGCTCGCGCTAGAGGACAATGGACGCAATCGCCGATACGCATGAAAGCTGCGAAGGTCAAGCATCGGGGCAAGTGTCACCAATGCCACGATGACCTGTTGTCCCATACCTCCGATGTACTCCCCTAGTTGTGATTCCACCGGCACAAGGTGAGGTAAGAGAGCCAAGCCAATGCTATTGAGTAACAACCCCGCACTAGGACGCAGAAAGATCCTGTCGAACAGACCTAGAAGTATTCCCACACAAAACATCACTATGGGCGGTCCAACCCAACCAAAATTTATGTAACTCTCGGTCAAGTAACCCACAGCAACCGATACGCCGTCTAACTCGTTGCGCATGGTGATGCGGTAGGTGACTTGATACCATCTGTTTGAATCATTGATAGAAGGCTTATCGGGCCAGAGAGCTCTGGGGATGAACGTTACAAGCATGTACGAGTACAATCGTCCGTTCTGATATGGAATCCGTTCCGGTGTGGTCTCCATTACGTTCGCTGTCTGTTGCAAGAGCGAGAGACGTCCAAGAGTCTGATTGGCCAACTTCCTGGCTTGTTCCTTGTCCGAATTCGACAAAGCCTCGCCCCAAACGCCCCAAGAACTCTCGATCCAAAAATTTACGCGTTCCACATAGCCTTCCGAGGCACCAGCACGCCAATATTGGTCGCGAAACTTCTCTTTGCCAGGTTGAAGGAAAAGGACAACAGGAATGCCTATCATGATCGCGACGAGGGGCAATTTTCGTTTTTCATAGACATAGACGGCAGTCGCCATAATTGCCACGCCGACGAAACTCCCCAGCCAGCCGGATGAAATCCCCACGACTAGAGCAATGCCAACGTAGCCAGCCAGCATAACCTTATCCAGTGGAATTGCCGCACCCCGCAGGTAGTAACGCAAGAGAATGACGAATGCGACTGAGGGAACAACAGTCTCAATAATCGCGACGAACTGGCGACCGCCGGCACCGAGTACGTCGAGCGGCACAGCAATTCTCAACAATACGGATGCGAGCAATACGAATCTTAAGTAATGCCATCGCGCCGGACTGCGGTGGATGTCCAACTGAAAAGATTTCATGAAGCGCAAGCGGCCTGCGACCGACATCCCAATCCAGAGCGAACCGACGCCGAGGACTACCAAGTAAAGTGACTGGGTTATCGCGGTTTCCGAGAGTTGATGCATTTCCACAATCTGACTAATTTGGTGTTTGGTCCAAAACAGTGGCAATGCGTAGGCCAGCCAATACATCCCGCCAACAAGCACGAACAGAGGAATCTTATCTCGGGTTCCTCTCTCCCATTTCTGGAATGCGGCCCATGGAATCCAACAAAGAATAAACGCAGCAATGGCCTGAGGAAGGGTAACCTCAAAGAGACTGGTTGCCCATAAAACAGCGGTAATGACGAAGGGAATGCCTGCATATAACAGGACGGGGCGAGTCCCTCCTTTAGTCGCAATGTTATGCAATTGCATGCAAGATTCTCGGATCTAAGATGGCCGTCAGCGATTGAATGACACCGTCAATAGCTGTCTCCACAGAATAATTTCGCAACCTGCTTTGCGCCTCATGGCCCATTGAGATGATCCGGTCTCGATTTCCTGCTAACTGAAGCATCGAATCCGCCAATGCATCCACATCCCCTAGTGGGAAAATGGAGCCAGTCTCCTGCGGAATGACCAAATCAGGGCCGCACCCGACGCGATCACTCACTATACATGGTCGCCCGCATGCCATAGCCTCGTTCACTACAAGGCCCCAAGTTTCTTCTCCATCTGATGGGAGCACAAGCGCATCGGATCCGACGTACGCTCTGGCGATTTGTGACTGATTCAAGAATCCCGTAAACCTAATAGGTATCCTGCGCTCTCGAACCAAATTCTCACACGCGACGCGCAGCGGACCATCCCCGACCATCAGGCCCTCGATTTTGGGGTTCCGTGACGCTGCCCGATCAATAGCCTCCACGAAATCCATAGGCCGCTTCCTAGCAATGATCTTTCCGGAGAACATCAAGACCACTGCATCTTGATCCAGACGATTTTCTTTTCGCCATTCTGAACGTTGTGGCTCCGGGCTCTTTGCTGCAATTTGAAACCTGGCACTATCAATTGCGTGCGGCACCAAGAAAATGCGTTCCGGCAAAGCGCCATAGTGCAGAAAATATTCGCGGGACCACTGGCCAGCCGCCAGACAGGCGTCGAACCGAGGGATGAAGCGTCTATATGCGAACGACTTGACAGCTCGTTTCGCAGCACTTCTGGGTGTGTACAAGTGCGAATCGCTTCTCGCCAGCACTTTCACTTTCGACTTCCAGCATGCCCAGATAGCCTGCCACGCGCTCTTGTAATGCCATCCATTCACTAACACCGCATCGTATTCGCGCCGTCGAATGACTTCCTCGATTTCAGGCGTGTCGAAACCGTCGAATCTTCCGTGTCCCGGCACGTCGGCAACGTTCTTTAGGAAGGTATACTCATATCCCTTCAGCAGTGGAACATCCCACTCAAACTCCACACCGAATCCGGCGCGAGCCTGTTCTTGTGGAGTCGCTTCATGGCAGTAATAGACATGGAGATTCAACTTTGGGTGACGAGCCATGCCGCAAAACCACGCGGAATGATACTGGATGGGGTGGGTACTGATGACGGCTAGTCGTATGGCGCGTCCACACACGCATAAATAGTATCAGTGAGGTCGATACCCCAAGGCCGAACGGAGCCCCGCCTGGGTATGGATTAAACGAATCCCGCTATCCCTTCTTTGACAGCGCCGCGGTAGCGCTCCCACGTGTAGACGGCCGCTTGCTGGTGCGCCGCGCGGGCCATAGCTGGCAAGAGCTGCCGATTTTGGGTGAACCAGCGCAAAGTATCGACCAACAAATCAAGGTTTCCGACTGGCAGCACTCTTCCGCAGGTCTCCGTCAGCACATCGGCACCGGCAGTGGCGGTCGAAGCAATTGCCGGCAGGCCGCATGCCATGGCTTCGAGCAGGACCAATCCGAAGCCTTCGAAGAAGGATGGAAACACGAACACGTGTGCCCGACGATAATGGTCACGAAGAGCTTCTGGGGAAAGAGCCGTCACATGTGTAACGCCGTGCGGCAACGATCTTCTTTTATTTTCGCTTAAGAACCATGACCCTACAAGCTGAAGTTCTGCGAATTGCAACCCGGCCTTCTCCCACGCTTGCAGCAACATAGGAATACCCTTGCGTAGCGAAATTTGACCGGCATAAATGAAGCGCAGTACCTCTGGTTGGTCCGCTCGTGCCTCCGGCTGCCAAAATTCCAGATCGACGCCGTACGGTGCCAAGGCTACTGACGTGTTGGGATGGAAAGCTCGAACGGTATTTGCGACAAAGCTGCTTGGCGCCAATACCAGATCGGCGAGTGCCATTTCCTGCCGTTTTTGCTGGGGACGGACATAGCGGTTGGAGGGCAGGCCCCCGGCGGGAAGCCAGTCGACAAATTGTCGCGCGAGGTCCGCCTGGGTCAGCTCCCACGATGGATAGTACCCAATCGGCATGTCGTAGATACATGCTTTTCCCAGACGCTTGGCTTCTTGAAATTGCCAAAGCGAACAATCTTCGTAAGAGTGAACGGCATTAACACTATTGCGTCGGCATTCTTTGCTCATGGTGCGCATGAGCCAGTCGTTGGCCTGGTAGGAGAGTGCCTCGTCGCCATATCCAAATCCACGGGTGATTAGACGGCGAATCTCCGACATGCGGCCCTGAATCTTCGGCGCACGGGCAAGTGCAGGGAACTGCCGACGCCTAAGCCGGCGCGTCATCGGCCGGAGAGGCAGGATTGAACCGAGGAGTTGCAGAGTTATCCGAGATGGCATCCAGGGCACACAGAACGCTTCGAGGCGATTAGCTTCAAAGTGTGCTAGTGCGGCATTGTGAGAATTCGGGTTGCCGCTTGGATGGCCGAATAGAACGCTCACCACGCCACCGGCGGTGACCAAGAATCGATCCGGCGGCGAATAACTGGCAGGCTTAAAGACATGCTTCGAACAACTCCGCGTGACGTTGTGCCATCTTCGGGGTCAGATAGGGCGCGATACTTATCTTACGATCGAAACTTTTTCGCTCGACTACCTCGCGAAAGAACGTTTCCAACACGTTCATCGCTTCATCGATAGGCATCTGATTGTCTTGCCCGATCCAGAGAGCATGTCCCAGATCGGGGATATTCTGAAACTTTGAAAAGGCCGGACCTTCGCGATGCAGGACAGCCAGCAACGGCTTGCCCGAAAGGGCGTAACCGAACAGTTTTGACGGCATGTATCCAGCATCGTCGACACCGAAAATGAGCGCTCCATCGCTCTCAATGAGTAGCTCAAGAGAACGTCGGTAAGATACTCGCCTCGGCTCTTCGCAAACCAGGTCGCCGATGCCACACTTTGCTGCAATATCCGCGAGAGTACGCGCCTCGCCTGGCCGCCAGCCCAGCATAGTACCGAACAGCTCTACGCGAAGTCCTTCGCACAGCCTGCCTGAGCGCATTCGCAAACCCGCCAACGCTCGACTAAACAAAGTAAACGATGTCGCCATCACAGGCCCTCCAACGCCGACATAAACGATACGGCGCCGCGGCCCATTGTTTTCCGATTGCGGAGTCAAGCCAGCGGCCGCTTCTCCAAGGTCGAGCGGCAAAGCCGAAAAGGGAATCACATCACAATGTCCCGGACTCAACCAGGCCGGCTGTTTTGCTTTATGACGCCGGAGCAAGATGTCGATGTATGAGGGAGAAACAGCAATCAATCCCTGAGCCGACTCCGCTACCTTCGCTTCGAGGTGTTTAGCCAGAACGTTGCTTATCCAGTGCTTGAAACGAGGCTCGGCCCAAACGGGGTGCCTGAAATCCTCTTTGTACAGAGGATCATGAAAATCCAGTACATAAGGCACTCCGAAACGTTGGCGCCAAATGCGGCCAAGCAGAAACAAAGGAAACTGAGCGGTTGAGATGTAGACCAAATCGAATTTCTTTTGTCGCAATAAACGGTTACCGGCAAACCACAAGGGCAGCAAAGCTCGCCAACCAACATTTCCAACACCCGCAATTCTAAAGAGGCCTGCGCCCATCTCGGGGACCGAATGTACCTGGGAGTTAGGCGAGAAAAATCCTGCGCTGTCCTGATCTACACATGTCGAAGGTTGATATTCAGTAGAAGGGCTCAGAACTTCGACTTCCCAACCCAGCTTAGGTAACTCCCATGCCAACTGGCGTACCCGCTGCATGTCGGCGATCATCGTGGGAGCGTAAGAACTCGTAACGAGCAAGACACGTCTCTTCAAGCGACACCTGCCCGCTTGACAGCTCTGACATATAAACTAAAAGGTGTGCGCGGATTCGGGGTAGCAAACCACACTGCAGGTAGCGCAATCGGGAGGAGAGGTAGAGCCGCCCAGTCTCCTATCCGATTACGAATCATGCGAAGAATACGATCGGCGTGATAGACCGCCGGTGTACCGATTCCCACCGCAGAATCGATATGAAACCCAATGGGCTCCAGCAACCTTCGGTAATCATCTTCCGTATATCCAGCTCGCACATGGCCGCCCGATTCTCGCACGTCCAGCACCTCGGCTTGATGGCGCGGGTGCAATCGATACGGACAGCAAAGATGCAAAACTCCGCCGGGACGCAAGATACGGTAAAACTGAGTGACCACCTCCCGGTCGCGGATTAAGTGCTCCAAGACCTCGAAGCAAATAACTTCGTCGAACGTCCGGGGCTCGCTATTCAAACCGTAAAGATTGCATCGTTCGAACTGCAAACGCGACGGATCTGCCCGCCTATACCCGATCAAAAAGTCTCTCGCCTTCTCCACTTGCTCTTGCTCGTAGTTCAGGGCTACCACTCGCGCACCGGTTTGATAGGCCAGCCAGGAAAAATACCCATTGCCGCTACCAGCATCCAGTACATCCCGGGCCCCTATTTGCCAGAAACGAGTTAGCGAGGCGCGATTACGGGTGTGCAGGTCGAGACCGGGGTAAAGAAGACTTCGGATCCTGTGACGAAAAACGGAATTGAGCATGTTGACTTGCCTAGCGAAGATGCCGGAGCGCGGCATTTTGTGAGACTGCTCCTGGCGGTTTCAATCCACTCGTGGCTGCGCTCCGGAATCAACCGGTAAGCGTCAACGCACGATGAACCGAATCTAATAAAGCTTTCTCCTGGCGCTCCCAGCAGAATGTTCTTTCGGCGGAGGCAAGTGCAGCATTCTTCGCCTGCCTCAAGACATCGGACGAACCGAGCACCTCATCTATGACCGCCGCCAACGCCGAAGCGTCACCCGATGGATACAAAAATACGCTGCCCGATGCTTGCTCGGCTACTTCTCGCTGACCGGCAGTCTCGCTGGCTACAACAGCGAGTCCGGCGAGAAGATAGTACAAAATCTTGTTTGTAACAGTCAGATCGCGGCTTCGAATAGAAGGAGTCTCCCCGGCAAATCCAATGTCATGCTCAGCGATTCGGGACAAGAGTTCCATGTTCGAAACCAGTGGGTGGACCACAATCCGCGGGCGCCATGCCTCCGGCAGGCATTTGGCGAGCCAAGCGTCGAATCCGGTTACCGGCTTTCCTCTTAGATGGACTTCAGCTCCATGCTTAAGCAGCGGTAGGGCCGCGATAAGATCTTCCAATCCCCGATCGCGGCCCAACGTCTGAGAGAACCAGTGGATCGAGGGAAGTGTGAGGTCCCGTCGATCCTTAAGGGCGCCGTCCATGCACTTTCGATCAGACCACAAGAATGCGTTGTAGACCACAGTCGGCCGCCGACATCCGAACTCCCTAGCTAGAGCTTCACTCATGGCGCGCGATGGACACGCTGAGTGCACGGCCGACGTAAGCAGCTTGCGCTCCAGCTTACGCAACAGTCGCACGGGGCGATTTTTCCGTGCATCCCGCGGTAAATCCTCCGAAAACCAATCCTCCAGATCGATGCCGACGAGCGACCCGTCATTCAATCGATCCTCGGCGACCGCCATAGCCCCCTCGGAGTGCGCGATATACAGGTCTGCCGCGCCACGGGATGCGGTACTGAGACCGGTATACGTATATCCCAGCTGGCTACGGCTTTCGAATCGCGCAAGCCGGTGCGCAACTGTTCCCACCTTCATGCTCGCGCGCAACCTGAACCGGCGAAACGTATTCTGGGTGCCGTCGATTACCGGCCTGAATTCGAAAGGCAACGATCTCCGTAGTTCAAGGTCGCGCGCTTTGAGACCCTCGTCAAACCACCCCCCATGAACCGTGACACTGTATCCCGCATTTGCCAAAGTAGTCGCTTCTTTGATGACTCGGGGATTGTTGCACAGGTGATTCCCGGTCAGGATGACGATATTAGCGTCCATCTTCAGGGCAGGAGGTGCTCATCGGGCTCAGGCGGTCTTGAGCAGCCATAAGGATTTTGCCACACCCGCGTCCTTACAAAAATAATCGGCAAAGTTCGGCAAAGTTCTTTGCAGGAAGTAGCCCGGCCACAATACCTCGAATTGATCCGAACCCTGCAGCATAGCCTGCACGAGATACTGTTCCGTCCAGTTGATATTTAGTGTGTTCTCGACGATCCATTCCCGAGGATACTCGAAAGGCAGGAATATGTCGTGGACGTGAATCACAACGCCCCGCCGTAGTTTCGGCACCACATTCAGGAACAACTGAACAACGTCATTTCCTGGACGAATCTCGTGGCTTGAATCGATAAAAAGGATATCGCTGGCCTCCAGCGCGCCTTCCAAATGGGCCGAGGTTACGTCTTCCATCCTACAGCGAATAACTTGATCGGCTGCCGACTCTACCTCGCGGCGTGGAGAAGGATCAATCGATACCAACTGTGTGTCCAAATTTCCATCCGTGATCGCTTGTCGGAAAAGGTGAGTACTATTTCCTGACCCGACTTCGACAATACGCCCGGAGCGCAGAAGGCGAATCAGAGCGTAAGCAACCTCAGCGTCCGGTGAAGTGAAGTAATCGTTTGAAAACGAAAATTTGCCATCTTCCTTGGCTTTGGCAAATCGGTTCGTGTTTTCTCGATACTCTTCGAGCGCCTTAAGCAGAGGCCTCGGATCGCACTCGGCGATTTGCGGCAGAACGGGCACGACTTGTTTGCGGAAATGCCCTGCGTGATCCAAAGCGAGCAGCCGGTCAATTTCGGCGCGTTCGGCGGTTCGAGTCTCAATCCGCAGGTTCGCCAACGCCAGCCAATTATTTATCCAATTCTTAACTCTAGATGTAACGGCCATAATTCTTACTCACTGCGCGACGCAACCGCCGGATCCGGCCGCATAGTTTTTGCAAGCCCCCTAGAGATTTTTCCGTGATTGCGCATGATATCGCGGCACAGAAGGACGCAGAGACTAGATTGATCAGGATAGTCTGCAATGCCCCCACGAAAGAGGGAATCAGCCCCGGCGATGAATCGCGTCTATTCAAGAAACGTGAGAAATCGCGCCGCACATCCTTTCAGTGTCAAGTTTTCCAGAACAAACTCTCGGGGACTATACGCCGACGCATTTATCTTCTCGACGAACATGGAGAGCTTCTGTTCCAGCTCCTCAGGCCCGCCAAACCTTTCACCGCATCTCTCATCAAAGTAGGGTACGCTGGTCGCAACGATGTGCGGCTGTCCCCAGGCAAACCGGCTGGGGTCGAGGCACTGTCCCTGGTCCCACGCGAGTACAGGTACACCGCTCGATAGGCATTCCTGGTATGCCAACCCTTGGCTTTCGTGCTCGCACAGGAAAATCATGCCCTTGCTTCGTCGCAGCAGATCACGATACTCCCGCCCGGTGTAGCTTCCATAGACTACGCTCTTCAGCCGCAAATTCCTTCGTCGTGCGAAATCGTTGATCACAGCCAAAAGCGGAGGTCTTACCACGTCGCGATTCCACATCACTTTGTCGTAGATGAGAAGATCGATGTCTTTGTGATCGTTATCGCTCGGCGCCCACGCGTCGGTGTCGATGCCCACCGGCCAGATCGTACACCGATCACCGAAATATGACCGGTAAACTTCGTTGGCCCACGCCGAGTGCTGCAAATAGCGCGTTACTGGATAGTCCGCACACAACGTGGGCCACTCACTGGGATGGGTCATCAGCCCAATTCCCGCCACGACTGGGTTCGGTTTTTCATACCCTTGAAGCGAATACCTGCCGCGACCGAGGACTCCCACCCGATCGCCCGCATTCAGTTTTTCGAAGGGAAGATTGACATGATACTCGGTACGCAGATGATCCAACCCCAGACAGAGATTGTGGAATACCTTATCCATTCCACCCATCCGTGGCTTGCCTCGGATGATCCTTCGGACCAGGGGCCGAACCCAGCGGTCGCCCGATATCCAGCGATCCCTCTCTGGCGGTTGTCGATAGTAAAGGCAGATTCTACTCATGGAAAAATGGATACGTCATGACAGCGCCCAATAGCAGTGACGGTTGTGAACATCCTGCGAAAGTCATATCATTACGGCCGTGCGCATCCCTTCGCTGGACGGGCTTAGAGCCGTTTCTATTTCTATGGTTCTGGTGGGACACGCCATGTTCTCATATCATGGGCAGCACCGAACGGAGTGGTCGTACCTAGGAAATGGTGACCTTGGAGTCTCGATATTCTTCGTAATAAGCGGTTTTCTGATAACGGGACTGCTCCTCAAAGAATTCGAGGAAAACGGATATATCAGTTTACGGCGCTTCTATATTCGCCGCGCCCTGCGCATTTTGCCACCGTTTTACGCGTTTCTCGTAGCAGTTCTAATAGCTTGGCATCTCGGTTGGATTGTCTCAGATTGGCGCAGTTGGTTGAGTTCTTTGTTTTTTATCCGCGACTACATGCTTCCCGGCGATTGGTACACAGGCCACAGTTGGTCCCTCTCGATTGAAGAGCAATTCTACCTTCTATGGCCCGCAGCGCTCGTGTTCCTCGGTCGAAGACGCGGGCTTCTCCTTGCCCTCGCCCTGAGCGCGGCCAGTCCGGTGGTGCGCGTGATTTCCCACAAGCTGTGGAATCACGGAAATCTGGATGCCTTCATGTTTCACATGCGCATCGATGGGCTGATGATGGGGTGCATCCTAGCGATTGTGCACGGCGAACGGTGGTTCGTGCAAGCGTGGAAGCGGATTGAGCATCCAGTAGTTGCATTCAGCTCGTTTGTTTTTCTGTGCGCTCTTTCGCCCGCATTGTCACATCGTTTCGCTGGCTACTACCGATTACCGGTAGGATATTCGGTCGATAATGTGGCAATTTGTTACCTTCTTTTCTACTTCGTCCGCAATCCGCTCTCCGTCGGAGGTCGCATCTTGAACTGGCGGCCAGTGGTCCACATCGGCGTTCTTTCCTACAGCGTCTACCTATGGCAGCAGCTCTTCCTTGGGACGGGGGTGACCCATCCTATCGCTGGGGTTCTTTGTGCGCTTGCGTGTGCTGAAGCCTCATGGCACCTAGTCGAGAAACCTAGCTTTAAATTGCGCCGTCTCATTGTGGGGGAGAGTCGTCTGCCCGTGCTGAACGAAGTAAAGGCCGATTCGTCGGAGAATTCTCGTACAACATCAGCCGTTCGGTGGGGCGAGTCATGAACGCACTTGCGTTAACGATTCGAATTAGGCCCGTAGCCCTTCACTCGACAGCGCCGGGTCCGACTGCCCCTTCCGCTTCGAGCTGTGAATAAACGCCACATTCGCGTGACCTTCCACAAACGAGCCGATATGCGCCATTCTCAGCCTGCCATCGTAATCAAAGGAAAACCCCACGTATCCCATCGGACAGAGTAGGTCGCAATATTCTCTTACTCTGGGGCGTGACTTGGTACAGCTCGGCATTTCAGCTTCTAATACGAGAAACGGTTTATCTTCGCGCAGAAGATCTTGAGCACCCCGAAGAACCGCCGTTTCCGATCCTTCTACGTCGCATTTTATGAAATCCACGGGACGCTCATCCTTGGCAAGCGCCTCACCGATTGTCGTAACTTCAATTTCATACCTTTTTCCGACACCCATCTCAGAATTAGTGCGCTCGCCGCTGAACGCAGAGCGAGCCAGCTCGTATTCCGTGAATTCTGCTTTTCCTTTCGATTGTCCGGCCGCAGCTTTTACTACTCTTGCCTGAGGAAATTTTTGAAGGTTTTTGATCGTCCAATCCGCAAGCTGCTGTTGGGGTTCAAAAGAAACGACACGCCCTTGTCGCCCCACCAGCACGCTCGCTAGCATCGCTTCGTAACCGAGATGAGCTCCTACATCGACCACACGCATCCCCGGTTCAAGAAATTCAATCATCAAAGCTGTCAGAGCCAACTCGCTGTAACCAAACGGTAGGATGCCACGAGAAACATCCTCCCCCGTCGACAGGTAGATAGGGTCGCCCCAAAAGACCCGACCTTTCACCCAGTTGTGCCAACCGAATCGCTGCCACAGTAGCCAGTGCAACACACGCCAGCGCGAAGCGCGAGCTCGGATTCCACCCCGCTGATTCAGTTGCCAGCGACGGCGAAGCTTTTCCTCCATCCCGGCAGCAACCGAATTCAAGTCTCACCCCCTATCGTTTGGCTAGAATGCAATCATAATGTAAGTCGATTCGAGTCCTTCGTCATGGGTCGTGAGATAATCGTCTCCCTCCATGCCCCCCAAAATACTAACTTTACCAGTACGGATTTTTCACAGGGCGCTCCGGCCAGTCTCAAAGAGGTTGTCGGAACTTGGATTTCGCTGGCTTCGAGCGCATCGCGAATATCTCTCGCGTCAATGGCTGTTCGACACGGTAGCTGGATTCGTAGACGACTGCCGCGTCAGTGGCGAATATCTTGAATTCGGCTGCAGTAGTGGCTCCTCTCTAATCGATATGTTTAAGTCGATTAAACGCTATCCGCGCCTGGAAAATATGCGCTCCTTTATCTTCGATTCCTTTGAGGGGTTACCGACACCCGTCGGAACAGATGCGGACGAATTTCACCGGTACGAGACCGGCGAGTATGCTTGCGATCTCGACCAGTTCAAACGCAACGTGGAGCGTGGTGGCGTTGAGCTTCGGAGGGTCCACTGCATCGCAGGCTGGTACGAAAAAACGCTGACCCCGGCCCTTAAGCAGGAACTGAGCATCCAAACGGCATCGATCATCCTAATCGACTGTGACTTGTACGAGTCAACTGTCTCGGTTCTTAATTTCATTACTGACTACGTCCAAACCGGTACGGTTCTCATCTTTGACGATTGGTATTCGTATAAGGGAAGATTGGATCGCGGAGAAGCAAAGGCCTTCGCCGAATGGTTGAAAGTGAATCCGCACATCAAAGCCAATGAATATCATAAGTGCGGGCGCACAATGATGTCCTTCATCCTCCAAGTCGATTGACAACATACCCGATTAGGCGTTCCGAACCTAGCCTTTGTGCGTCGATAAGCTTCCACTCGCCGATGAGTTCGCAGTGCGCATAAATAATACGTCGGTTTGCTTCAGAGGTTTCCCCGCTGGCGTATTGATCCCGAAGGCCCCTATGAATAATCCAAATCGCGCCAAATGGGCGACGAGGTCATGAAAAAAACATTGTCCCTCGTAATATTCGATGAAGCTGACTTCGGTGATAACGGCCTTCGCTGAAGTCAGACAATCCGGCGCACCCCGCAACGCTTCGAGTTCGAAACCCTGTATGTCGAGCTTAATTAAGTCAGGCCGGGGAATCTGCTTCTCTCGACGATAATCGTCCAGCCGAAACACCTGCAGCGGAAACTGGTACGCCTCACGCACGCCGAACTGTAACCGACTGGCATCATTGGGCCGCAGCAGGCTCGAAGCATCAGAGACATCCGTAACATGAATTGTTTCGGTCGCGTTGTTGGATCCGACCGCAATGGGGTGCAGAGTTACATCAGTGCTGCCCACGAAGTTCCGGAGAAATTCGGCCTGATGTTTTGGCAAAGGCTCGAACGCTTCAATCCGTGCATTGGGAATCAGAGCCTTGGCCAGCAAACTCCAAGTTCCGACATTGGCGCCGATATCGTAAATTACATTGACTCCCGCCTGGCTCGCTAATTTCACCAGTTCCAGCGTGTCGATATGCCCGAAAGCGAGACCTACCGCCTGCGTCTTTTTGAGCGTGGCCAGCCTTCTTCGTTTCACGGATTCGATGGCCAGTCGCTCGCAAAGCAATCTGGGGTTGTACAGCAGTTCTAATCTCATAAGCGGCTCAGAGCCCAAAATACACACCGATCCGCGCAACGCTTCGCGCGACGCTAAGGTCGGAGAGAGCCCGGCGCTGCGCTTCCATCCGCATGACGCCGCGGCGCGAAGGATTCCGGCGTAACTCGTCGAGCTTGCTGGTTAGCTCCTCGGCGGTTCGATAGGTCTCGATTTCCTTGCCCACTTCGTACATATGTTCTAATCCCTCGGTCCATTCAGTCAGATAGCAGGCTCCCAACATAGGGGCTTCAATGTCACGCAAGCGGGAATAAACCAACGGCCGATGTAGTGATCGATTGGCGCTCGGCACCCTGTTCACTCCAATGGTGACCATCGCCTCCCGGCTAACGCGAAAATATTCCGTTTCTGAAAGCGGGGCGCCAATCCTTAACTGTTCGATCATCGGCAGGCGCAGAGGCCGCATGATGGACCCAATCTTCGTCAGCAGACCACCAGGCCCTCGCCTATTTACCAAGTCAATCTGATTTTTGATCAACGTGGCCGCGGTACGAACCTTCTTTGATTGGGCAGAAGTATCCGCCAGCCATCCATTACCTCTTATCACAAAATCTGCGCCACAATGCAACGCTTGACCCAGCAGATTCCGCCGCAGAATGTCCGCAGAGCCGATAAATGTCGCTGGCTCAGTTTCTAGAAGCGATGCATTTCTCAGTTCAGTGGAAACCCAGCATGGCATCGGCGCATGCACGTGGGGCAGACGTGCCGCTCGATACATCGGCAGGGCTTCAAACTCCGGTACCCAATGCAATGCAAAGGGCGAGTACTCTGCCGGTGGCTTTAGAAACTCGCGCACGTTGTCGCAAAAGAAATTTACGCACGGAATTCCCATCCTCTGCAACTCCAGGATTGCGGACACTTCTACCTGTTCCGGATAGAAGTAACCAACAAATAGATTAATAGGGCGCTGTGCAATCTCTTGGCGTACAAAGCTTTCTACTGTCTCCCACGTCCGCGTCCGCCATGCATCCAACCCACTGCCCGGCGGATAGGTCATTCCTTCCGCCCAGTCAATGTTTGCCACCTCGACGACCTCGTGACCCGCTTCGACGAGGCCCGCGACGAAGTAGTTGCGCCAATGGCTGTAAGCAGGCAATGGCTGCTTCTTGAGACTCTGTAGGCAGCTGAGAAGTATGCGCATCACATCAATGATGCAACGAAGCCGACTGCTCGACGCGAACTGCGTTCGAACGCCTCACTAGCCAGATTCCTGGCAGTTGCTCGGGAGGAAGAAAACCAAAAGGCTCGGTCAACAAGCGCAGATCATTCGAGCTGAAACCGTCATGACACTCAATACATATCGAGTCAACTAAATCGAGCCATGTTGCATTGTCGGAAAGAAGGATTCTCTCGTGACCTTCAATGTCGATTTTAAGCAAACCGATCCGATCCCATTTCAGCATGTCAAGAAGGCTCGGAACTGAAACTGCCGTAACCTCTATGTGCTGCTCCCCGAACGGCTCGCCCGGTTCAGCCACTCGATGCCCGTAGTCCTTTCGAACAATTTCCATCATTAAACGGCCATCCGTAGGATTAACTGCTCCAGAAACTATTGTGGCCTTCACCCCGTTTAGTTGGAGATTGTCGCGCAGCATTCTCAGATTTCCAGGCACTGGTTCAACACAGGCCAACTCGGCATTTGGAAAGCATCGATGGAAATAGATCGTCGTCATACCTATATTCGCGCCCAAATCGAGAATGGTAGTTGGCGCACACGGCAAGGCGAAGTGATAGTAGCGGTGCTCGAACACCTCTCCATGAATAAAAGCGTCCGCCCCTTCGTTGGCTCTCAGGCGAAGGCGCAATCCGCCGATTGGTTCAGGATAATGAAACCCAATCACCCATTCAGGCCGCCGGACAAATTCCGGAAGCCGATCCGAGTACACGAACAGAAGCCGAGAAAAAAACGCGAGCAGCCCGCTGCGATAACGCCACGAGCTCGCGATATTACGCTTTAGCCAAAATATATCCACGCTTATTCAAAGAAATTGATTCAGAGCCACTTCTGATGTTCGTTATGGGTTAACCAAAGCCGGGCTGCGTTCGACGATCTTCGAAAACGATCCGCAGTCCACAATTCGTCCACTGCGCATGAGATAAACGATGTCGCAATTCTCTACCGTAGTTAGCCGGTGGGCAATAACGATCACCGTTTTGGATAGACCAAGACCCAAGATCGAATCAACGATTTGCCGTTCGGTCTCGTTATCGAGAGCAGAGGTAGCTTCGTCAAGTATCAAGAGATCAGGCTCATGATAAAGAGCGCGTGCAATGCCGATTCTTTGGCGCTCGCCGCCTGAGAGACGTATACCACGATCGCCGACTATCGTTTCCATGCCATCGCGCTGCGTGTGGATCACCGCATCGAGGCCGGCGAGGTGGATGGCGCGCTCTACAGCTCCCATATTAATCTCATTATCGGGAAGCCCAAACGCAACATTGCGCACAATCGTATCGTCCCGTAGGTATATACTTTGCGGGATGTAACCAATCTGCCTCCGCCACGCGCCAAGATTCTCCCGGATGTCGTGATCGTCCACAGTAATTCCGCCGTCAAAATCTGGGAAAAGTCCAAGAATCAGGTCCACCAGCGTGGTCTTCCCGGAGCCGGACTGCCCAATCAGCCCGACGGTCTGTCCTTTCTGAATGGTCAGATCGATGTCGGCCAAAGTAAAATGCGGGTTAGTGGGATAAACGAAAGACTTGATGGAAACGGCGAGCGACTCTCGAAGACGCAGGCTCGAAGGAAGAGACGAAGTTTTCGCCACATTGGCGCCCGCTTCGTCCGCTGCATCAGACAATGCAGCAGCGATAACATCCAGCGATGGACGATAAAAGCTTATCGCGTTCCATGCCTGCAATATGCGTGTAGCACTCGGCACGATGCGAACAGTGGCGATGGAAAACACCGCAAGAACTGCAAACAGATTTGGCCCGAACGTCCCGCCCAACATGGCAAACAGCGCGAAAATTACTAATCCCGCGACGGCTCCTGTCTCCAACGCGACGCGTGGAAATTGAGCGAGGACGTTGTAATGTTGCTGCGCCCGGCTATACTGCTCCACTTCCCTAGAGTACGTGTCGACGAAATAATCCTGGCAACCGAGAACGCTCACCTCTTTTGCAGAGCTCAAGGACTCGTTCACTGTACGAATCATTGCCTTCCAGTGCAGCTCATTGGCGTTGGCGTAGTAAGTGATCCGCTTCCTTATTACTCGCTTAAGCAGGAACGAAAGCCCGCCGATGAACAGCAGGGCGGACAGGGAAAATATAGGATTCAGAAAAATGAGAAATCCAACGAGGCCAACCGCCACAATTACTTCGGAAGCCAGGGACAACGCCGATTGGATAACCGCACAAAGCTGCGAAAGCGAAGTGGTGAGATTGCCGATGAGTACCGACGTATTCGCCGAAAGGAAGAACACATATGATCGATGCAGGTACCGGGAGAGCAGTGCGCGCCCCAAATCCGCGAATTTCAATCGAGCGAACCGCAATTGAGAATTCGTGACCCAAAGAGCCAGAAAGCCCTTTACACAAAACATTACGAGGAGGAACACACTCATGGCGACCAAGAAACTGCGCTGGGACTCGAAGCCCAATCCTCGATAGACTGCGCTGACATAGCGCATATTCGAAATCGCAGAGGGATCCTGCAGAATCGCGACATACGGGAACAGCATTCCAATGCCAAAGACTTCAAGCGAACCGCTGAACACCATGAGGAAGGTAAGCAGAGCTAACGTCGCAAGGTCCCTGCGTGTGAACAGGTGACGCAACGACACTCCTAAGCGCATGGGACGACTCCACGAATCATGATTTCAATCCCGCGAGACTCCTCATTGAGTCTCCCAGACGGATATCTCAAAGGCCTCAGGAGAATTGAGCTCGACCGTTGCAGCTAAAATGTCCCAGCTTGAGGCGCAGGACCCTTGCCCAAAGACGGTTCGCTATATGGCGCGCTCCCGCCTTCTCGCTCCCAGTGCCCGATTTCGGCCACCGCGTGAACCACCCCAACTGCAGACAAAACCTAGACCCGTCCCTTAAAAGCAACAAGGACAGGTCATCACGAGGCGTTAGCCCGGTTGGGACATCAGAACTCGTTAGGAAAATATAATAGGTATATCTCCATGCGTCAAAACTCTGGAAGAATTCTCGATGCGATGAGCACGGTTCCACGCAATTGTGAATTGGGCACTATTCAACTGCTCACGGGATGTGCACCTGGTCATGGCAATTGACGCACAGTGTGATCAGGTTTTCTTCCGAATCTTCACCGGAATGACTGCGAAACTGTTTGTGGTGGACTTCCAAGTTTGACATCTTGCCGCAAAATTGACACCGCCAGCGATCACGACGCAGAACCTGCTGCCGCAAACCTTCGTAGGACTCCGGATCGAGCCGCGAGGGCGGAACTCTTTGGCCGATCGAAGTCATGAAACGTCCGCAGTGAGGCATTCGAGGAATGCCTGCTTGTGTTCGTCGGGAAGAACTTTGAAGAGTCGCGTCATCGCAAACAGCAGCAATTTCGGATCTCCATTGTCCAGATTTGCCCCGGCAAGGAAATCGGCGCAAATCATTTCCAGGCAATAGCCGCGAGATCGGTCGCTTCCCAGCATCAGCGCTGCCGTTTCGACCGCGCGCTCGATGACCGTAATCTGGCTTTTGTAAAGCTTGAAATAGACAATCTCCCAGGGTTCGGTTTCCGTGCCGGTCAGTTCCCTTTCGACCTCCTGCTTGAACTGATCTTTCGGCATCCCCTGCGCTTTGTGCAACCAGGTTGCACAATCGAAGTCCTGCCCGTCCCTGCGCGCCAATTTCGCTAATTCCAACCCTTTAGTCCAGCCCACGTCCTTCAGTTGTTTCCTCGCTTGCGGTGGCAGGTGTTCGTGGATGGACATGAGGTAATAGGCCTTCCGCCTCGACCCCGGAAACCGCTTTTCAAGAAAATCGTCGAAGGCCGACAGCTTTTCCAGCCGCCAGTATTGCCCCGCCCGCACCTCGCACAGGTAACGCCCTAATTCCACGAACTTGGTGTCCTTCTCGGTTTCTTTCTGCCGCTCCCAGGCCAGAATCTCGTCAATCTTGCCCAGCACGAACTGGGCGCGTTTACGATTGAATTTCGGCGACATGGGTGGATTCCTAGTAATTAAGCTCGTCAAGCCAATCAAGACTCTCTGCTCCTGGACGCCGCACCAAGCTGGCGTCGGCCAACTCCTGCTTTCCCAGACAAAGTCCTACGTAAGGGCAGCTACTGCAGGGATTCTGCGGAAAGCGGATGCCGCTGTGCGGCAAGAAGTCTGCCGACTCAATTCTGCGGACCGTGTTCTCGACCAAGTCGCCAAATTCCTCGCGCTGTTCATCGGTGATGGTGGTTCGCAGGTACTGAATCTCAACCACGCGTTTGCGGACGAAAACAATCTGAGCGACTTCGGCTATGCCCGTAATCCACGAGTAGCAAACCAGTTGTGGATCTAAGGACAATAGGCCGGCCGGTTCCTCCAGGTAGCGGCTCGAAGATGTTTTCCACTCCAGCAAACACGATGTCCCGTCCAGCTTGCCAATAGCATCGATGTAGGCCACGAAGTCATTCCGCTGACCGATCTGCCGCGTGAACTTGATCTGCAGATTCCGTCGTGGCTGGAGGATTCGAATGCGATCATCCTGGCAGAATCGGGTTAACAGCATGAGTCCTTGCCGGAGCATTCGATCCCAGGAGTCTCTGTCGGAATAGCGCAATCCTTGGTTTTGAACAGCGGACCACTCAGAAAACAGAACAGCGCCCGGATCCTCCTTGCGAAAAAGAGCGCCGAGAGCTTTTTCAAAAGCTCGCCCGAAGAGCATTGCCGCACGGCTGTCTCTCTCTTTCCAGCCATCGAGATAGCGATGCTGGTAACGGCGGGGGCAGGTGAGGTACTGGCTGATCTGCGTATAGCTGTAGGTCATTTCAAGCCACCTGCGGGCTATCCAGATTTGCCGGCGACAGTTCTTCCCATCGCCCGGCAGGTGCAAAGCCGTCGAACCGTAGTAGGGAGGCATGGTTGAAAACGATGTGGCTGATCTTGACCACGCCCGTTAGGCCGACGAGCTTTTTCTCGTCGACTTCGTCACGGCCAAACAACTCGGAGTCGTAGCCGAAGTCGCGCAAGAACCAGTTCAACTTCCACAAGGCTTTCGGAGTGCAGTACAGCCGTCCGGAAACAAGGCTGCCGGAGAATCGGCGGGGATGAACAACCGACAGCGCCAGCGCATAATATGACTTTGGTTGCTGGCGGCGAAACGTGGCCCGCTGTACCCGAACCAGAAAAACACCGTCGGGAACCCGGTCGGCGGAGCAGCCATCGGCAGAGTGCAGGCCACTAATCTGGCGTTTCATGCGACACCTTCCTCCTGGTGCGGATAGCTGTTGAGCTGGCAGAGCAGCGCGTTGCGATCTTTCTCGGCCCAATCGGCCAGGTGGACGACGAAGTGCTCCACCTGCTCACGGGATGCTTCTCGCAGAGTCTTCACACCGCAGAAATCGCTGGCGTAGGACTTGACCAGGGTGGGATCGAGCTGATGCTGGCGAATGATCTGGCACAGTCGATCCCGAACCTTCGGGCTGGCATGGTTTCCATTGCCGTTGGAAGGTTGTGGCGGTAGGTTCTTCGGCCGTCGGGCCGATTGCGGGCGTTCGGCGAAGGAACCCATTTCTTCAACTGAGCAGATGCCGATGCCGTAGGCTTTGCGCAAGGCGCGATTGACGGCGCGTGTTTCCGCGACGCGCATTTCGGCACCGTGCACGAGGAAAGAGACGTTGGAGGGGTCGGCGTCCCCATAACCGACAAATCCCGAGGAGTTCTTAGTTGGATAGACCGTTGCCTTCAAGACAAATCGACTCGCACTGGAGTCACAAAGTGAATCGACTGCCTGGACGTGGATGCCGCTGCATTTCTTGCGACGAGCCAGCCCAATCAGACCAGTATGCGTGACATACCAGCAACTATCGATAAACTGCAGCTCGCCGGCGCCTAACGAAAAGTTGAAGTTCTCAGACAGAGTCTTGAGGGACTTGGCCAGCCTGGTTGGCAACGTGCCGCCCAATTGCCGTTGGGCAAGACGCAAATTCTCTCGTAGTAGATTGACCGTTACGGCTTTGCTAACCGATTTCTTCGGATACCTTTTCATAAACTCCTTTCGCCTCACATCACGGTGATAACTAATGATAACAGATGATATACACGAACGCAACCTTCTCGGAGTTGCCTCTAGGTTTCTGGCGCGGCTATAGTCATTGTTGTGACAACAAAGAAGGGTTTCTTGGCATTCCGAGTTTCGCCGGATCTGAAAAGAGAAATTCAGGGAATTGCGGACAGTGAAGCGAGAAGTCTTTCGCAGGTTTGTGAGCTGTTCCTGTCTGAGGCTGTGGAGGCCTATCGAAAGGAAGGGCCTAAGTTTATTCAGCGCTTAGTCGCGAAGCAGAAGGGCCGGGTCAAAGACGCGTGACTCAATCGGGGAAATTGATCATGCCAGGCTGAGCTTTTTGCGTGAAACAATCCGCGATCCCTGACTTTGCGCCGCCTATAAAATCGATTACGAAGATGTCGCCGACCCGCCGCAAGAGTCGACAGCCCGCAACGGTTGCATTGGGCCCCGTTCCCCAGATCATAACTCGGATTCCTCGCCCATATCCCCCATCAGCTGAGGAGCTGGGCGCTCTTATCACAAAGGAATTTTTCGAGATTTGGAAAAGTATTCTCTCGGACAGCGAGCTCCGCGAGCTTTCGGGACCGCAATCAGTTTCGTCGACGGCCATCGAAAAACTCGATGCACTTATCCTTAAGCAAGCCGAAACCATGGGATGGCGATTGGCCCTGAGCCCGCTTGTACACCTGCGCTTCTCGGTGTGGGACCTTCAATCCAACGGCCCTACGTTATTCGGAATCTACGGGAAGGCACTCGCTAAATCCGCTCGGCGCTCCCAGAAGAAAGAGCTCCCTCCGCTCGATGATCCCGATCTCTATCGTGCTAAGCAAGAGACCGTGTCGGAACTACGGTTGTTCCGGCGAAACCTGAGAAACGCATTCTCTAAAAGACGGGTCCGCCCATCTTCGGATGAGCTGATTGAGCATTTCCAAAAGGCGGTCACGGCCGAAGGCGATGCATTCATTCACTTGAGGGCAAACATGAATTCGTGGCTACAGTTCTTCCGGGCAGATCCGATATCGGTCAAGCTGCTCTTGCATGCGAAACGAGCAAGCCCAGCCACGGTCTTCGACTCTTGGTTAGCGTGGAGCAAGGGTTTTGAGCCCGAAACTATTCGGCAGAAAATCTCCGAGTTAGGTATGTTCGCTCGCCGTTTTCAGAAATCCAAATTGTAGGCGCAACTTTAATTTTCACCGATAGTTTCATCCATCAAACGCCACTATTCTACCCCAACATCACGCCGGGATTATCTGGTCTGGCGCTGCAAAACTGCAGGCGCGACGTAAATTCACCTGCCCAGACCCTCAAATCTCAGCGGATTTGGAGAGTGACGAAAAGCCCACGGGCACAAGGAGGCAAGTATGACCAGCAATAAGAAAGTTGCTGCCAATCGCAAAAACGGGCAGAAATCCCATGGTCCAACGAACACGACATCCACACGGTTCAATGCCACTAAGCACGGCTTGCTCGCAGTAGGTATAACCGAACTCGATGACGCCGAAGGCTACCGCACGATTCTTAGTAACCTGCGCGAGGAGAAAATTCCTGTCGGTATGGTAGAAACACTGCTCGTCGAAGCTATCGCTCTGGACCTAGTCAGGTTGCGGCGGGCCCGGCGTCTCGAAGCTGAGTACATCACCAGCGAACTAAACCCGCCGATCCATGGAACCGACCCATTCGGCAACGACATGAACTTGTTTCAAGGTGTCCTGCTTGATCCTGGACTGCCAGCCCTGATGAGCTCTGAGAGCGCGCAACGGCTGGTGAATGTTTTTCAACGCTACGAATCGATTTTTCTTTCTAGAATTCTCCGACTTTTCCACGAGCTCGAGCGGTTGCAGCGCATGCGAAGCGGCGAAAAATTGCCCGCACCTACCGCTGTGGATGTTAGCGTTCATGCTTCGGTCTCACCGTTCCCCGAGGTGTCGGCAGAGAGCCGAATCGCGGAGGAGGTCCCCGTCGCCTCGGAGCAGTCGAAATCCCTGTCCAGCGGAGGGGATCTCGGTGTTCATGGTGACGCAGGAGTAAATTCGGGGCCTGAGGCCTCGGAGCAGCGGAAGAATCCGCCCGTCGAAGAGAATTCTGGGCCGATTGCGAAACGAACCCAATAAATCCATTGTTCTCAATACTGCTGGTATAAAAGGTCGTTGGGAGAGTGACGTCAGCTTGGAGAGCAGAGCATCCCGATCCTTTCTGACTAGTCCGCTAGGCAATGCGCATTCCAGGGCCTTCTTGCTTGCTTGATTGCTTTTACCAGTTTCGGGATATTATGTGGCTTCCATGAACCCGGCTGCACAACATCCTGCGCCCAATCGTCGTCGCCGTGTGCGGCACAAGATCCGGACAGCGGCCTTCGCCCGCATCTCGGACGAGTCTGCTGGCAAAAATCTGGATCTCAATAGGATCCTGGATATCAGTGAAGATGGGCTAGCCCTGCAGTGCGTCTCAGTACTGACCGCGGAGCAAACGTTCGATCTTCATCTCGAACTGTCCGACACTTCGGCGCCGTTCAAAACTACCGGACGAGTCATATGGTCCGATCCTTCGGGTCGCTGCGGCTTCCGTTTTTCCGATTTACCTCCGGCTTCATTGCTCGATTTGCAGGAAAGGCTTTTCCTAAACGCTCGGACGGATGTTGCCAACTCACAGGTCGGTCGCAAGAATACAAGCCTCGGGCCATTGGCTAGTCTTCCGAGCTACGTCGATACTTTGTCAGCTATCGACACCCTTGAGCAGGAGGTGCGATCTGCGGGTCCGGACCTAAGCGCCGCGTTAGAGCTAATCGCAACCTGTGCCCAAAACCTCACTCACGCTTCCGGTGCGGCGATCGCATTGGCGGCGGAGGATCCTAATTTCATGGTTTGCCGCGCTAGCGCTGGTCGATCCGCGCCACCAATTGGTTCCCAAGTACAAATCGGCTCCGGCTTCTCGGGCGACTGCGTTCGCGCCGGAAAACTTCTGGGTTGCGACGATTCCGAAAACGACGACCGTATCGATCGCGAGATTTGTCGCGCGCTCGGCGTCCGCTCTCTTCTCGCAGCACCCGTCAACGCAGACCAACGAGTCGTCGGTATTCTCGAAGTCTTCTCTGCACATCCCTTTTCTTTCACCAACAACGATATAAGGACGCTGCGGCGCCTTGCCGATTCTGTTCTCATCGCTCTCAATCGAGGAGCGCACGGCGACTCAATTTTGCCGGCCCTCGCGAAAGTCCCATCATTCAGGCCTTTATCCGGAGGTCTCATAGAAAAACTCTCCGAGAGACTGTCACTCCCAAACAGGAGTGAGGCGTCGCGCTCCTATCTATCGTTGGCAAGCTGCGCGGTGGTCGCCGTTGTGATACTGCTGGGTTATTATGCAGCTCCGAGGGTTCGGTCGATATTCCAGGGACGAGTTGACCGAACGCAAGCCGTACGAACCTCGTCGCACGGCCCGATCCTTCCCTCAGTTCTGCGAAGCTCGACGGAGACGGGAAGCTTGCCTGCGGCGCAAGACGAAGCTAGTGCAGAGAATGCTCTTGGCTTGCTCTACGAAAAAGACGCCGACAAGAATGCAGATGACGCGAAAGAATCCGCTCGCTGGTTCACCAAGGCAGCGGAGCATGGCAGCGTAGCCGCCCAGTCAAAACTAGGGTCACTATATTGGAATGGCAGCGCTGGAGTACCGCAAGACCTTACCCAGGCCTATTTCTGGATCGTATTGGCGCGCGCCGGCGGAGACGCTGCCTCCAAGTCCATCGCGCCCGTTGTTGCGGCTCGCCTCAATAGCGAACAGACCCACGCAATCGAAAGCCGAGCTGAAGTATGGCTTGAACAACACCGAGCGCGATCACGGTCAAATTCTGAAACCACTCGCTGATGCCGGGACCCCATGTCAAACTTGTCACGGTGAAGATTGGAAAGAAGGTGATAAAATCTGGCCATCTTGCCGATCGTGGTCCGCAGAGCGCCAGAATACCGCTAGCGAAATTTCCCGGTTATAGGGGTTCAATCGATGGAATTGCAGTCGAGACGCAACAGCTTCAGGGAGTCCGAAGAACTAGAACCGATCGAACCGCCATCCTTTAGGGCTCATCCATATCCCTATATTGCTGAAGAAGCAAGTCCCCTGTTGCACTACTGGCGAATTCTAAGAAAGCGGCAATGGGCCGTCGGGGCCACTCTAGCGATCATTTTTTCAATTTCGGTATTGGCGACACTCAAAGCGACTCGGTTGTACCAGGCGACGTCGAAAGTTGCTATTTTCCCAGAAACCCCCAATGTTCTGGGATTCAAGGGTGGCGAGGATAGTTTTCCTGATTACCAATACGACGTTACGCTCGAAACCCAAGCGGCAATTCTCCGTAGCGACGCTCTGGCTATGAAAGTGATCGAAGCCATGCACCTTGACCAAAACCCTGATTGGGGAAGTGGGGGGCCTCCTCAAGCGGAGGATTCGCTTCGAGGATCCGGCCTGCAAGCGGACCCGTCGAAAGCGGCTGGTTTGCTGGGAGCATTTCGCAGTGGGCTAAGCGTACAACTCATTCCAAACTCCCGGCTTGTGCAAATCAGCTACACACATCCCAATCCCCGATTCGCGACGGAAATTGTCAATACCCTGGTTCGAACATTCATCGAGGAAAACTTCAAAACCAAATACGAATCGGTCACGCAAACTTCAGAATGGCTGTCGACCGAACTTTCGGATCTTGAGTTGAAGGTCCAGACTTCGGAGGAGAAACTCGTTCGTTACCAGAAAGAGCGTGGCATTCTGGGCGTGGATGAAAAGCAGAACATCGTTACTGCGAAATTGGACGAGTTGAACAAAGAGCTGACTCAGGCCCAAACTGATCGTATTCAGAAAGAGTCCAATTACAAGCTCGCTGCGGCCGGGGATCCGGCCGCGTTCACTAAAATGTCGCGCGAAGGGGCCAGCAGTATGCTGGAGAGGTTGCGCGAAAAGGAAGCCGACCTCTCAACCCAATATGCACAGGCTACAACGCAATTCGGTACTGCCTATCCCAGAGTCCTCGAACTGAACAATCAGCTCAAACAGATGCGTGCAGAAATCGCGGCTGAAGAAACGAGAATGCAAGAGGGAATTCGAGAGGAGTATCTGGCCGCCGTGCAGAGGGAAAATCTTTTGACGACCGCATTTGATGGGCAGAAACAGCAAGCTAATCAGCTCAATGAAAGCGCGATTGAATACTCGGCGCTTAAGCGCGACGCAGAGACGAACCGGCAGCTGTATCAAGACCTTCTGCAGAAACTTAAGGAAGCGGGTGTCAGCGCGGGTCTGAGATCGAGCAATATACGCGTCGTAGACATAGCACGGACACCAACCTACCCCATTAAACCGAATGTCCCGCGGAACATCGAGTTGGGGCTTCTGCTTGGCCTTGCTTGTGGTATAGGGCTCGCCTTTGTACTTGAGAGTGTGGACACCAGCGTTAGAAATATGGAAGAGGTTAGTGCGATCTCAACGTTGCCTGCGCTCGGAACTATACCGCTTCAAGCGCCTATTAATGGACATCTGGGGCACAATCTGAAATTGGCATCGGCTGAGACCGATAAACTTGGAGAACCGTCGCTGGTGGCCTACACCCGTCCGAAATCAGAAGCGGCGGAATCATACCGCGCTCTCCGGACTTCGATTCTTCTTTCCTCTTACGGCGGGCCGCCTAAAGTGATCCTCGTCACTAGTGCATCCCCACAAGAAGGCAAAACAACAATCAGTGCGAACTCGGCCCTGGTCCTGGCGCAACGGGGAAGCCGTGTGTTGCTTGTGGACGCGGACCTGCGTCGACCCGGAATTCACAAGCTTTTCGGACTTCAATCACGTGGAGGTCTGAGTTCTGTTATCAGCGGAGCCAACAACTTAGAAGACGTGATCGTTCCATTCGTCTATGCGCCAAACTTGTCGATTCTGCCGGCGGGACCAATTCCGCCGCAACCTGCTGAGTTGCTCGGTTCAATTGTCATGAAGGACCTTGTAGCGCGGTGGCGAAACGAATATGACCATGTAATCATTGACACACCTCCCTGTTTATCCGTGACCGACGCTGTGATTTTGTCTCCTGAGGCGGACCGAATCATCATTGTCGCGCGTTCCGGTAAAACCACAAAAACTGCCCTTCGTCGTGCTTGCGAAGTGCTTTTTCAGGTCAACGCCAAGATTATGGGGATCGTCCTCAATGCGCTCGATGTGCATTCCGCAGACGGATATTACTATTACGGGGGGCGGCACTCCGGCGAATACTACGATGACGACTCGCCAAAGGATGAACTGACGGAAACAGTCACCAAAGTCTCTTAGGCTAATTCAGGTAAGAAGAATTGGTATGGGGCGTGGGAGTTAGTGTGCACAGGTTCGTTCATCGGGTTAAGGTTTGAAGATGCGGATTGAATTGCGATCTCGGCTCCGGCGGCTTTGCTTCGAAGGGACCTGTCTAATTTTTGTGGCCCTGTACTTGACGTGCGGCTTGCGTGCATACATGGCTGCACATTTCGCCGCACGGCCTGACTTGGCGAATATTCGAAAAGCTACGGCGCTGGAGCCCTCAAACGCGGAATATCACGAACTTCTCGCCCGCAATCTTGCTCTGTCCGGACCGAGCCTCGAGGAGGCTATTTCAGCCTACAGGACGGCAGTGCACCTGAATCCTTATGAATCCCGCTACTGGCTGGATTTGGCGGGCGCCTATCAGGTGGCAGGTAGAGTCGAGCAGCAGAAACAGAGCGTGGAACAGGCGGTGGAAGCGGACCCAGCTACACCTCATGTCGCCTGGGAGGCCGCAAATTTTTTCTTGCTCCAGGGCGATCAAGAAAAGGCGCTTCGTAGTTTTCGCGTCGTTCTCGCTAACGACCCCGACGATGTCGACTCAGCGCTCCAGATCTGCTGGCGTGCAAGTGCAGATGCGAATCAGGTTGTCGACTTGGCTCTGCCGAAAAGACCAGATTTATACCTTTCATTTCTCCGTTTGCTTATCTTCAAACAGGAAGTCGACGCTGCCGAAACCGTTTGGAACCGCCTGATCGCGTTAAACCAGGAATTTTCCACAAAACTTGCATTGCCCTATTTTCGGTTTCTCATTGTGGAGCGAGAAGTTGCGGCGGCAGAAACTGCATGGCGGCAGTTGGCCAGCGTGAATCGATCTCTTCAGCCATATCTCCCGATTCCCGGGAACCTAGTTGTGAATGGAGGATTTGAGGAGAACGTTCTAAACGGTGGGTTCGACTGGTGGTATCAGTCGAATCCTCACGCGAAGCTTGCCATTGACACCAATGATTTCTCCGACGGATCCCGCTCTCTTTCGGTCACCTTTGACGGGATGAATCCAGGCGACGCCGGTATCTTTCAGTTCATCCCAGTGAAACCAAACACGGCATACGAGTTCAGCGCCGAGTCCAGGACCGAAGACATCGTGAGTGCTAGTGGTCCGCGGTTTGCTATCGTCGATGCCTACACCAACGCGCCCTACGTTCTCACCGATGATTTGCTAGGCACCAATCCCTGGCGTGTGCAACATGCAAGATTCCAAACCGGCCCGAACACCAATCTAGTGGCGTTGAAAATAGTCCGCCAGCCCGGGGTGCCCCTGATCCGAGGCAAGCTGTGGATCGACAATCTCAAACTGGTGGAGAAATGAAAGAAGGATCGGTGATGTTAAAAATATCATCGTATGCGATTGTCGATGCGCCCGATTCTGTCGATCTGGCACGCCAGTACAACCGCGAGTCGGGGATCCTGGCATGGGTGCTCGTTTTCGGCCTATGCACCCTTCTAATTTTCGCAGTGTTGGCGTTTGGTGCGGTTGATGAGTGGTCGACGTTTGTCTTGGAAGCGGGGGCGGCAGTTCTATTCCTTGTTTGGGCGGGAAAGCAGGTTGTTTCTAGGCAGGTGAAGGTATCGAGAAATCCCTTGCATCTCCCATCGTTGCTTTTCTTCGGGCTCATTCTGGCACAGATTGCGCTGCGCAGGTCTGCCTACGGATACGATACTGAATATGAAGCACTCCAGTACATCTCCTATGGGATTGTGCTGCTGCTTGGAGCCGAATGCGTCAGAGACGAAGAGGCTCGCAAGATATTCGCCTTTGTAATGATTTGCTTCGGGGCTGGCTACGCCTTTTTTGCACTCGTCCAGGAGCTAACGGCCAACGGCAAAATTTTCTGGATCCATAGTCCACACTTCCATGGCGGCTCAATCTATGGGAGTTACGTCAACCACGACCACTACGCCGGCCTGATGGAAATGCTGGTGCCGCTTCCTTTTGTGGTCAGTATGGGGCATTTGCTCAAAGGGGCGCAGCGAGTTTTGGTCGCCTTCTGCGCGGTATTGATGGCAAGCACGATCTTTCTTTCCGGCTCCCGAGGTGGAATGCTCGCTTTCGTACTTGAAATGGTACTGTTCGTCGCTCTAACTCTCGGGAAGAAGCGAAGCCCTCGCATAGCGCTGGGATCAACGGCGGTGTGCGTCTTTATCCTGGCTCTGCTGCTTTTCCTCGGTAAAGGGCAAGTGCTGGGACGCCTCGGAGATCTCAGCCCCGGCATCCGTCTGGATATCACCAAAGATAGTTGGCACATGTTTACAAAGCGGCCGATTTTGGGTTGGGGGTTAGGAACATTCCCCACGGTCTATCCGAGTTTCCGTAGCTTTTATACGAACCTGGTCGTAAATGAAGCGCACAACGACTATGCGCAACTGCTGGTGGAGACCGGCTTGCTCGGCTTCGCGCTGATGCTGTGGTTCGTCACTTGTTTGTACCGACACGGATTGCCGACGTCTCGCCGCTGGGAATTCAAGTGGGATGCCGCGGTCTCCCTCGCCGCTTTGCTAGGGTGTACGGGAATTCTATTCCATAGCTTCGTGGACTTTAATTTGCAGATCCCCGCGAATGCGGCAATGTTTTATGTGCTTTGCGGGTTGGCCGCTTCCGAACCCTTCCGTGATTTAGCCAAATCGTCTAGGTCTGGAGGAATCGGGAATGAAAGAATTGGGGGCAGTCGTACTCCCTCTGACAACGGCGGGTCTTTAGCGGGTCGACGTAATTGAATCTCCTCAACATGTTGAGTTGGGAAGTGCCAGTCCTTGCCGATAACTCGACGGTTCGGCAGACGCCCCTCTCACTACGGAGTACGCGACGAAAGCGCGGGGCCGTGCTAACCTAAGCGGAAACTTTCAGTGCAACGAACAGACTAACTCCGGGAGGAGAAATGTTTCTAAAACACCTCACCGTCGTGGCTCTGGTGGCATTTTGCATCTTCGTAGAACCCGCCGCGGCACAGGTAAACGAATTGTCGGGGATCCTTGGGCGTACCTTCATCAGCAATCAGGGCATCCCAGGCGCCCCCGCTTATGATCCGAACCTGCACTTCGGCAACGGATTGACCTTCGAAATAAGTTATGCCCGGCGGGTTATGAGCGCAGAAATCTTGGCCCTTGCACTGGAAGTCCCGCTCGTAGTTGACCCCACCGAAGATGTGCACGCCGCACAGAACCTAGTCCCGAAACAATACTCATCTTGCTTCGTGACTCCCGCAGCACGGTTGAACTTCTTTCCCGCTACGTCAGTTTCTCCTTGGATCAGTTTTGGTGGAGGATTCGGCCATTTCAGTGAAAGTTCAACTCTTGAGTTTGGGGGCACAAACCCGGGTAAAACCGGAACCACGACGGGTGTATTGCAGGCTGGGCTTGGACTCGATGTGAAGCTCTACAAGAACTTCAGCTTACGCGCTGAGGCTCGAGAGTTCTGGTCCGGCATACCGCAGCTGAATGTGGAAGCGGGTAAGAGCCGCCAATATAATCTCTTCGCCGGCGGCGGCATCGTCTGGCACTTTTGAACAAAGGCGTATACCTGGATATCTCTTCGCGCGAGGTGCGTGCGGCTACTGGAAGGTATCCACTAGATTCATCGAAAAAACTCCGCGCGCCGCTGCATTATGGCCGAGGTATACAGCAATGATGGACAATCCGCAGGGCGGTGAAAACATTTGGACAGAGTTTGCCGGCAACGCGCAATGCGTACTCCCTGCTGCGCCATTAAAAGAGTACTTTTCCGGAAAGACCGTGTTGATCACGGGTGGCGGCGGTTCTATCGGCTCGGCACTTGCTCGCTTCGCAACCACATGCGACTTGGACACCCTGATTGTTCTTGACAGCAACGAATATGGCTTGCATGCTTTCGAACAATCTGTGGATTCATCATCGAACCAAGCGCACGTATTGGTTCTGGGCAGCATCTGTGATTCAGTGCTGCTGTCTGAGCTCTTCGTACTCTACCACCCTGAAATCGTCCTACATGCTGCAGCCTGCAAGCACGTTCCATTGATGGAGCTAAATCCTCTGGCAGCAGCAAGCACCAACGTCCTCGGCACGTATGCTCTGCTGCAAGCGGCCTCAGAGTTCGGCGCGGCCCAATTCATCATGGTGTCCACAGACAAGGCTGTGCAGCCAGCAAGCATCATGGGCGCCACGAAGCGTCTGGCTGAGCTACTTTTATTGGCACATCCAGATCAAGCTCTGCAACGAAAGGGAGTGCGGCTGGGTAATGTCCTCGGTTCGAGCGGCAGTGTAGGTCCGATCTTTCTGAAACAGATTATGCGAGGCGGGCCCGTCACAGTCACCCACCCTGGCGCCCGCCGTTTCTTTCTGACGCTCGACCATGCGGTTGCCGTTCTCATGTCTGCATTGTCACCGGCATACGAAACGGCAATCTTAATTCCTGACCTAGGCCCGGCCAGAACTATCGAGGAGCTTGCCCGTTATCTCATTGCAACAACGGCTAGACAGCAGGGCATAGAGATGATCTTCACTGGACTACGCCCAGGAGACAAGCTTGAAGAACTCCTCTCATCCCCTTATGAAAATGTGCTTGCGCAAGATGATCAATTCTCCACATTGCAGCACGAGAAATTGGCTCCCCGGACTCTGCAAGCGATTGTGGAACAGACAACCCTCAGTGTCCGACGGAGAGACTTGCGGCTTTTGTTGGATGGGGTCTGTACAGCGGTGCCAGGGTATCGACCTGGGCCTGTTCTGCAGCAGTTCTTGGGAAATAAACCCCAAGTAGAGCTCTGGAGATGAATCAGAAGCGGACCATTGCTGTGATAACAACGTCACGGGCAGACTACAGCCATCTCTATTGGCCCCTGCGCGAACTGGCAGGCCATCCAAAAGTTGACCTCAAACTGATTGTCATGGGTTCGCATCTGTCTCCGGAGTTTGGAATGACTGCACGGGAAATTCAGAAAGACGGCATTGCGATCGCTGCTTCTGTAGAAACTCTCCTCAGCTCGGATACCGATATTGGCATGGCAAAGAGTATCGGCCTGGGGGTGCTTTCCCTCGCGGATCTGCTCGGAGACATGCGACCGAGCATTCTGCTTTTGATCGCTGACCGTTACGAGATACTTGCGCCGGCGAGTGTCGCGCTAGCTCTGCGCATACCGATTGCACACATTGAGGGTGGAGAAATCAGTGAGGGCGCGATTGATGATGCCGTCCGGAACGCTCTCACGAAAATGAGCCATGTTCACTTCACCTCAACCGAAAAGGCTCGGGCACGCATCATTTCCATGGGAGAGGAGCCCTGGCGAGTGCACCGCGCAGGTGCTCCTTCGCTCGATCATCTAAGGCGCAGCAAATTGCGCACGCGGAACGAGCTGGAAATGGAGCTCAAGCTTGATCTTTCTAAACCCTCCATAGTCGTCGCTTACCACCCTGTAACCATCTCGCATGACACTACGTATGAAGCTTCTGCTTTATTTGCAGCACTGAGCGAGAGAAGTGAGCAAATTCTTTTTTGTTATCCCAACGCGGATGCCGGGAGTCGGTCCCTGATTGAGCAAACCCGCAGATTCTTGGATGCCCGAACTGATGGACGCATATTTATCAACCTCAATACGGCGGTTTACTGGAGTCTGCTGGCATGTGTGGACCTCATGGTGGGCAACTCAAGCAGCGGCCTCATGGAGACTGCTTCGCTCGCATTGCCGACGGTGAATGTTGGCTTCCGGCAATATGGCAGGGAGCGCGCCAGGAACGTGCTCGATGCCGAAGCCGATAAGCAGTCCATCCTGGAGAAAATAGAGGAGGCCAGATGCAACCGATTCAAATCTTCTCTGGAAGGAATGACGAATCCTTATGGGGACGGACATGCGGCCGAGAGGATTGTAGAGATATTGACTTCCGTGCCCTTAGACGTAGATCTGCTACGGAAGCGAACAACGAGCCCTGATTGATCTCCATGAGGATTCCGCTCTCCGCGCCTGACATATCTCCGGCAGACATAGAAGCCGTCCTGGAGGTTTTGCGCAGTACGCGTTTGAGCCTGGGCCCAAAGCTCGAAGAATTTGAGTACGCTATTGCCCTTTATACAGGTGTTCCCTACGCCATTGGCGTCAGCTCCGGAACTGCGGGCCTCCACCTTTGCATGCTCGCTTTCGGTATACAACCGGGGGACGAGGTGCTTGTGCCGTCGTTCACCTTCGTCGCTGCAGCCAATGCCATTCGCTACACGGGGGCAAATCCCGTCTTTGTTGATATTGATCCCGTTACTCTCAACATGGATCCGGAGCGGGTTGAAGCGGCCATCACGAACAAAACCAGAGCAATCGTTGTCGTTCACACCTTCGGATATCCAGCGGACATGGATGCGCTTCTCACCATTGCGCGGCGTCATGGTTTGAGACTCATTGAAGATGCATGCGAAGCAATCGGAGCTGAGTTCCATGGCAAGAAAGTTGGCGCATTGGGAGATGCTGGAGTTTTTGCCTTCTACCCCAACAAGCAAATCACCACTGGGGAAGGTGGAATGATTGTCACTCGCGACCCTGGAGTAGCGAGGAAGATCCAGGCATTGCGAAATCATGGACGCTATGATACCGACGATTGTTTCGAGCACAGTGAGCTCGGTTTCAACTACCGCCTCTCTGAAATGCAGTGCGCATTAGGTTCGGCCCAGATGAAGCGAATCGAGAGCATACTGACCGCACGCGAGGCAGTGGCGCGCGCCTATCACCAACTGCTTGGCAACTGCACAGACATTGTGCTTCCCTCTGCATATGCCCCACAGGGTCGCATCAGCTGGTTTGTGTTTGTTGTCCGCCTCCGTGAAAGGTTTACCAGAATCCAGCGCGATGCGGTACTAAAGCATTTTACCTCTGCTGGAATAGGCTGCGGCCGCTATTTCGCCCCCATCCATATGCAGCCCAGTTATGGGGTGTGGCGAAATTCATATTTTCTTCCAGTAACCGAGTCCGTGTCAGCACGCACGGTCGCATTACCATTCTTTAACAAGCTGACGCAAACCGATGTACAACATATCTGCGCTGTCTTAAGAGAGACCTTAGAACATCTAACAAAACCGTAGTTCTCCAAAATCGCGGACAGGGTCGCAATACCCCTTTGGGCGGTAGTTGTTGAAATTTTGCCTGCAATGTCCCATCAACTGCGAAGGATCGAGTCCGGGGAAGCAGGATGAGTAGCTTGGAAAGCAGAGCCGCCGCTATTTGGTGATCGTTGCCATCGCGAACAAACTGACCAGGATCTGGCGGAGCGTACCAGACAGGCTGTTGCAACATCGTCAGATCACTCATTGAATCTGAGTTCGGGGTCAAACAGCACAGTCGATCTGCTGTTCGGGGGAACCCAGTGAAACTGCGCGATCGAACCAGGCGCTATTTGGAGGGGCTGACGGGTTCGCCCCCGCGGCATAAAACCCAGCAGGTAATTACACCAACCGCGACGGCCCCAATTCCAATGACCCTAGGGGTATCTAGAGTGGCCATGGCGGCGCCGACCGCATCGGAGGGCTTGGGCGGCGCACCACATCGCTCCTCGCGCGTTACTTGCTCGCCTTGATGTACCGTTACATCCGAGAATCGAGCCTGTTTCGACGGCCGGGTAGCTGAATCTTGGTAGTGGATCTTGTCATCATTCTCGTGCGCAGCCACCATCACTCTCCCATCAACATCGGTGACGTCGTAACGATTCCAATCATGCGTAAGCGGAATGACGGTGATGCAGTTCACGCGCACTTTCATTCCTCGGGAGGTATTGACTTGCAAGCCGCCATGCTCGAGGACGAGTTCATCTCCTTCGAATTGCACAATGGTTTCAGGTTGGACCGTGACCGTGGACCCGTCAACGTCGATTTTCGCCCAATTGCCCTTATAGGTCTGCACCAGGTCATGCAGAAAGATCGCAGAGGAATTGGGAGCGGGATTCCCATTCAGCCAAACTCCTCCGTCGTTGTGAAGCATCGCCCCGGCGGAATTCTGAGCCATTAGCGATGTCGGCAAAATGATGAACATCACGCCGCAAACGAGCTTGCGCCATTCAAACAAACAGACCCCTCCCCTTCCGAACAAAACTGCTTACGTAAGAATAACTTGCGGAGTCTGTGCAGGCTATTGACTCGCGAGGTGACCGGAAGCCGGGAGGTGTCCAAGAACGGTGGAGACTCGACGCGGTGCAAAATCGGGGTATATGTTACGTCCGCCAGCTTGCCCAACGGGCGCAGCAGGATCGAGTAGTTGCACTTGGGATCGTAGAACTCACAGCGTAGCTAAAAAGGAGTTCAGCCTACTTCGATGGACTCGCTGGCGTACTGCTCTGGATCAACACCCATGCTGTTGCACCGAGAATAACGCCCCCGCCAATTCCGATTGCCACAGGAGAGTCGAGAACCCCTCCTCCTGCAGCAGGAGCGGCTGCAGCTGCTCTTTTCTTCTTTTTGTTCTTATTGCTGTTCTGGGACTGTGAATCGCTTTGCGATTGTGATTCTTCTCGTGTGGTTTGCTGGCCTTGTGACAGTGGGCTGGTACCCGTGTCGTCGCCCACGGTTAGGTCGCCTTTTCGAGCCACGATCTGCACCCTACCATCCACGTCTCTGACTTCAAATTCGGTCCAAACACCGGAGGCCGGTGATACTGTGACGTCGCCAGCACGAGTCGCCAGCAATTTCGAGGTCGATATGGTGACGCCTCCATGCTCCAACTTGACAGTGCTGCCCTCATACTGAACCAGAGAGTCATTCAAAACCAGGACAGTTGACCCTGTGGCATTGATGTTGGCTACAGAGTCCGCACTAGTCTGAACCAAATCGCCGGAAAAAATAGCCGACGACCTAGTGATGGTGGTGCCATTTAGCAGCGCGGTTCCATGGCTGTAGAGCATGGCAGCAGGTTGGTCCGCAGCGAACAAGGCCGCCGGAAAAATCACAGCCATCATGCAGCTCAGGATCTTTAAGTGCAGAGCCCTGATCATCGCAAGCCCTTCCACGTCTCGGAGACAACGTTGCACGAAGCATGCGCAATCCGGAACGGCAAGGAATCTACCATCTTGCGGAAAGCAGACATGCTCGACCACACTCCGTTATTAACTGATTTGATTCTCTGTTAACGCATCCTATCCTCCGAAGTTCTTGGCAGTCAATGCCATTTTGTGTCGGTAAGCTGTGTCAGACGGTGGAAAACTTTCTAATCATGGCTCGGCGCTGGCGTCACCGCCACTGATCGATGGCCTTCCACCAAATTGTCTTCATCCATTCACCGGCAAGAGTTTTTGCCCACTCGCGATGAGTCCACCAGCGGTCGCCAAACGCGGCATCGTCGTGAGAAGCGGCTACGGAATACTCGCGTCCGGCGAGTTCGTGCCGAAAAATGCTCAACGCCCGTCGCGTGTGGAAATCCGAAGTCACAATCAGGATTCGCTGAGCGGGATCGTGTGCAAGGCATCGCTCAACGTCCTTCGATTCAGCCTTGGTCGACAGGCCGTCGATGGGGCAAATACTGATCGATGCCGCCTGCGGCAAGTCGTGAACATACTTCCCTGCCAATTCCATTTCCGTTGACCCAAATACTTTTGCATTATTCGGCACATCCAGCAGAATGCGCTTGCCATACCCCTGAGCCAAAAGTTCCAGCGCGCGCTGAGGACGCCTGTCGGTTTCTCCGGCCAGCACCAAGACCAGGTCAGATGCGCGCGGCTCATCCAACACAAGATAACTGCCGGCTTTCGATGCCAGGGACACCGAAAGCCCAACTACAAATGCCACTGCGATCCACTTGAGGTTCGGTTTTCTATGCGCGATAACCATTTCAACCTTGTTTCCCACAGCCCCTTCCCAACTCCGGACGATGAACCTGAAAGGTCCACTTCTGGTCACCCCATGCGCCTCGAGTGGCCGCAACTGCGTGCTAGAATCGAAAACGAAAATCCCCGCACGTTAAACAGAAAGACTTTACTCGCTACGATGACGAATCACTCTGCCGCAATTCGTTCCAGCTTGAGAATGAACCGATGAAGATAGACCAGATAAAAACCAAGATCCAGCAGCGCCAGGCGCGCGTCGGCATCATCGGCCTGGGATACGTTGGACTACCGCTGGCCTTGCTGTTCAGCGAACAAAAATTTGTCGTCACCGGCTTCGACATCGATCAACGCAAGGTCGACACCCTCGCCAAGGGCGAGTCCTATATCTATCGCATCACGCCGGAAGAAATCCGTGCAGCCCAGGCCAAAGGATTTTCCGCGACCTCCGACTACGGCAAGATCGAGCAGATGGACGCTGTCATCATCTGCGTCCCCACGCCTCTCAATGAGTACCACGAACCTGACCTCAGCTTTATTACCGATACTACACACGCCATCGCGCCTCACCTGCAGGCGGGCCAACTAGTCGTGCTCGAGAGTACAACGTACCCCGGCACGACGGAAGAAGTGATGGTTCCGATTCTCGAAAAAGAAAACAAGACTGGGCTGAAGGCGGCTCGCGGGTCAGACCCCGGCGAGAAAGAATTTTTTGTCGCCTTTTCGCCGGAACGTGAAGATCCGGGCAACACGACGGTAGCGCGCCGCGACATCCCGAAGGTCGTGGGAGGAGTAAATCCCGCCGCCTCCGAACTCGCCGGGGCGCTCTACGGATCGATCTTCGCGCGCACCATCCCGGTCTCGTCGCCAGCCGTGGCCGAAATGACCAAGCTGCTCGAAAACATCTACCGCTGTGTCAATATCGCTCTGGTCAACGAACTGAAGCTGCTCTGCCTGCGCATGGGAATCGACATCTGGGAGGTGATCGCAGCCGCTTCCACCAAACCCTTCGGCTTCCATCCGTTCTACCCTGGCCCCGGCCTGGGAGGGCATTGCATTCCGGTCGATCCCTTCTACCTGTCATGGAAAGCCAAGGAATGGGATTTCCGCACCCGTTTTATCGAGCTTGCGGGCGAGATCAATATCAACATGCCGTATCACGTGCTCGCCTCCATCAGCGGAGCCCTGAACGGTCACAAGAAATCGCTGAACGGATCGCGCGTCATGATCCTAGGAGTGGCTTACAAGAAGGATATCGACGATCTGCGCGAATCTCCCGCCCTTACGATTATTGAACTTTTGCAAAAGGAGGGAGCACAGGTCAGCTATCATGACCCCTACTTCCCTTTCATCGGCAAGGGCCGCAAATACGATCTGCAGATGAAGCGCTCGGCGCTGGAAAATTTGGGTGACTATGACTGCGTCGTGATCGTGACTGATCATTCCGATTACGACTACACCCGAATCGTCGGCGAAGCCCGCTTGGTCGTCGATACGAGAAATGCGACCAAGGGGATTAAGAGTCCCAAAGTGGTCCGCTGCTAATGCATCGGCAAGAGTTGCCGATAGAGATTTTAAGTGGTTCAGTAAGTGCAAGGCTTTTTTTGCGAAGGGATCGGATTTCTTTCATTCTCCCCGGTTTGGCCGCCGGAGCCTCGGTTCGGGCAGAAAAGATGACGTTTGAATGTAATTTCTTTCTTATCCCGGTTTGGTACGCAACTCTGACGCTCTTGTCAAGTGTAAGTAAATGAATAGGTTAACTTGATGTCTAGATAGACCTCCCTGACGGGCGGCGAAATGGCCTTTGCCGTGCACATTTTTGACCGGGGTAGTAGACTTAAGCCTTGGTTCGACCTCAGCATCGGAACACAAAGCTGCTCCAGGTCTGAGAAACTTTTAACCTTCAAGCGGTGTTTTCAATCACTGTGAGTAGACGCGGATATGAGTACCTCTGCTTCCCACGAGTTTCTTTTCTCTTCTCTTCCAAGAACGAGAACGCCTTGGACTGAGTTCGCTTTTGGCACCGGGATGCAGGCCGCTGCCATCGCGGGCGTTTTATGGGTACGTTTGCTCTATCCCGCAGTGGTCACCGCTCCGCAGCATAGTTTCAATTCGATCCAACTGGTAAGCACTCCGGTTCCAGTCAATCACGATCCTCAACCTCCGCTTCCACCCGTACTGGTAGAGCGGGTCGAATCGCCAGTAGCTCCGATACGTCCTGCTGCTCCCAAGCCGAAGCTGGTCGCCAAGGCAGAGGTGGAAGAAATTCCGGTTCCCTCGCTCAGCGTCACTCCTCGGAAACCTGATCTGCCTCTCAGTCCAGCGCCGGTTATTCCACAGGAAGCGGTCAAGACCAACGTGTTTTCCACAGGCAGCTCGGCTCCTCCCATAATCGCACGCGCTCCGGCACAAGTGCAGACCGGCGGCTTCGGCGATCCCAACGGGCTGCCAGCAAAATCGAATCAGAGCAAGCCGGCTACGGTCGCGGCGATGGGCTCCTTCGATTTGCCGTCTGGGCCGGCCTTTGGCAACGGAACCGGCGGCTCCAAGGGTATGCCCGCCGTGGTCACAAGTTCCGGCTTCGGCAACGGCACAGCGATTACAGACAATCGCGTTCACACTCAAGCAGCCGTCGTTCAGCAGAGCGGTTTCGGCGATGCTGACATTCTCGCCCCGCCTACGACGCACTCGCAAGTCTCGCAAACTGCGATCATTCATGCAGTGCCGGCGGAAATCCTTTCCAAGCCGACTCCGACCTATACTCCGGAAGCCCGCAACCTTCACATCGAAGGCGAGGTTCTCTTGGAGGTCACGCTTCAGGCTTCCGGCAACCTGCGCGTACTGCGGGTAGTACAGGGATTGGGTCACGGCCTCGACGACAACGCCGTCAGGGCCGCGGAACAAATTCACTTCAAACCGGCCATGCGGAATGGTCAGCCGGCCGATTCCACGGTGGTCTTACACATTATTTTTCAATTGGCGTAGCTAGCTCCCTAAGGCTTTTTATGCGCATTGTCCGGGTATGTTCGCTCTCGATTCTGCTCCTCCTTGTTTCGGCCTTCCCTGCGTTTTCACAAGATACTACCGCCGACGCGGGCACATCCGCATCGACTCTTTCGGCTCCGCCGCCTGGCTCATTCAACGATGTCATGGACCGCGTCATCCAAAGAGAGCATCTCTTCTTGGCGCAGATGCGCCACATGCGGCCCATGGTTGAGACTTATCTGCAGGATCTCAAGAACGACAGGAGCGGAAACCCCCAGATGGTAAAAGACAAATATTTTCTGGGACGGCTGGATATGAGCGATGGTCCGGAGGATACCTCGTTCGTAGGTCAGCCAGGCTTCGGGCACCGCATGCTGAGTAAGCTCACCAGCGTTTATGCGGTTCAATTCCTGCCACTGGGCTTCGCGCAGATGATTGTTCTCGACACCGATTTCCAGAAAAAATATTACGATTTCACGTTTGTTCGCCGTGAATTTCTTGGAGAAGTGCGCTGCCTCGTGATCGATGTTCAGCCTCGGCAAAGTGCCCCGCCGGGGCGTTTCCTGGGCCGCATCTGGGTCGAAGATCAGGACTACAGCGTCGTCCGCTTCAACGGAACCTACTATCCTCACCCCAAGAACTCTCTTTACCTGCACTTCGATAGTTGGAGGCTTAATCTCCGCCCCGGCGCATGGTTGCCCGCGTACATCTACAGCGAGGAATCGGATCTTAAAACCGGCCTCGGTCGCGACCTGCACTTCCGCGCCCAGACGCGGCTTTGGGGATACGACCTGCGAGGTTTGAACAAAAATTCCGAGTTCACTCAGATTCTGGTCGACTCTCCTCAATCAGTAAAGGATCAGACCGATGTCGCGGCGGACCCGAGTCCCGTGGTCGCGCAACGCATGTGGGAGCGGCAGGCCGAAGATAACGTAGTCGAACGCCTGCAAAAAATAGGGTTGCTGGCGCCTTCCGGCGACGTGGACAAAATACTTCTGACGGTCGTCAACAACCTGCTGGTCACCAACAACATCGACCTGCAGGCTGACGTTCGCTGCCGCGTCTTGCTTACCTCTCCGCTGGAATCCTTCACCATCGGACACACCATTGTAGTCAGCCGCGGGCTGCTCGACGTGCTGCCTGACGAAGCTTCGCTCGCCATGGTTCTGGCTCACGAACTGAGTCACATCGTTCTCGGGCACAAGTTTGACACCAAGCTGGCGTTCAACGACCGCATGTTCTTCCCCGACGAAGATTCTTTCCAGCGGCTGGATTTCAAACGCCGGCCGGCCGACGAAGAGGCGGCGGACACCAAGGCTCTCACGCTGCTCAAGAATTCTCCGTACAAAGACAAGCTGGGAAGCGCGGGATTATTTCTGAAGGCGTTGCAGCAAAGCGCCCCCGAACTCCCCAACCTGATTCGTCCGCATCTGGGCAACAATCTGGGGGGCGGCAAAGACGTTCGCATGTCGGAGTTGCTGGCTTCCGCACCCCAATTGGATCCTCAGCGAACCGACCAGATTGCCGCTTTACCGCTCGGTGGGCGAATCAAACTCGATCCCTGGTCTGACCAGGTTGAGTTGGCGAAGACAAAGCCGGTTGCTCTAGTCTCTGCAAAAGAGAAAATGCCGTTTGAAATCACGCCATTTTTTCCCTACCTCACTCGACTCTCGACTCCGGCGAGTGACAAGGTAGCTGTCACCGCGCCGGCTCCAAAGTAATTGGGATGGTTTGCGCGTAACTGATTGCATTCTGCGTGAGGCAGAGCGGGCGAAGCCGTACTTAGCGCTCAAGAAGACAGAGGGCTTCCAGGGCGGAAGGCTCTGTGAGGTTCGATCTCGGGATGGTCTCCCGATTTCCTACTGCAGGGAGCTGCCCACGTTCGAGAAGACGTTGTTAGCGTTGGAACCGATCAGCCGAATGGTGCCGACCACGATCACAAGAATCACCGCGAGCATTACCGCATATTCCGCGATATCCTGGCCGCTTTCGTCTCTACCGAGTTTGTTCCAAAGGTTTTGTAAAGTCATTGCCGCGGGCTCCATTTCCTTAAAGGATAGTCTTAACCATCCCTCTAATCCGAACAGGGGGAATGGTCACCGACTTCTGTGACCGATCAACTTCTGTTCCCGAGGCTGGTTTTGGATCAATCCAATGATAGGTTCGGCGATTCCATCCGCCAATAGCACAGAAGTGCTACCCCATTAGGAGCCTGTAAGCTCTTCCATTTGAGCATCAAACGATGCTTTTCAGAGGCAACGACTGATTCACTGCGAACAGGGCCAACTCCAGACGCGTCGACACTCCCAACTTATCGAAAATATTGCTCAAATGGTGTTTGACCGTGTCTTCGCTGATCTTGAAGTATTCCGCAATTTCCTTGTTGGAGTACCCTGCCACCACGGCTGCCACAATCTCCAACTCGCGCGGAGTCAGGCCAAATTTCTTCTGACGCGCTTCGTCGCTCGACGATTGCACCAGGGTGCGCAGGTACTGCACCAGGTTGGATACGCTCTCGCGTCCCACCCAATACTCACCCGACATCACCGTGTGAATCGCTTTCAGAAGCAATTGAGTGGCTGAATCCTTTAGCACCACTCCGCGAGCCCCTAACTGTAACGCTTCGACGATCTGGCTCTTCTCCGCCGCTGCAGTCAGAAGGATCACGCGCACAGGAGTCGAATTCGTACCCGTACTCAGATCGCGCAGGGCTTCCAATCCGGGATGCTTCGGCATCGCCAGATCAAGCAAAAGAATGTCAGGTTTGATTTGGCGAGCGAGTCGTACCGCCTCCGCGCCATCCGATGCCTCGCCCAGCACTTTCAAGTCTGGCTCGGCCTCCAGGAGCCGGCGCAAGCCATCACGAAAAATTGGATGGTCGTCGGCAATTACGATGCGAACCGGTTGTGCCTTTTTAAAGTTCATCCAAGCCTTCTCCGCCTCGCGGCACTTTGATTTCCAAGCGCGTTCCCAGACCAGGATTCGATTCTACCGTGAGTGCGCCCGCAATTAAACCAACTCGTTCTCTGATGATCATGGGCCCCTTGCCCAACTGGTCCAGTTGTTCCTGATTCAGACGGCCAGAGAACGCAAAACCCTTGCCGTCATCCTCCAGAGTCAAGCTCCACTGGCTGGGCGTACAGCTCAAACGCACCAGAGCATGATGCGCGCCGCTATGCTTGCGAATGTTCACCAGGCCCTCCTGCACGATACGCAGCAACTCCCGGCAGACTTTCTCCGGCATGTGTAACTTCTCGATGTCACTAACGAAACGAGCCGAAATCCCGGTTTCCCTCTGAAACCGTTCTACTGCGTCAACAATCACGCTCAAGAGTCGTCGATCGTCTACGTCGATCGACTTCATCTGCTGCATCAGTTCCCGCAGCTTCAGAACCTCTTCCCGCAGCAAGCCTTGAATCCGGCCCAACTCATCACCCACGACGTCAGGCGAGGTTTCCGCTTGTCGCCGTAATACGTCGACCTGCATTTCCACCGCAATCAGCGACTGCACTGCCCCGTCGTGCAGCTCGCGCGCGAACCGCGCCCGCTCAGCCGCACCAGCTCGACGCCGCAGCCGGTGAAGAAGATAAACGTTGTAAACTGCCGGACCAACCTGACGCAACAAATCGAGCATGAAGCGCAACTCTTCGTTAGTCTCGCCCCGCCACGATGGATCAAATAGAAAGACACGCCCGCGCCACTCGGCTCCGAAGGCGAATGATAGTGCAATCACAGACTGAAAAGGTTGGCGTTCGTTCAGTCGAACCAGTGCATCAGTGGAAGACGCAGGCAAAGGATTGCCCTCGCCATCGAGCGCGGTCACAGACAGGCGTCCCTTGGCCTTCGAGGCGTAGAAAACGTCGCCCGGAAAATCCTCGAGTAAGGCTTTCGCTTCTCTCGGACCGGACTCCAGCCACACGAAGTCGCCCAGTTCGCCGTTCGCGCTGCGTAACTCGCCCAAAAAACTGCGGTGGCTGTGAATTTCCTGCGAGGCCAGCAACAACCTTGCCGACCCGTACATCGTCGCGATCTCCCGGAACATCTGCTGCAACGTGCCGGTCAGCCCCGCTTCCACTCTTACTTTCGCCAACATGCGGGTTACTGCCGCCTTTTCGGCCCGAAGATGCTTTTGCTGCTCCGAGAGATAGCCCAGCAACAATCCCATCACCAGCAAATAAACCGAAAGCATGAACAGGCGTTTCGGTTCGAACTCAGTGGTGTTGATCTGTAACCCATAAAAAATTGGCCAGCGCAACCTTCCGCCACTTGTCACCACAACGTGGAACAGCACGAAGCTCTCTGCCCACAGCAGCACCACTTCAGCCGCCGCCGTGCTCAACGTCTCCCATAAGCCCCACCGGTAAGCCGCTGCGGTCAGTACAAAAACAAAAAACAAAATGAACGGGCTTCTCGGACCGTCGCCAAAAACCGAGATGAAAGCTGGCCAGACAATGTCGGCGGTATGTACGAGGATGCGAAACCGAGAGGTCGAAGCCTGCCGCCGCCGCAGCAGCATCAGCACTAGGATGCTGTTACCCATGTAAAAGCCCAACAGCCCGTAGGCCGCCGGCGAATTACCCAGCTCTGTGGGGTCCATGCGAATGGCGACCAGTGCTGAAACCGCTAAAAACACTCGCGCGGTCGCCAGCCATCGCTCGATCCGGCGAACTTCGCTGGGATCGGCAGGGGCTTGCGTTCTTCCCAATGTTCGTTGGTGGATGTCAGCCTGCAATCAAATCACTTCCCGCCTGAAGCGGATTTGCTGGGTAACCTAGAATGCTCGCATATTATTGATAAGAAAGATTAGGAGCAAGCAAAACTTTTGCTTGCAAGTTTCTGGCAGGTAACCGCCCGGGCAACAGGGCGTGGTTTCGGTTACTTCCGTAATCTTAGTCTTCGCTTATCCCAGCCTAGAATTACGGCCAGGAGCCTGCGTGCGAAGATTTGCCAAGATTTGGATCGCAGGGGCCGGAGCCTGTCTGGCGGCCCTGGTTTTGGCTGCCCTCATTCTTCCCAAATCATTTCGTTTGACCGCTCTTAGCGATGTCATTCAGAGTCTCCTGTTATTTTCCTGCACGGTCTCCTTTGTCCCCCGTGCGCTTCACTCGCGCGGCCGCCTGCGCCTCTTCTGGATACTCATGGTCAGCGGAATGGGCTTCTGGCTTTTCTACCAGTTGTTCTGGACCTACTACGAAGTCTGGTTACGCGCCGAAGTTCCCGACTTGTTCGCTGCCGATATTATTCTTTTTCTTCATATCGTGCCGCTCATGGCTGCTTTGGCGCTGCGCCCCCATGCCCCTCCGGACGATTATTCCGCCCGCCTCCGCCGCCTCGATTTTGTCTTGATGCTGGTTTGGTGGATATATCTCTACGTTCTCATCGTTATTCCGTGGCAGTATGTCTTTGCGGATGTTTCCGCATACAACCGTAATCTGAATTCGGTATACCTCATCGAGAAGCTTGCCTTTCTGACTGCGTTGGTCGTGGCCGGCCTGAGCAGCAAAGGCGGCTGGAGAGTTTTCTACGCCAGTCTCTTCGGCGCCAGCCTGACCTATGCCGCTAGTTCTTACATCGCGAATTGGGCGCTTGGCCGTAATATCTACTACAGCGGAAGCCTCTACGACTTGCCGCTGGCGCTTTCTATGGTGTGGATCACCGTAATCGGTTTGCTGACGACCGCAGGTGAGCCCGAGGCCACCGGGCCTAGAACTTCCACTTCCCACAGCGTGTGGCTGGCCAGGTTGGGCATGATCGCCGTTTTTTCGCTTCCGTTATTCGCCGCCTGGGCCTTGTGGGATCACTCGATTCCCGACCGGATTCGCTCTTTCCGCTTGGTCCTGACCCTTCTGGCGGCGCTGGTCATGGGTATCAAGGTCTTTGTGCGCCAGCGCGTGCTCGACCTCGAACTACTTCGTCTACTGACCCAATCGCAAGATTCCCTCGCCAACCTGAAACGGCTGCAAGCCCAAATCACGGAATCCGAAAAACTGGCTTCGATCGGAAAGCTTGTGGGTGGCGCCGCTCATGAACTGAATAATCCGATCACCGCGATGCTGGGATATTCCGACATCCTACTCGCCACCCCGCTCAGTCCAGAACAGCGCGAACTTGCGGGACGAATCGGGCAGCAGGTTCGTCGCACCAAGTCGCTGGTGGCCAGTCTGCTGAGCTTCGCCAAACAAAACCCCGCGGCCATGGCTCCCGTGGATCTCAACACATTGCTTCGAACTGCAATCAAGCTTACGCAGGCACAGTGGCAAACTCACAAAATCGAGCTGCGCACCGAACTGGACACAGACATGCCGCCGGTGATGGGCGATTCCAACCAGTTGCTCCAGGTTCTGGTACAGACCCTTGGCAATGCGCTCTACGCCGCGGATGAGGCCGGCAATCGAACGCTTACGATTGCCACAAAACTCCAGAATGGCATTGCCAGCATAGACATCTCCGACTGCAGCACCGAAGAAGCTGTGAGTAGTAAAGAAAAAACGTTGGGAAATGCTCCACCCGATCCCGATTCTCTCAGGCCTCTGTCCGGGCTGGGCCTGAGCGCATGTCAGGGAATCTTGAAACAGCATCGCGGACGAATATTGTGGGAGAACGAGCAGAACACCGGCGTCGCCATCCGCATCGAAATTCCCGTCACCGCTCGCGCGGTGCAAGAAACGTCGGGGAGCCCTGCTACTGCTGGAGTACCGGGGATGTGGCAATCTCAACCGTTCGCTTAAGCTGTCCGCAAGCGGCATAAATGTCCCGGCCTCTCGGACGCCTCACGAATGCCGGAATTGCGGCTGCCCGCAGAATCTCTTGAAAAGCCGCCACTCGTTCCGCGCTGGGTGTGGTGAAGTCGATCCCCGGCCCTGGATTCAGCGCGATCAAATTCACCTTGCAGCGCAATCCGCGCAGCAATTCTGCAGTTTCCCTAGCATTCTCCGGATGATCATTCACTCCTCCGAGCAGCACATACTCAAACGTAATCCACTCCCGCGTGCGCAACGGAAAGTCGCGCGCCGCCGCCATTAACATTTCCAGATTCCATTTCTTGTTCAGAGGCATCAGCCGCGTGCGCAAAGCTTCGTTCGAGGCATTCAACGAAATCGCCAGCTTGGGCCGAATTTTCTCTTCCGCGAAGTCGCGAATGCGCGGCACGATCCCCGCCGTCGAGACCGTCATTCGCCGCTCCGCGATCCCAACGCACTCCACCAGCAGACGCGACGCCTTCATGAAATTCTCGTAATTTAAGAACGGCTCGCCCATGCCCATGAAAACCAGATTGATGCGATCCTCCGGCGGCGAAACTCCTTGATCTCTGAGCACCGCACAAACCTGACCTACGATCTCCCCAGCAGTCAGGTTGCGCTTCACCCCGAGCAGCGCGGTCAGGCAGAACTGGCAATCCACCGCACAACCAACCTGGCTGGAAATACAAATCGTCGACCGCCCAGGCCTGCCGCGATCCTTTCCGGTGCGATTCTGTCCGGTCCAATTCCGATCGGTGCGATTCTTAGCAGGTTGGCGCAGGCCAGTAGGGTGGAGCAGGCCTTCCAGGCCTGCATTAAAACCTTCTTTTAGGAACAGGGCTTCAGCCCCCGACGTGCTTGACTCGGATTCCGCCTCGTCCCCGGCCTCTGACCCATCCCCTGCTTCCCCACCATCGCCCTCCGGCATCCACACCGTCTCCACACTCTGCCCATCCACGAAGCCGATCAAATACCGCACAGTCCCATCCACCGATGCAAACTTCTTCTCAATCCGCGCGGCCCCAACCTTCACTCCGACTTGCTCCAACTGTTCACGAAACTCCCGCGACAGTGTAGAAATCTCTTCCAGCGTCTCCACCCGCTGCCGGTACACCGCATCCATGATCTGCTTGGCGCGATAGCTCGGCTGACCCGCGTTGCTTACGAGCGCTGAGAGTTCCCCACGGTCCATACCGACCAGCGATGATGTCAGAGGTTCAGCCATGCCTTAGAAACCCGATTCTTCCTGTGAAGCCTACGACAACCAATGCAACGTACTGATTCTAAGCCACTAAAATCTTACGCCCGCACACCCCACCCAACCCCGCCAGATATGTAAGAATAGTAAAGCACCTCAAGGCCGATTCCAGGATCAAAGTTATCCATGGTAAAAGAAGTCCGCAATATTCGCCGTCAGGTGTTGCCGCACGGCCTCACCGTGATCACCGAGCAGATGGAGCACATCCGCTCGGCCTCGATCGGCATTTGGCTTGAGACCGGTTCCCGCGACGAGACTCCGCAATCGAACGGCATCTCCCATTTCATCGAGCACATGGTCTTCAAAGGCACCAAGCACCGCACCGCCGAGGAGATTGCCCGCCAGGTCGATTCCATCGGCGGCAACATGGACGCCTTCACCTCCAAGGAGTGCATCTGCTTTAACGTCAAGGTGCTAGACGAAAATGTTCCTGTCGCGCTTGAGATTTTGACTGACCTGGTTCTTCATCCTACATTCACCGCGGAGGATATTGCCCGCGAACGCGGCGTCATCCTCGAAGAGATCAAAATGGACGAGGACAACCCCGATTATCTCGTCCACGAAATCTTCACGCAAAACTTCTGGAAAGACCATCCGCTTGGCAAGCCGATCCTCGGCACCAAAGAGACCGTAAAGAAATTCGAGCGCCAGACCGTGCTCGACACTTACTCCCATCGCTTCGCTCCCGGCAACATCATCGTAGCCGCCGCCGGGCATCTCGATCACGACCACTTCGTCGACCTCGTAATCAAACACTTCGAGCACCTCAAGCCCGCTCAAAACGGCTTCCACTCCGCCGAACCTAAAATAGTGCCTCGCATTGTATTACGTAACAAGAAGGCTCTCGAACAGGTCCAGCTCTGCATCGGCGTTCCCGCCTATCCCATCGCGCACGAGAAGCGCCACGCCGGCTACATTCTCAACACACTGCTCGGCGGCGGCATGAGTTCGCGCCTCTTTCAAAATATCCGCGAGCGCCAAGGTCTGGCTTACTCCATCTACAGCGACCTCAATCCTTACCGCGATACCGGATGCATGGCCATCTACGCCGGCACTTCGCTAACATCGGCGGCAAAAGTAGTGAAGTCGGTGGTGAACGAATTTCGCAACCTGAAGAACGACCGCGTCCCCGAAGAAGAACTCCGCCGCTCCAAAGACCAGCTCAAAGGCAGCTTAATGCTTTCGCTCGAGTCGAGCACGGCGCGCATGTCGAACCTTGCCCGCCAGGAGATGTACTTCGACCACTTCCAGGACCTCGACGAGTTGATCGAAAAAATCGAAGCCGTCACCGCCGACGACCTGCAAACTCTCGCGCAGGAGTTCTTCAAAACCGAATCCATCGCCGTCACCGCCCTCGGCAATCTCAGCGGCCTGAAGATCTCCCGCGATCAACTCACCTGCTGAAGACTTAGTTTTGAAAGGGTGCGGCTTAAGTCGCGCCACAAAAACCCACACTATCAACTTCAGCCGCGCCTTGCAGACGGCGTTCGCCTGTGCCCGTGTGTCGGAGGCTTTCAATTCGATTGCGAATTGTCATCCCGAGGCAAATTGTCATCCCGAGCGAAGCGAGGGATCTTGGTTTCCCCAGGCGCCGAAACTGCCGCAAACTAAACCATGGTCCCTCGCTTTGCTCGGGATGACACGCGGATATTAGAGTCCTAATGGGCCGCGGTACTTAGAAATTCAGCCTGCGAATCTTCGTCCACGTCTGCCCCGGTCGCTTCCGCAACCTCACGTGCAGAGTGCCGAGCTAACCCGGTCTTCAAATACTGCCGCAGACACCTTATGCACGGCACGTACCCATCCCGCGTCGCTTCCTTCGCCGTCATCGTCCGCTCGGACGCCTTGTCGTGAATGAAAGGACATCCCGGCACGTGAAAAACCTTCGATCCATCGGAAACTACGACCACCAGGTCAGCAGGGACATTGTTGCCGGGCTGCGCATGCCGGGACTGGATAAAATTCCTGAACGTCAGCGAATTCATCAGCAGCACGCCGACGGCAATCAAGACCACCGCGGCCGCCGGCACCAGCCATGCTGACCAACTCGACCACCTCTGTTCCCTACCCGATGCATTCCGTGCCAGCCGCTTCTCCAACCTGCGGCTGAAACCTGCGGGCACCTCCAACATCCGTTCATCCCCGTAAAGCGCGACCACATTTCTTGCCCCTGCCAGCACAGACGCGCAACGCTTGCAAGTCTTAAAATGCTCGTCCATCTCCGAGCGCAGCGCCGTGTCCACTTCCCCGTCGACGTAATTCGAAATCTCGCGCCACACCTCTTCGCAACTCCTTACGCTCTCTACCACGGCTTGGTTCCCTTCTCGAATGGCAGCCGGCTGAACCAGCCCTGCTTCCATCCGGCGGCCAGCAGATCACGCAACATCAGCCGCGCCCGCAACAACCGCGTCTTTACCGAAGCTACCGTGATTCCCAGCGCCTCCGCCGTCTCCTGAATGTTCAGGTGCTCCATATCGCGCAACACAAAAACCTGCCGGTATTTTTCGTCGAGCGTGGCCAGCGCCTCGGCCAGCCGCTGCCTCACTTCCTTCCTTTCCAACGCTTCCGAGGGAATCTCGCGCCAATCGGCGAAATCCCGCGGAGCATAGTCACTCTCTGCGTCTCCCGGACCGGAATGACGATCGTCGATACCTTCCATCACTACAGTTCGCTCCCTTCGCCGCCGCATTAGAGCCTCGTTCACCGTAATCTGGATGAGCCATGTGCTGAAGCGCGCCTCTGCCCGAAACTTCCGGATATTTGCGAACGCCTTCAGCATCGCCTCTTGCGCCGCGTCCTCCGCATCCTGCTCGTTGCGCAGAATCGCCAAAGCCGCCGCATAAACCCGCCGCTCATACGGCCGGACCAGCTCATAAAACAACTCATGCTGCCCGCTCTGCACTTTCGCAATCAGATCGGCATCTCGCGTGCTGCCGGCCTGCTCCGGATTTTTGACGGTAATGTTCAAGGCCATTCTTGCTTCCGGCATCGTGTTCACGAGCTGCGGTCTTAGGTCTTGGGTGTTAGGTCCTAGGTGTTAGGTTGGGTCGTGGGGGTTCCAAACACCTGAGACCTAACACCTAAGACCCAAGACCCGCCCTTCAGTACTCCGGATCTTTCTTCCACCCCGTCAGCATGGAAACAAAATTATTCCAGCCGTGCAGAATCACCATCACCAGATGTCCCAGGACAAAAAAGAGAATGGCCCACATCACCGCAAAATGCCAGATGCGCGCGTAGTGAAAACCTCCCATCATCCACGCGAGCCAGGAAAATTGAATCGGTTTCCAGACGCACAGCCCGGTGAGCACCGAGAGCACTCCCAACCCAATCGCGCTGGTGTAAGCCTGCTTCTGCAGTGGGTTGTAGGATTCGCGCACCGCCGGTTTCGGCCCGAAAAAGAAATAGTGCTTCACCATCGGCCACACGCCGGGGAGATCACGATGCGTGAATAACACCTGGCGATAGTTGCCGCTGAAAATCTGATATCCGAGATACAAAACGCCGGTCGCGATGTAGATCCACATGAAAGTAAGATGCCACTGCAGCGCCCCGCCCAGCCAGCCGCCGATCGCGAACGCTTTCGGCCAATGCAGCAAATCTTTCTGAGGAATTTTGGCGCCGAAGCTGGGAAAGGCGCGAAAAATCTGCAAGCCGCTGCCCACCATTACAAACAACGCGACAGTATTGATCCAGTGGCACAACCTCACAACCAGAGGATGTTCGTAAGCCGCTCGCCCCACGATGACTGGATCGCTATCCTTGTCTTTCTTTTCTTGAATGATCTCGATGACCACACCGCTCACGCTCGAACCTCCCTTGCAATGCACTCAGGTGGCAGCCGATGCGATGCCGCCGCTACAGCCCATAAAACCACGAATATCCCTGATCTTCCCAGTATCCAACTTTGTCGAGCACATGGGTGACTTTCAACTCCATCAGATACTTGGCCTGCTTGTAGCCAACTTTGGTGGGAGCTTGCAATCGCAGCGGCGCGCCGTGCTCGCGCGTGAGCAGTCGATCGTACATCTCATAGCAAAGCAGAGTCTGAGGATGCAGCGCGGTCGCCATGTCCAGAGATTCGTAATAGTCGTCGGCGCAGGTCATCGTGATGTATTTCGCCGTCGGATCGGCTCCAACCATCGTTAGAAAATCGGAAAGCCGCGCCCCGCCGAATCGTCCGATTACGTCCCACCCTTCGACGCAGACGTGGCGCGTGTTCTGTCGAATAGCGGGGAGTGCCTGAACTTGCGCGAGGGCATATCGGCCCGGCTTTTTTACGGCTCCGCTCACGGTGAGTTTCCAATTTTCCAAATCGACTCCGGGATCGTCCACGTCATAACCATTGATCGGAAATTTATCGAATGGAGCCACGTCGGCATTGTCGAAAGTCGTCGCGCGATGCCCGGAGCGAAACAGTAGCGCCGAAGCCCAGTCGCTGAAACCAAGTCCCTTCTTCAGCAATTTTTCCTGCAGGCCTGGAATGGCGAATGCTCCCAGCGCGAGCACGGGCGTAAGCTTCAGCAGTTCACGGCGGCTGACCAGCCGGAACTTTTTCTCGTCGATCGAGTTTTCGTCCATCGCGCTCGCGGCAGTCTTTTTCTCGGCGACGTTCGATTCCTCCACCTTCTTCTTGTCCTCAACCTTATTCTCGTCAAACTCGAGGTCGTCGACTTTGCAGCCGTCCCTTTCCCCGGCCGTCAACTCTTCGGAGGGCTCTTCGCCTTTCATTCCCCTTCCTCCATTTTCCGGATCGCTCATCATCTTCGACCAATCCACTCCCTACGCATCTTACTGAGAATAAGGCTCAAGCTGACCGCTGACATGGGATTCACGAAACGCTCTAGAAGTTTCGCCCCGTTCCCCAAGAAAAAAGGCTCCATCAAAATCGGTCCAGACTTGAGAATAATAGCCCTTCTGTGCCAGTTAGATTGCACGTTTTACTGGCATTTCGCGGGTTTTCGAGGCATACTGTCCTCTGAGCTTCCCCCAGGAAGGTCCGGGTTCCGCATGTCCGAATTGGAGTTTAAGACCATCGCACCGAAAGCGGAGCGTGACTTCCTGGCCGAGCCCCACGGCCGCGTTCCTGCGCGCCCCAGTGAAGATCCCAAACAGCGCGGCTTGATGCTGGGGTCTCTTTGTATTCTTTTACTGGCTCTTGGCATCGCCCTCTGGCACGAGCGCGATTTCTGGTTTCCAGATACAGATACTGCGACGGAGGCCGAATCTGAACAGCCCGTCGAGAGTATGCCAGCCTCGGACGTTCGCGTGCAGCCCCCAGCCCCAGCCGCAGTCGCGAAGCTCGCTCCGAGTGCTAAGTCAAAGCATGAGGCAACCAAACAGACCAAGGCCCTAGCGATCACGACACCCACATCACCAACATCCGCTCCCGTAACGCCTCCACCTCCAGTCGCGGTGACACGGACAGTTTTACCCCCTCTGGAAGTGGAAGTTGTAGCCGGCGATACCCATCGCACCATACGCCCCGGCACGAGCTCCGTGCGAGTGAATTTGCAGCCGGGAACAACTACTGAGCCGCAGGCAAATGTCGGCGCCGTCGTCGAAACACAAACTGCGGCGAATGTCACCAGCGACGCTGCCGACCGCATGCAAATATCAGCCGACGCCTCCGACATTTTGGCTCGCCCCGTAAAACCGAGCTATCCATTGCTCGCGCGCCAGATGAAAGTGCAGGGATCGGTAATTCTGCAGGCCATGATTGGCCGCGACGGAATTATTCAAAATCTGCGCCTGGTAAGCGGCCCGCACATTTTGGCCTCCGCCGCTGAGGACGCAGTCCGGCAATGGCATTTCAAACCCCATCTTCAAGACAACGAGCCGGTCGAGACCCAAGCGAAAATCACGGTCAACTTCACGATCTCTACCAACTAACGTCGCGGGTTTCGGGTCAGGTCTTAGGTGTCAGGTCTTAGGAAAACCCTTAGACGTACACCCAAGACCCGGTTTACCACCCAAGACCCGGTTTCGCCCAAGACGTGTTTTACCCCAAAATGACGAGCGCCTCGATCTCTTTCGAGATCGAGGCGCCCGGGCAGCCCTCCCCCAGAACTGCTCACTTGCGAAGGTAAACTCCCCGACTAATTCTGCAAATGGCACTCTCGTGCTACATCAATGCCCTAAAAGTGCCATCCGCTAAATTTCGGGAAAAACAGACGTGTCCCACCTTGAGCCAGCGAGTTCTGACCCTCCTCATGACTTGGCTCTCTGTGAAGTTGGTAAGGCTCCCTGCCGATGAGCAATTCAGTAATCCAGCGAAGCGCATGCCGCCCTTTCAAGATCCCGATATCTATCGCGACATCCTCGACGCTCTGCCAATCGGCATCAGCGTGCTGGATCTAAACCGAAGGATTGTCTTCTGGAGCGACGGCTCGGAGCGAATCACCGGCTATTCGCGCATCGAAGTGCTGGGCCATCTTTGCACGGACAACATTCTTCTTCATTGCAACGAAATCAGCTGTGCAATGTGCATGCAGGATTGCCCTCTATCGACGGCCCTACACGATGCCGTACCCAGCGAAGCAGTGAACTTCATTCACCACAAAGCGGGATATCGAACGCAGGTGCACTCATGGGTAATTCCGCTGCGGGATAACCATGGACTGATCATCGGCGCCGTTCAAACCTTCGAAGACGAATCTGCGCTTCACAATGCAGACGACAACGACCGCAGCATGAAGGAACACGGATGGCTGGACGATGTAACGGGTTTGCCCAACCCGGCGATCATGCAGTCGCACCTGCAGGAATCTCTGGGCACTTTCACCACGCTCCACGTTCCGTTCGGTATCGTCTGCGTTGAGGTCAACGATCTGCCTCAATTCCGCTCGAAGTACGGCCAGGGAGCGGCACGCTCTCTTCTGCAAGTGCTCGCCCGAACCTTGAGAAATACGGTGAACGCCAGCGATACGGTAGGCACCTGGAATGAAGCCCAATTCCTCGCGATTCTATCG
>Ga0207026_1002_pt2 | contig 56329 bp, 49 predicted proteins | sample Alteio_BWMinCont_42_FD_153274 | JGI IMG/M metagenome (GOLD analysis project Ga0207026, IMG submission 153274) | Enriched cells from forest soil in Barre Woods Harvard Forest LTER site, Petersham, Massachusetts, United States -... | ecosystem: Environmental > Terrestrial > Soil > Temperate forest >...
TGAGTTGCATCTACGGCCTGGGATCGCCGGAGGCTTACTACGGCATGATGCTGTTTCTTGAGAAAGGCCAGAAGATCACGCGCGAGGACATTACGCGCAAACTGGTCGACATTCTCTATGAGCGCACCAACGGCGAGTTCAAGCGCGGAACGTATCGCGTGCGCGGCGACGTAATTGAGGTCTTCCCTACTTACGACGACATGGCGTATCGCATCGAGTTATGGGGAGATCAGGTCGAGTCTCTGGCACAGATCGATCCCCTGTTTGGCACGGTGAAGCAGAAATACATGCGCCTGCCAATTTATCCCAAGACGCATTATGTGATGAAAGATGAGACCCGCGCTTCGGCGGTGGAGTCGATCAAGAAAGAACTGGCGTGGTGGGAAGTGGAACTTGAAAAGCAAGGCCGTGTGGTTGAAGCGCAGCGCGTTCACCAGCGCGTGAAGTTTGATCTGGAAATGATTAAGGTGATGGGCTACTGCCACGGCATCGAAAATTATTCGCGGCATTTTACAGGACGCATGCCCGGCGAGCCACCGCCCACGCTGCTGGATTATTTTCCCCGCGATTATCTGATGTTCATCGACGAATCGCACCAGACGATTCCGCAACTGCGCGGCATGCACGCCGGTGATCGCTCCCGCAAGGAAACGCTGGTGGAATATGGCTTCCGCTTGCCCTCGGCTCTCGACAACCGTCCGCTGACGTTCGAAGAATTTGAACATCGCACGAATCAGCTCGTCTATGTGTCGGCGACGCCAGGGCCGTATGAGCTAACCCGGTCAGCGGGCGTTGTTGTCGAGCAGATTATTAGGCCGACGGGGCTGATCGATCCTGAGGTCGAGATTCGTCCGGTGAAGGGACAGATTGACGACCTGCTGCACGAAATTCGGGCGCGCGTGGAGAAGGGCGAGCGAGTGCTCGTGACCACACTGACCAAGCGCATGTCCGAAGACCTGGCGGAGTATTACGCCGAAGTTGGCGTGAAGTGCCGCTACATGCATTCGGAGATCGAGACGCTGGAACGCGTAAAGATTCTGCGCGACCTGCGCAAGGGCGAATTTGACGTATTGATCGGCATCAATCTTCTTCGTGAGGGCTTGGACCTGCCGGAAGTTTCAATGGTCGCAATTCTCGACGCGGATAAGGAAGGCTTCCTGCGTTCGCAGGGATCATTGATCCAGACGATCGGCCGATGCGCCCGCCACCTGAACGGCCGCGCCATTCTCTACGCCGACCGCATGACCGATTCTATGAAGCGCGCCATCGACGAAACCCTGCGCCGCCGCGCGATTCAGACCGCATACAACGAAGAAAATGGAATCACGCCGGAATCGATCGTGCGCCCGCTCGACATGACGCTAGCCGGAATCGTCGCTGCCGACTACACCGACCTAACCGGCGGCGAAGCCGAAGGCATGCCCGAGTTCAAGTCGCAGCCGGAGTTGGATGCGTATGTCGTCAAACTCGAAAGCGACATGCGCGAAGCGGCCAAGCGGTTTGAGTTCGAGAAGGCGGCGAAGCTGAGGGATACGATTAAGGAGTTGAGGACGAAGGAGTTTTTATTCGCGTGAAGAACATAAGCGCATTGCTCGACACTAATGTTCGCCTTTCGGTGTATACACACACCCGGGCCTGCGCACCTCGTAGCGAGCAGCGCGGTGATAGATTCGCAAACGTGGATCGATGAGTTCAGCGCGGTGCCTATTTCGCGCTCTGATCTAGAAAAGATCGCACCGTCACAATCTGAATCTCTCCATACTTGCCCAGCCGCAGTAGATCGAGATCACCCGTGATGATGTATCCGCAGCCTGCCGCTTCTGCGCATTCGAGAACCCGGTTATCGTCAGGATCTTCTTTAACGACGTCTATCATGCCAGATGGGGTGACTTGCGCCGTACAGCTATCGATGTAATGCTCCGCGCGTGCCAACCGCTCGTCTGGAAACCCGAATTTGTCGCGCAACACCCGCAGGGTCTCGTACAGAATAGCGTCAGAGATGAAGAGTAGGACCTCACCGTTGAGGGCCATTTCCATCAGATGGAGAGGATTTCCGCCGAAGACCAGCGCTGATATGAGGATATTGCTGTCTGGAGTGACGCGTGACGGCACCTATCGCCTGGAACGCTCTTCGCGGGTCTCGGCAACGAGGCGAGGCACGTCGGCCTCCGTCAGACCGCGTTGCCCGGCCAGTTCGCGGTTTTCAGCCACAAACGACTGCAGGTCCCGAAGCTGGAGCAACCGAAGCGCTGCCTCTTCGAGAAGATCGTCCACCGACTTCCCTTCGGTCTCCGCCGCTTGACTCATCCGAGACCAGACTTCCGACGATAGTTTGATGTTTCGATTTGCCCGCATCAGCTTATGCCCTCACTGTAATTATCTCGCATAATCGGATTCGGTCAAGCACGGCGCCAAAACGTTGTCTCACGGCGGAGGCGGACACAATCTTCATATACCGATTATCGGCAAAACAGCCGATTGTGGAATTTATCTTCCATACGCCGCACTTGCAGCCAATGGCTTGCGGTGAACGGTATAGCCGTCGAAGGTTTCGGAGCGGAAGTTCAGGTTGGGGGCGCTGAGCTTTTCGGTTTGGCTCAGGAAAAGGTATCCGCCGGGTTCGAGATAGAGATGCAGGCGCTCGAGTAGGGCGATCCGCTGGGCACGCGAAAGGTGAGGCAGCACGTCCATGCAGAAGATGCAATCGAAGCGGCCGATGTAGCCGGGGCGAGCCAGGTTCATGCAATTAAAGGTCACCATGCTGCGCAGGCGCGGCTTCACTAGCAGGTGCACCCCACTGGCGGGAGCACTCTGCGAACCGGCTTTCTGTTTTGCCTCGTAGCGGCCGTCATACCGGCTATCGTCCCTGTCCGCACTCTGGTCTTCGTCATCTGTCTCAACCGGCAAAATCACGGGCGAGCTGATTTTCGAGAAATGATTGCGAATGCTCGCCGGGGGCAGCCCGTCCAGAGCGGACTGAGGATATACGCCGCGGTCGGCGGCCTCGATATTCTGCGGCAGCAAGTCGCTGCCCACGATATGAATTGTCAGTCCGGCAAGATTAGCGGCACTGCTCTTATTCGGCGCGCTATCGACGATACCCCCGCTGCGGGCGGCTGTCTTTCCATTTCCGTTCACGTTGCTTGCACTTGAGTTGTTCACCGCGCTGTTGCTCACGGCGTCGCAAACCGCCATCGCGATGGAGTAAGTCTCTTCACCCGTGGCGCAGCCCGCGCTCCAGATGCGGAGCGGGTTGGGTCCATCGGACGATTTCCGCGCGAACAGCTGCGGCAGCACTTGCCGGGTCAGCGCATTCAGCGCACCGGGGTGACGGAAGAAACCAGTGTTGGTATTGATCAGGCCATCGAGCAGAGCCGGCAAGCTCGCGGGATCCTGTTCGCAGGAACGCAGGCGTTCGAGCAACAAGCTGGACGATCCCAGTTCCTGGACCTCGATAAAATCCGCGACGTGCGCGGCCATCGCGCTGTTCGGACAATCGAGAACGATTCCGGTTTGGCGCTCAATAAGCGAGCGGAGTTCCGAGAGTTCGTGCTCGAGGACAGTGCCAGTCGTAATTAACTTATGCATAGGGTGCTTCCCAGGCGCTGCGAGAAAACTGTTCTCCATAGACGACGGCATCTTTCCAGGGGAGGACGATTTCTGTTCTCAGTTCCTTAGTTTCGTTTGACAGCGGTTCCAGTCCTCAGTCTTACTCACACGCCAGCGGCCACAGCCCGGGCTTTGCCCAAATCGCGTTCGGCCTGTTGGGCGACCACGTTCATTTCTTTTTCCAGCGATGAAAAACGCTGCAACACCTCGTGGATGCGAAGCGTCATGTTGCGAATGGTTTCAATCTGCGCGCGGGCCTGGGCGGAGAGGCTGCCCGGCTCGATCAACAACAAATCGGAATTTCCCAGAAGCGAGGTTAGCGCATTGTTCAGTCCGTGGCGCATTTCCAGCATGTAACGGCCAAGCGTGGCCTCGCGTTCCAGTGTGGCGCAAGTCTGTTCCGCAGCGCGGGCGCGAGTTTCAGCACAGGCACGCAGCACGGCTTCGCTCGCGGCGAGAACCAAACTCTCCAACCAATTTCCCTCGGAGCGCAGCACAGCCGTACGCGGCCACCGCTGCCGCACCAGTTGCGCAGTTGGGGAATCGTCGCACACACAGAACAAAGGCTGCTGGGTCGAGTGCAGAGGTTCAAGAACTACCGAAAGCACATCACGGCGCAGCGGTCCCACGATTGCCACCTCGAAGTTATCGACGGAACGAGGCCAGAGGTCTCCGCTGAGCATGGTAAACGTTGGTGCGTTGCGCTCTAATTGCCAGCGCGCGGTGAGGCTCCGGGAGAATTCCACATCGTCGGAGATAACCAATACAGTCGGACGATCCACTTGCAGGTTTCCTTTTCTTATCTGACGCGACTCGATATTTTTTTCGTGCGCGACGCTCGGTTGAGCGCCAGTTCCGTCTCTTATTTCTTTTTCCCCGGTTGCGAATCCGCGTCCGGATTCCACTCTTCCGGAGCGCTGGCCACTTCGAATTCCGGAGCGTCGTCACTGGCCGCGGCAAACTTGGCAGCCGGCTCAACAGCAGCCTGTGGGGCAGCCGACGAGGAAGCCGTCTTTGTTCCTGCAGCCCCCGCCGCCGCAGCTGCAGCGCGTGGCCGAGCGGTGGCCTTGACTGGCGCGATTTTGGCCGGCGGTGTCTTGGCAGTTACAGCTTTTTCCGTAGCTTTTGAAGCGGCAGGTTGTGCGGGCTTCCCAGCGTCACCTTTTACACCGCGCCCCAGAGCAGCATCCACCGACGCACGCAGGTCCACTAACATGCGTAGCGGCTGACCGGAGGAATACTCGGCCTGAAACATTACCTTCCACGACTGGCAAATCATGCGCAGTCGAATAATCGGTTCTTGCGCGGAGAACTGTGCCCTGCGGCAATCGATGGTCTCGACTCCCTTTTCTTCCAATTCGCTGAGTCCCTCGAGAATGTCGTTAAGATCGGCAAGCATCAAACGGAAGAACACACGCCGCATGAGATAGCCGAAGCGGGTAAAAGCCACCAGCGCGATCGGCAAATAAAACAAATCGCCGGCCTGGGCTTTGGCTTTGCGTCCCTGCTCGAGCACACCACCGTGCAAGAGTTCATCGAGCGAGTGACAACGGCGCGCGGATTCGAGAACTCGATCCAAAGCGTTCAACCATACTGGAGCTTTGAGCTCCACCAGGCCGAGAATCGGTTGCAGACTCTGCGCAATATAAGAATTGTCGGCTTCGTCGTCTGACAGATCGGTAGGCGCACTCTGGCTGAAATACTGCACCAGCAGAAAATCGATCTTGTCGCGCGCGGCATCTGTTCTGTCAGTCCGGGCCAGAAAATGCTGCAGCAGCGCGATCAAACCCGCGGGTTCCACCAGCGAACTGGTCTGCAGAAACTGCCGCAACTGGTGAACCTGGATGCGATCATCCATGTCGTTCAGCCACTGCTGCGCCTGTTCGACAGATTCGCGGCTGGGGCTGTCCACGCCATTCTCCAGGTCGTCGCAGGCCGGTGTATCGATGACGAACTCGCGCGCCAGTTCCATGTAGATGGGATAAAGCTGGCGAGCGCTCGCCCAGAGGGCCGCGAAGTCTGGAGCGGACCCTGGAGTCTCTGACGACGCTGGTTGAGTTGATGAAGTCTGAGGTGACGAAGGCTGGGATGGGGTCATGATTTCACGATCCAGTTGGGAACGGCGTTCAGAAATCGGGCGGCAACAATAGTGGCGCCGGGGTGATACTGCACAGCCACGACGGAAGCTTCAGTATCGAGTGAGCCATCGGAGTTGCGCAGACGTAGAACATCGGCGAACTCCAGCGGCGTGGTGCAGGCAAACAACACTTCTCGCGAGGTACCAAATTCGATGACGGTGTTTTCCGGCAGGCCGCTTGCCACCGGCTGGCTACAATCGCCGGTGCGGCTGCTGCGGGTAAATTGAACTGGGATGCGCACCGGCGTGGCCTCAGGAAAAAACCGCGCCAGTTCGCTGACTGGACTGGTTTGCGCACGCGCCGGAGCTGTAGCCGAGTATGCCAAGTTAACGTAAAACCTTTCTTCTCTCTTGAATGCGGTTGGGGCTCCCCCTCTTCCCGGTTAGGAAGAGCCTTGGGGAGCCGGAATCCGCGGTTATGCAGAAAGAGGAGCAAGACCAAGACCATCGTGCGGAACGGAAGGAGTAGCACTGGAGCGCTATATGTTTCAGTCAGTTAGCGCATCACTCCTGAAGCGGCGGGGACGCCCGCCGAGACGCCAGTCTCAGGGTGAGACGGATGTCTCAAAGACATCGCTTCACGGATCTTGATTCGAAGAATGAGGCTGTTTTCACTTCCGACTCGAACTGGGCGAGCGTCCACCTGTCTTGCCTAGCACGGCAAGCAGATAGCACTCCTCGTGCACCGCGCAGCCATTGCCATCAGTTTTAGCGGTTTCAAGAGGGACAGGCTTGTTACAGACGCAGCATAATGGTAAGACCGATTCTTGATTACTCACGGACACTCCGAAACGGAAGAGGTACGATAGCGGCGTATAGAATCCAACCCGGAGAGCCTCAAAAAGTTGCGCGCCCATCCTTGGCGTTTCCACAGCAACTTCTCACGCGCTGGCGGGATAAATCTTTAGGCACTCGATGACCTGCTATCCTCTATCTCATACACTTGCTTCACACTCTGGACCGAGAGAGTGCGCCTGTTCGTAACACTCGATCGTAGGCCGCTGCACGACAGCTCGGAAGACTCTTATTCCGGGCAGACAAAATCCCGCATCAAAGGTTGGAGTTTTTGCGAACGTCGGGTTTCGCAGTCGAAAGCTCGCGAACAAATGTTCGCGAGAAAAACCGTAAGAAGCTTGGGAGAAAAATCGATGAGAACAACAATCAGAAAGTCAGGCTGGCGGAGCGCGGTGTTTGCGATGGCGCTCGCCATAATCCCGTTAACGATGGCAGTTCTACCTACGCGAGCAGCGGCGCAGGATGGAGACCAGGACGATCCACCCAGCCGCGTTGCCCGCCTCGGATACATGGAAGGTTCGGTTTCATTCCTCCCAGCAGGAGAAACGGAGTGGGTGGGAGCGGTTCCCAACCGTCCGATGACCACTGGAGACCAGCTTTGGACCGATCAAGGCTCGCGTGCCGAAATTCAACTCGGATCGGCCGTGATCCGTATGTCGGCCAATACTGGTTTTTCGTTTCTGGATCTCGACGACCAAACGGTTCAAATTCAACTTACGTCGGGAGCCATCAGCGTCACCGTACGCAGGCTCGGCGGAGATGATGACTTCGAGGTCGACACCCCGAACCAAGCATTCACGATTATTCAGCCTGGACATTATCGCGTGGAGGCCAGCTCCGACGGTAATTACACGGTCATCAGCATTCGCGAAGGTGAGGGCGAAGCCACCGGCAACGGCCAGGATTTTCGCTTGCACGGCGGGCAGCGAGGAACATTCAGCGGCACCGATCAACTCTATGCCGAAGTGTCCGACCTCGACGATCCGGATGCCTTCGACAATTGGGCCCACGACCGCGATCATCGTTACGACTATTCCCGTTCGGCACAGTATCTTTCGCACGATGTAGTCGGCTACGAAGATCTCGATGACAACGGCGACTGGCGTGACAACGGCGAGTACGGCCACGTTTGGTTTCCCAACCGGGTTGAAGTTGGCTGGGCTCCTTACCATACCGGCCACTGGGCGTGGATTTCGCCTTGGGGCTATACGTGGGTCGATGACGCGCCTTGGGGTTATGCTCCGTTCCACTACGGACGCTGGGTGAGCGTCGGCGGACGCTGGGGTTGGGTCGCCGGTCCGGTCGCGGTGCAGGCCGTGTATGCGCCTGCGCTGGTCGTCTTCATCGGCGGGGGTCCTGGAGGCTTCGGCGGCAACGTAGGATGGTTCGCGCTCGGTCCGCGAGAAGTGTACGTGCCTTCTTATCACGTGAGCGAGGCTTACGTGAATCGCGTCAACATCAGCAGTACAACAGTGAATGTCACGCAGGTGACTAACGTCTATCGCACAACAATTGTCAACAACACCACCACGAACATCACGAATGTCACATATGTAAATCGGAGTGTGCAGGGCGCGGTTGTGGTGGTTCCACAACACTCATTTGCCAGCGCGCAGTCTGTATCCAAGACTGCGGTCGCGGTGAATGCACGCGACATCGCTGCCGCACCAGTAAGTGCGCGGGTTGCAGTAGCTCCCACCCACGAAGCCGTTCAGGGCGGAAGGGCGTCGAGTGCGGGGCATGTAGCTGCGCCTCCCGCAGCGATTGCAAGCCGGCAGGTCGTAGCCAAGAAAACGCCTCCACCCCCGCCGGTGGCTTTTGCGAAACAACAACAGGCTCTGGCAGCGCATCCCGGACAACCGCTGGCGCGAAGCGAAGTGCAAACGCTGCGACCTGCGGCTGCAGCGGCGGCACGACCCGCGGTAAGGGTTGCGCCTCCCGGCAAACCGGCGACCGCAGCCGTCGGTAAGCCCGGTGCTCCCCCAAGCGCAGCACATCCCGGACAACCAGCGCCAGCGACGAATCAGCCAGCAACTCGGCCGGGGCAACCTGCTCCGGCAGCGAACCAGCCCCCGAATCGACCGGGCAATCCACCGGCAGCGAATGAGCATCCCGCCGAAGCTCCGCCCGCTCAACCGAATCGGCCGGCCGCGCCGCCGAGTCAGCCTGCGCCAGCGCAACCAAATCGGCCAGCAATGAATCCGCCGAACAATCGTCCGGAGACAGCGCCGCCGAATCGCCCAGAACCAACCCAACCTGCAGCGCATCCGGAACCGAACCGGCCAACCGCGCCTCCGCCGAGCCGTCCGCAGCCGAATCAACCGGAGACGAATCGTCCTGAGAATCGTCCTCCAGCGGCGCAGCCGAATAATCGACCCGAGCCTGCACGTCCAAACAATCAACCTCCGCCGAAACCTGCGGCGCCCGCTCCTGCGCCGCGCCCGCAAACGCCTCCGCCAGCCGAGCATCCGCAGCCGCACAATCCGCCTCCAGTTGCTCAGCGGCCCGCGTCCCCGCCACCGGCGCGGACACCACCTCCGGCAACGGCCAAGCCTGCAACGCCTTCAAAGCCGCCCGCGAAACCGCAGACGCCTGAAGAGAAAAAGCGAGAGGAAGAAAAGAAACCGCAGGGGATATAAACCGTGTTTCGAGGCAAGCACGAAGCACCCTGAGTTATCTCAGGGTGCTTTTCTCTTTCATGCGAGTGAAAGTAAAGGAAAGTGATTGGACGCCCGCCATCGCCTGTTCATCGAGGCCCGCTCGCCAAGCAGACAACTCACGTGCTAACGCGAACATCCCGAGGCTCGATTTGGCGAGGGTGCGCTTTCCACGAGAGCGCTAGAGAGTTGGCCGTTTGCCACTATATTGCATCTGTAATATATTGTAATATGTGATTGTTTTCGATGCCTCGACGCTGATCCTTATTGCAAAGATAGAGGCTCTGGACTCTTTTCTGAGCGGCATTGAGTTCAAGGTTGGTATTCCGGTGGAGGTTGAACGCGAGTGCTGTTCTGTCAAGAAGTCGCTCGACGCGCTAATGATTCAAAAAGCGCTGGAAGAGGCGAGAATCCAAGTCATCCCCGTCAAGAACCGGAGACTCGTCGCTAAATTGCGGCAGGACTTTGCTCTGGGCCGTGGTGAAGCGGAGGCCATTGTTCTCGCTCTCACGGAGAGAGCCGGTTTGGTTGGGATTGATGACAAGAATGGGATTAACGCTTGCAAGCTACTCGGCATTACGTTCACTACGGCCATCGGTATCCTGATTCGAATGCACGAGAAAGGACTCCTTACCGCTGGCAAAGCTCTCGCCAAACTTGCGGCGCTCGAAAAGCATGGGCGTTATAAACAATCGATTGTGGCAGATGCCCGACGGAAATTGGAGGCAACGGCATGACCAAGACAATGAGTATTCGAATGGACCGCGAAAATCTGGAATTCTTGACCGAACTGACCAAGGAACAGAGGAGCGACCTGTCGAAAGCCGTGCGCGACATGGTCAGCCGGGGCAGACTTTTGCTGGCGGTGGAACGTTACAAGAAAGGCGAGGCGTCCCTGGGAAGAGCTGCAGAACTCGCCGGAGTCGCGGTGGGACAGATGATGACGATTCTAGCGGAATACGGAGTGGAGAGCAGAATTGAGGACGCGGATTATCTTCAGTCGATTGAAGGTCTGCGGAGGGTCTGGTGAGAGTTGTGTACGCTATCAGATCTCCTAGAACACCACAAGAGTGGTCGGGCACTTAAACGGGCTAGCTCACAAGTTACTAAAGTTCATGCGCTGCGTTCCCCATCGTAACGTCCGCGCGAGTGGGAGTATGCATCATATACATATTAAGAGAGGTCTAACCTACGGTATTTGATTATGAGATCGCTACTCCCCTTAAAGAAAGTACGGTACTTTGCGGCGCACACTGACAGTGATTGCCTAGTTGGCTGCTCCCATGAGCACAAAACAGTTATTTCGGCGGCGGCTTGCATTTCAGCGGTTGGTGGCTATGTGATAGCCATCGATAAGCACGAACTGCGCGCGTTGAACGAGAAAGAAGAGGCGGAATTTCAGCGAGCCAGATACGGGAGCACCGAGCCGGAGAAACTACATCAATCCTCAGGGCTGCTCGTTGCGCATAAATTGGAACCGATGAAATAAGTGGGCCTCGCAGTCTGCGAACCGCCACTTCGCTTGGAGTAAAACTCGCGGGAATTTACTGCAGCGTATGACTCGATGGTCCCGAATCCAATCTGCCGCTGATGTTGTAGCGCTTGAGTTTGCGGTAAAGCGTGGCGCGGCTGATGCCGAGCATGCGGCCGGCCAGGGCTTTGTCGCCTTTCACTTGTTCGAATACGCGCTGGATGGTGGCGCGTTCGATCTCTTCCAAGTCAGTCGTCGAGAGCGGAGCAGATGGCGAGCCCGCAGGCGCATTCAGGGCTGCGCTGGTGAGACTTGAAACCAGGCTGGCCGTGGAGTCTGAATTGAGACGCGACGCGGGCATATTCAGGCCGGCGATGGATGGTGGCAGATCACTGAGGTCGATCAACGATCCATTGCCGAGGGCGACGGCACGCTCCACGCAGTTTTCCAGCTCGCGCACGTTGCCGGGCCAATCGTAGTTCATCAGAGCTTTCATGGCGGCGTTTGAGACGTGCAGATCGGAGCCGGGAGCGTAGCGCTCGCAGAACCAGTTCACGAGCATGGGAATATCGCTGCGGCGCTCGCGCAGGGCGGGGACGTGCACGGTGACGACGTTGAGGCGGAAGTAAAGATCTTCGCGGAAAGTCTTGTTTTTGTACGCGGCTTCGAGATCGCGGTTGGTGGCGGCGATGACACGGACGTCAACTTTCACGCGCTGGTTGCTGCCCACGGGACGCACTTCTTTTTCCTGCAGCACGCGCAGAAGCTTAGCCTGTAATTCCAGTGGCAGCTCGCCGATTTCATCGAGAAAAACCGTGCCTGTGTCGGCGGCTTGAAAGAGTCCCTGCTTGGATTTCAGCGCTCCGGTGAAGGCTCCCTTTTCGTAGCCGAAAAGTTCACTTTCGATCAGCGTCGGTACGAGAGAGCCGCAATCGATGGCAACGAAGGGGCGGTTGGCGAATGCGCCGCGAAAGTGAATGGCGCGAGCGACCAGTTCTTTGCCGGTGCCACTCTCGCCTGAAATCAGAACGGAAGTGCGCGTATCCTTGAGACGGGAAGCCAGGCGCAGAACTTCCTGAATTTTCGCGGACGAGCCCACGATGCCATGCACGGCCGTTTCAGAATCGGTTCGCTGGCGCAGGAATTCGTTTTCTTCCACCAGGCGAACTTTTTCCGCCATGCGGCGCAAGAAAAGCCGGAGCTCTTCGAGTGGGGAAAACGGCTTTGTGATGTAGTCGTACGCACCAAGCTTCATCGATTGCACAGCGGTTTCGATGGAGCCGTGTCCGGTCATGAGCGCTACTTCGGTGCGCGGCACAATCTTCTTAACCTTCTCCAGAAATTCGAGCCCAGACATATGCGGCATGACCATGTCGCTGAGGATCATGTGAACCGGCTGCTCTTCAAGCAGCGTAAGGGCCGATTCGCCACTCTCGGCTTCGAGGCAGATGAAGCCGAGGGCCTCGCCCACGGTGACGCAGAGCTTTCTGATCGTCTGCTCGTCATCGACAATCAACAGACGGATGCGGAGTTCTTCACTGTTAAGACTGGGCTTCATCAAAGCGGGCTTCAGAGTGGAGTTGCTGGGCACGTGGCTCATCGGGCTTTCCCCATCGTTTTTTCAACAGCGGAGATAAGATCCTGCACACGGAATGGCTTCTCAAGGTAGAGAGCGCCGATCCTGCGCAAGGTGCTGACGGTTTCTTCGTTGGCATAATCCCCAGTGATGATGACGACTTTGTGGACAAGGTCGGGACGATTGGCGGTAATCCAGGCATGCACTTGCGCGCCATCGACGCCACCGGGTGTGCGCATGTCAGACACGACGCCGAGAAATTTTCCTTTTTCGAGCAGGCGCAGAGCCTCGGCACCGGACTCGATGCACACGACGCTATATCCATTGCGCTCGAGCGTGGCGCTGACCAGAGCCATAATCGAAGGCTCGTCTTCGATAAGCAGAACAGGTAAGGGCGCGGGTTGGAAGGCTGAGGTCGTCATGGTTGAGTCACTCCTGCGGCCACACCGAGAGAAACGGTGTGCGGGGCTGTGGGAAAGCGGACGATGAAGGTGGCTCCCTGGCCATCGGAATTGTTGTGGCAGAGAATCTCGCCTCCGTGTTCTTTCACGATGCCGTAGCAGATGCTGAGGCCAAGGCCGGTGCCTTTCCCGACTTCTTTCGTGGTAAAGAAGGGATCGAAGATGCGATCGGGATGAGAAATGCCGTAGCCGTTGTCGCGAAAAGAAACTTCGACCGCATCGCCGGCCTTGGTGGTCATAATCTCGATGCGCGCGGGACGGCCGGCTTCGTGCACGGCGTCGTAGGCGTTGTTGATGATATTGAGGAACACCTGCTGCAACTGGTGCGCATCGCCGATAACGTCGGGGAGATCTTCATCCAGGGTTTCAACGATGTCGACGCCGTGACTATTGAAATCGTAAGAGCGCAGTTGAATGGTGCGGCGCAGGATCAGATTGAGCTGCACGGCATTACGCTGCGGCGGCATCTGGCGGGCGAAGCTGAGCAAGTTCTGCACGATCTGCTTGGTGCGCTGCGCTTCCTGCAGGATTACGCGCAAGTCCTTCCTGGCATTTTCTGGAATCTCGGGATTCTCCATGAGCAGATCGGCAAATCCGAGGATTGCGGTGAGTGGATTGTTCACTTCGTGAGCGACGCCAGAAACTAACTGTCCCACGGCGGCCATTTTCTCGGCATGCACGAGCTTGTCGCGTAGCTCAGCGGAGTCGGTGATATCGGTCATTACCACAACGATACTTGTGATATTTTCCCGCTCATCGCGCATCGGGCTGAGATTGACGGAGAAGTGTCCGGCGTTGCCGTTGCCCCGCATGATCTGCAGCTCAAGATTGTCGACCTGGCCGCCGCGAAGAATGGCTTGCAGCGCATCTGCCAGCGGCCGCACATAGCCGGGAGCGGCCAACTCTAGCAGTGGGCGCCCGAGAAGTTCGCGCTGCTCGAATCCCGCTTCATACCAGCGGCGGTTGGCGTAGCTGATCAGGCCCGCGGTGTCGGCGACAAGAATCAGGCTCTGAGTATTGCTGAGAATTTTCCCGGAGAAGTCGCGCTCGCGTTGCAACTCCGATTGAAAGTTATGCAGGCCGGTCACATCTAACATGAGGCCACGAATCTGCAGCAAACGGCCAATGTGGTCATACATGCCGAAGGCATTGATCAGAACATAAATTGGAGATCCGTTTTTGCGGCGAAGCGTGGCCTCGAAATTCCGCATGTAGCCATCTTTTTCCATGGCCTCGGAATGAATCTTGCGCTGTTCGGGAGAAAAATAAATCTGAGTGGGAATATCTACCTGCAAAAGCTCTTCCCGGCTGGAATAGCCAAGCATGGCGACCAGCGCATCATTCACCTCAATGAAGCGGCCCTCCGGAGTACTGAAAAACAGTCCTTCCTGAATATTGTCGAAGAGCTCGCGGTAGCGGCGCTCGGCCTCGCGACGGTCGGTAATATCTTTGAGAACGTGAATGGTCTGCAGGCTTTCGCCGGAAGCGCCATGCACGCGCGAAGTCGAAACCAGGTAGACGCGATCCAGGGCAGGATGAACGAACTCGTCCGCATCCCCTCCCATCGAGCGGCAAAATGGGCAGGAATAGAGCGTAGCCTCGCTGGTCAGTGCGAGCAGGGCGCGCATGTTAACCCCGATTAGCGCGCTGGGGGCGACGCCGATCATGGCTGCGAGGGAACGGTTGACGCGAAGCACTTTGTCGGTCTCATCGTGAACCACGATGAGGTCCGTGATGGCATCGAAGATTTCCAGCCAGTGGCTGTTCGCTTGTTCAATGCGAGTGAACAAGCGGGCATTTTCCAGCGCCACGGCGGCGTGACTGGCAATCGCCTCGAGCAGGTCGCGGTCTTCCGCGGTGAGCGGTCGGCCGCGTCCTGAAAGAAAAAGCAAACCTGAAAGCTCCTCATTGGGTCCGGTTAGGCGCACGGCCACACAGTCGGCCCAGTCCAGGCTTGAGGCTAGTTCGGAGCCGAGCAATTCGCTAGCAGAACCGGAAATGATTGCACCCGGCTGGTTGACCATGAACTGCGCTACGGCGCGAGCGAAGCACTGTTGCAACGCCTCCTCGTCGGCACGGTTGTCGATAACACGGACTTCAGCTGTAAGATTGCGCCTGACAAGAGCCTGTCCAACGTCGGCGTCGCTGATCGGTTCGTTGCTGGAGCGGCCCGGTTGAATATGCTCTGCCGGAGTCTGGTGCAGAATGGGCTGAGAGGGTAGATGGACAGCAACGTTGTAGAATCGACCTCCGTGCAGTTGCACGAAGGCGCCTGCGCTCGCGCCCGCGAACTCCACCGCTCGCTCGATGAGCTTTCGGGCGAAATCGGGCAAGTGCAGCACGCCGTCAATCTCTCGCGCCAGCTGCAGCAAGATGTCCGAACGCCTGCGGTTCAGCTCGGATTGGTGCAGGTTATGCGCAACTTCGAGCACCACGGAAACCTGGGCAGCTAAAGCGCGGGCGCGGCGAATATCCTCACGCGAGATTCCGGTTCCGTCGAGACGGTCGAGCACGCCGAACATGCCCAGCACTTGCCCATCTGCGCCCAGCAGCGGAACCGACAGCAATTGCCGCGCCTGGTACTGGGCGATTACGTCGAGATTGGCGCCGGGCATTTTGTTGAGATCGTCCGACCAGAAAACCTCTTTGGCCCGCAAGGTACGCGTCCCGATGCCTTCCGGGAAAACGGCGTCAATGCGCTGTGCGACGCCGTTTTTCACGCCGTAGCGCACGCGAAACTGTCCGTCTTCAACTAATGCGATAAAGGATCGGCCAAAGCCGAGAAAATCTGCGGCACGCCCCACGAACGCCTGCAAAAAATGTTCGAGGTTGCCGCTGGAGCTGAGCTCGGAAGAAATCTCGAGCAACTGATGAAGTTCACGAGCCTGGTCCTGGGCTGTGGCGCAGAGTTCGGCGTGAGCCACCGCGACCGCACCGAAGCCAGCAATGGCCGACACTAGCGACTTCTCCTCCGCGGTAAAAGCTGAATCGGAACGAGGATAGACGAGGATCGCACCCTGGGTGCGCGCCGTGCGGAAGGGCGCGGCAATTAACACTCCTGGAGAAACTAGGCTGCCGAGTGAATGCAGATCGCTGCTTATGGAGATGGTGATCGCCTCTCCAGCGGAAACCGCGCGTTGCGCTAAATCGGCGGCGAAGCGAATGGTCTGGCGATCATGGCCGGCACGCACGGAGTTCGCCAACTGCGGAGTTTCAGCGGATACGGCGCGCAGTTCAAAAGGCCCCTCACGGCGCAGGAGTATCGACACCAGCCGTGTCCGCAAAAGCAACCGAAGCCGATCGGCAAGCGCCTCAATCACCGAAGCGACATCCGGAGTTCCGTGCAGAGCAGTGGCGACTTCAGCCAGGATTTCAGCCCGGCGATGCTCCTCACGCGACGCCTCGCCCAGCCGCGTGGCTTCGAGCAGGCTGCCCATTTGTCCAGCCAGAATGGTAGCTTTCGCGGCGAGATCCTCGTCGAAAAACACTTCTTCGGAATCGTGCAGAAAGGTCGCCGCGCCGATCACTTCGTCAAACACCACCAGGGGCGCGGCCATCAGCGAGCGTGCCTCGAACTGTTGCGCCAGCGGAAATTTCACAGACTGCACTCGATTCACGAAAATCGTCCGGCGGTTGCGCACGGCATCGGCGGTCACGGCGCTCTGCCGGGAAAGCAAGCGCATGCCGGGAAAACTCGCAGCCATCTTGCCATCGGCTTGCTCGCCGATGAGTTCATCGCCGGGATGACGCCGCCAGAAGTAAACCCCGCTGACCTGGAAAAACTCACGAGTGGCATGACAGAAAAGCTGGATCAACGAAGCGGAGTCGGCGCGCTCCGCGGCCTTGCCGGCAATTCGCAAAAGGAGTTTCTGAAACGCTTCGTCGGAATGAGACGAGGACTGGCTATGCGGCGACGTCGTCGATTTTCCTTCGGGAATGTTCAGAGCGCCACCGTTCGTCGCAACAGCGTTTTTGCAATTCTCACAAGTGATTGAATCTAATGGAAAACTATCCCGTTATCTCAATTTGAGTCAAGCGAAATGCAAGGAGGGTGCCTAAGTGTGAATCCCGATAAAATCTGGCCTCGCGTATCTCAGTTTGAGAATCGGTGACCTGAGACGCCGAATGTGAGACGGTCCTAATCCCGAAACCGGATGGTCGCCAAATGCGGAGTCTTGGAGTAAGTCTTTATTTTGCCGATATATCCCCCGTATGACTTTGGTTTTTTCAAAAGCTTACGCGTGGCCACGGCGTTGCTCCAACGCGAGTACCAGTTTTGTTTCCAAGGAGGAACTGTGTCTTTGCGGCGGGTGGGGGCGGTAGTGGTTGTGCTGGCGTTGTCGGCCGGAACGGGAACGACAATGCTTGGAGCGCAGACTACTCAGAGCGATGCGCAGGGCGAAATCTCTCGCAAAGTTAAGAGCAAGGTGCCAGCGGTATATCCCGAGCTGGCTAGGAAGATGAACCTCACCGGTACGGTAAAGATTGAAATCGTAGTGTTGCCCAACGGCACGGTGAAGAACGCAAAAGTTGTCGGCGGGCATCCGGTATTGGCGAATGCGGCGCTGGAAGCCGTCAAGAAGTGGCGCTTTGAACCGGCGGCGGTGGAAAGTTCGGGCGTGGTGGATTTCAAGTTCGAAGCTCACCCGTAGTAAAGCAAGCACTACATGGGAGCCGACCAGATCAATAGCGGCGGCGTAGGGCAGACAGGCCGGGAGGAAACGGCATGACGATTGGCAAGAAGCTATACGTAAATTTCGGAATCATCCTGAGCATGGTGGTGGTGCTGTTCCTCGTCAACCTGCTTGCGGTGCAGCGCGAACACGCGGCCAAGGCTGCGGCCACATCGTCGCTGCAGTTGGCCGAGACCACCAATGAAGTGCGCTTCCAGATGATGCAGAATCGCCTTTATCTCAGCAACTACCTGCTGAGCGGCGACACTCGCGAAGTGGACCACATGAATGAGGGAATGCGCACGCTTGGCGAAAAACTCGGAGAGGGCCGGTCTCTGGCCAACTCCGAGCAGGAGCGATCTGCACTATCGAAGGTCGAACAACTGGAGCAGGCCTGGGGCAAGGAGTTCGCGCAGCCGCTGATCGACAAACGTAAAGACGTGGATTCCGGCAACGCGACCGTCGCTGAATTGCAGATTTACTATCTTCAGAAAGATGCCTCCTCTTGGGTAAAGAATTCTACCGACGCACTTGACGTAGCCGATGGCGAAAACCGGAAGCTGGTCGAAGCCCGGCGAAAATCAGATGAGACCGCCAGCGCCCTTACGATTATGTTTTCCGTAGTGAGCACGCTGCTGGCCCTGGGCGTGGGCCTGGTGGTCGCCTTCACCACCGCGAAATCCATTACCGGGCCGTTGAATAACCTGATGACGGTTTCGCGGCAGATTGGCGACACCGGCGATCTTGAAAACACATCCGAGTTCCTGAATCGACTGCAACGCGACCGCAATATCAAAACCCAGCGCGAGGATGAGATCGGCGAACTGGCACGCAGCTTCTCGCAGATGGTCACTTACCTGAAAGAGATGGCGGGCGTCTCCGAGTCGATTGCTGGAGGAGACCTCAGGATTGAGGTCAAACCACGTTCCACTCGCGACACGCTGGGCAACGCCTTCATGAAGATGGTGGAAGGCCTGGCGCGCCTGGTTCGCAGCGTGCGCGACGCCTCGGCGCAGGTGGCCAGCGCCAGCGGACAGGTGGCCAACGCATCGGATGATTCGGCCAAAGTCGGCCTGCAGGCTTCCTCGGCCATCGATGAAGTCACCAGCACCATGCACGAGATGAGCGTGAACGTGCAGAACATGGTGAAGAGCACGCAGTTGCAGGCCTCAAGCGTGAGCGAGACCTCGGCATCGATCGACCAGATGGTGGCGTCCATTCAGCGTGTGGCCGATACGGCCAAGGTTCTGCTCGACATCTCCAACCGCTCGCGCGAAGAAGTGCACAGTGGCATTACCACCATGGAAAAAGCCACCGACGGTCTGAATCGCATTAATGCCACCATCACCAGCTCCGGAGAAATCATCGGAGCCCTGGGACAACGCGCCGACGACATCGGAAAAATCATCGAGGTCATCGACGACCTGGCGGAACAAACGAACCTACTCGCACTTAACGCCGCTATCGAAGCGGCTCGTGCCGGCGAACATGGATTGGGCTTCGCAGTAGTTGCCGACGAAGTCCGCAAGCTTGCGGAAAAATCGGCGCAATCGACCAAGGAAATTTCCGAACTGATCCAGAGCATTCAGAAGGAAGCGCGCAAGGCCGTCGAGAACATGGATCGCTCGACTGGAATCGTGAACGAAGGCCTGGATCTCGGCGGAGAGCTGAACGCCGCGCTACGCAAAATTTCGAACGTAGTCACCGAAGTTTACAAGTTTGCCCAGGAAATCGGTGCGGCCACCAATGAACAGTCGCATGGCTCGTCGCAGATTGCGCGGGCAACCACGCGGCTGAACGAAATCACCCACGAAATCAACTCCGCAGTGGAAGAACAAGCCTCGGGTGCGCAGGCCGTGGTGAAAGCCATGGAGCGGATGCGCGAACTGGTGCAGCAATCAACCTCGGGATCGACCGAGCTGGCGGCTTCAGCCGAGCAGATGTCGAAGATGTCGCGCGGCCTGCTCGACTTCATGGACCGCTTCACGCTCGACGAGTCCGCGAGCGCGCTGCACCCAGCACTAGAAGACAAAACGCACAATGCACGGCGAGCGGCGGCGGGATCGCGCTACTAACGACGATTCGCTACTGAGAATCGGGACAGCGATGAGCACTGAACTCCATATCGTGGGCTTCCAGATCGGGCGCGAAACCTATGGCGTACCGATCGCTTCGCTGCATGAGATCGTGCGCGTGCCGGAGATCACCGCGGTGCCTGATGCGCCTGACTATCTCGAAGGCGTGATTAATCTGCGGGGCAAGATCGTTTCCGTGATGGACTTGCGCAAACGCTTTGGTCAGAAGCAGGCCGCACTGAAACGACAGAACCGGATTCTGGTCGTCGAGCACACGGGCCGGCTGGCTGGACTGATCGTCGACTCGGCGTCAGAAGTAGTGAAGATTCCGGTTGGGGATGTGGAAGCTCCGCCCGCCATATTCCAGGAAGGTGGGCTCAACTGCGTCACCGGATTGGCCAAAGTAAAAGGACGTTTGATCGTGTTACTCGACATGGGAAAGTTGTTGGCCCCGGCCAGTCTGTTACAGCAGAAGGCGGCCGCTGAAAGCAAGCCGGCGAAAGCCGAGGCGCGAGGCGCTGCCGGCCGATGAGCCATAACGCAGGCGGGCGGTTGAATCGCGGGCGCGGGGAACGAGAGAAAGTATGAGTACATCCGGAGCGGCACCGGCTCCTATCTTGACGGAAGCGGAACTTCGACTGCTGCAAGCGCTTGTTTATCAGGAGTGCGGCATGCATTTCGACGAACGCCGCACCCATTTTCTGCAGGATCGGCTGCTGCGCCGCCTGCGCGAGTGTCACGCCGATTCCTTCTATTCTTACTACCGTTTGCTGATCAGCCAGGAAGGCAAAGCGGAGCTGGCCAAGCTGGTAGAAAATCTGACGGTCAATGAAACCAGCTTCTTCCGGCACAAAGCTCAACTCGACCTGTTTCAGAAATACATTCTGGAAGACATGCTGAAGCTGAAGCAGTCGCATCGCGAGTACTCGGTGCGGATCTGGAGCGCAGGCTGCTCTACGGGACAAGAAGCCTATACGCTTGGCATGATGGCCGCCGACACCCTCGCCTATTACTACATGCGTAATCCGCTGCCCGTTGAAATTTCTCTGCCAAAGCCGCTGATCCCGCCTCCGTGGCGGGTCGAGATTCTGGCCAGCGACATCAGTTATTCCGTGCTGCGCGCCGGACAGGAAGGAACGTACAGCGAGCATCAGATGGCGACGGTGGATTACGGCTTCCGCCTGCGTTACTTCGATAAAGTCGGCGAGCGTTATGCCATCAAGAAACCTCTGAAAGAAATGGTGCACTTCGACTTTCACAATCTGAAAACGGAATACCTGCCGCAGCGTAACGACGTGATCTTCTGCCGGAACGTGATGATGTACTTCGACGAAGCTGAACAGAAGCGGCTGGTCGAAAAGTTCTACCGCTGTCTGAATCCGGGCGGCTATCTATTCGTGGGCCACGCGGAAAGTCTGCTGGGGCTCACCGAGAAGTTTCGCATGATCCACCGCGACAGTGGCACGGCGTATCAGCGGCTTGAGGTGCAAGAGTGACCAATCCTCCCGATGACCGCGGAGCGGAACTGCGCGAGCTGTTTTTTGAAACGTCGCAGGAACTGCTGCAGGCGTTGAACGAGGAATCTCTCAAGCTGGAGAAAAATCCCGGCGATGAAGAAATTGTGCGTTCGATCCGCCGCACGGTTCACACGCTGAAGGGGGACTCAGCGGCCTGCGGATTGCGTGAGTTGAGCGAACTGGCGCACCACTTCGAGGATGCGCTTTCAATGGATGCCGCCGCGGGGCACGGGGCGCTGGCCGAAATCTCTCTCGCCGCAGCGGACGTGTTTACCGCTATGCTCGCGGCGTATCACTCCGGCAGCCCGATGCCGGCGACCAAAAGTTTGCGACAAAGAATCGACGAACTGACAGCTGCTCCGGCCACCAAGAAGACGCGGCGCAAGAAAAAATCCGCGGGCTCGACAACCCAGTCCAGTAAAGACTGGACCGAGGCAGAAAAGTTCGCAATCGCGCAAGCGCAATTCGCAGGTCTTGGACTCTACGACGTCGTCGTAAAAATCGATCCCCACTGCACCATGCCGATCGCGGCGCGGCAATTGATTCAGAACGCGATCGGCGAAATCAGTCAAGTTCTTGTAGTGCGGCCGGATGCGAAATCCCCTGCGGCTTCGAAGCATGTTGAGTTCGTGCTCGCCAGCGCGCAAAGCGAAGCACAAATTGCCGCACGATGCCACATTCCAACCATCGCCAGCGAATGCAGCGTCACCATAATCCATGCTGCCTCACCATCGAAAACCGCTGAAAAAGCCACCAAGAATTCCGCCGACGAGCCAGTAGCGTCAGTTCCGAGCGAAACAGATTTGACGAGTTCTGCCCCTACACCTGTATTACCGGCTCAAGTTGCACCGGGATCAGCAACGGCCGCCCCAGCGGAGCTCGCGCCCCAGGGTTTCACGGAAAATATCTTGCGCGTGGAAGCTGGGAGAATCGACAGCGTTTTGAACTTGGTCGGCGAACTCATCATTGGCAAATCGATGTTGCAGCAGGCCTTGAACGAATTTGCCCAGCGCTTTCCTAAAGAACCCTTACGCGGCAAGTTCGCAGACGCGATGGGCTTCCAGGCGCGGGTGTTGAATGATCTGCAGCGCTCGGTGATGAAGATCCGAATGGTGCCGGTGGATCAACTGTTCCGGCGCTTTCCCCGCATCGTGCGAGATGTGGCACGGCAGTGCGGGCGCGAAGTAGATCTGGAGCTGTGCGGACAGGAGACTGATCTGGACAAGGGCATCCTCGATGCGATTGCCGAGCCTTTGACGCATCTGGTTCGCAATGCCGTCAGCCACGGCATCGAATCGCCCGAAGAGCGCCAGCGGCTGGGCAAGTCTCCGCGTGGCAACATCCGGTTGAACGCCCATCATCAAGGGAATCAGGTGGTGGTCGAGGTAAGTGACGACGGACGCGGCATCGATTCCCAGAAAATTCGCACCAAAGCGATTGATCTAGGATTAATCACAGCAGCGGAAGCTGGACGTTTAAGCGAAGCCGAATCTCTGGAGCTGATCTTCCGGCCGGGATTCAGCACTGCCGAAGTGGTGACCGAGGTTTCCGGTCGCGGCGTCGGAATGGATGTAGTCCAGAGCGTTCTGCATCGGCTTAAAGCAACCATTCACATTGAGACTCGCGCCGGCCAGGGCACAACCTTCCGGCTGAAACTGCCGCTTACGCTTGCGATTATCAAGGCGCTCTTGTTCTGGGTGGAGCAACGGCTCTACGCCATTCCACTGAACGCGGTGAACCAGATTGCTCGTACGCGGGAATCCGAAGTCCATCAGGTCGACAACTATGAAGTGTTGCAGTTACGCAATCAGGTGCTGCCGTTGTTGCGCCTGGGACGCCCACCCGCGCCCGATGGCGACCGGCACGCGATCAAACTGTTTGTTCTGGTAATAACGGTTGGCGAAAAGAAATATGGTTTGATCGTCGACGCCTTGGAAGGTGAAGAAGAGTTGGTGATTAAAGCGTTGGACGACCAAACTTTCTCCACCGATCTGGTGAACGGCGCTTCGATTCTGGGGGATGGAAAAGTCGTGCTGATTCTGAATCTGCTGGCAGTCGTGGAACACATTTCGCGCTCGCGTCCGCAAGACGCTGGGCTGACCAGCAGCGGTCTGCTGCTGAACGAGAGTGATCGTATGCGGCTTGCTCTGGGCGCAGCCGGAGGCCACGCATGAGCAACAATATGGATACGAACAAAGTGCGCGTGCTCGTCGTGGATGATTCGGCGCTGATGCGCAAGCTGATCCCGCAAATGCTCGACGCCGATCAGTCGATCCAGGTTGTGGGCACGGCCATGGACGGAACCTTCTGCCTGAAGAAGATCGAGGAGTTGCGGCCGACCGTAGTGACTCTCGATCTGCAAATGCCGGGCATGAACGGTATCGACACGTTGAAAGAAATCATGCGGCGTCATCCGATGCCGGTGATTGTGGTCAGTTCGCACTCTACGGAAGGCGCCTCGATCACGCTGAAGGCATTGGCACTTGGCGCTTTCGATTTTGTCGCCAAACCGCAGGATGCTTCGGGGCATATGGTGGAGACAGCCAAGGAATTGATCGCCAAGATCAAGGCCGCCGCTGTAGGCAAGATTGTCCGTCCCGGAATATTACCGGGATTGGCGCCTCGCCCTGAAAAGATCTCGACCGCAAAATCCTCGCCACCACCCAGCAGAACAGTCGCGATCGGCATTTCGACTGGAGGGCCGCAAGCGCTCGAATTCCTGCTTCCACAGTTGCCGGCAGACTTTCCCGGATCGATTCTCGTGGTGCAACACATGCCCGAAAACTTTACCGATATGTTTGCCCGCCGTCTCGACGAACTGTGCGCTCTGCGAGTGAAGGAAGCGCGGTCGGGGGACACGCTGCAGGCAGGACGCGTTCTGGTTTGTCCCGGTAACCGGCACATGAAAGTAAAGCGGTTGGCCATCGGAGACGTTGTGGTTCTGAACGACGAGGAGCGGGTTAACGGCCACCGTCCCAGCGTGGACGTGCTGTTTAACAGTGCGGCTGAGGAATTTGGCTCGCAGGCAATCGCTGTATTGATGACCGGTATGGGCGACGATGGCGCGCAGGGTCTAGGCGAGGTAAAAAAGGCCGGCGGAATGACGATCGCGCAGAATGAAGAATCCTGCGTGGTTTATGGCATGCCGAAGGCGGCCGTCGAGCGCGGATATGCCCGGCGGGTGATGGCTTTGGACGTGATTGCAGCCACTTTGCAAGCGCTTTGTGGACGCAACGAAGGCCATGGACTGAGCGGCGGGGCAGGGCAAACAGCCCGCGCCGGCCGCTGAAAACTGATCTTCTGACGAGGGGTTTCTAATGCGGTTTGGTGACCTGAGTCATCTGGCAGGCGGGTAACCGCCGTGTTGAAATGTAGAGGGAGGGTGTTATGGAGCAGTTCGCAGCAGTCAAACGCAGCAAGGACGGCCAACCGGTTCGCTACCTGATCGTGGACGATTCCGTGTTCGCGCGCAAGAACCTGGCTCGCATGATCGAGACTTTCGGCGGGCAGGTCGCAGGCGAGGCCGGCGACGGGCTCACCGCGATCAGCGAATTCGACCGCACTCATCCCGACATCGTGCTGATGGACATCACCATGCCGCAGATGGAGGGCATCGAAGCCGCCGAGAAGATCGTGCAGTCGCATCCCGAAGCCCGCATCGTGATGGTGTCTTCCGTGGGCTACCAGGAGAATATTGTAGCCGCGCTGCAGCGCGGAGCGCGCCACTTCGTGCAGAAGCCAGTGAAACCAGAAGTGCTGTACGAGGTCATCAAGTACGTGATGGGAGAAGACGGCGCCGTGGCCACCGCGGCGGGCGCGGGAGTTTAATCGCATGAAGATGGAGCTGATTCAGCCTTTCATCAATGCGGCCGACGCGGTTTTGTCGCAAGGCCTGCATTGCACCACGAAGGTGGACAGCCTTTCGATGGAAGAAGACGGCTATCGCCGCAAGGGTGTCGCCGGCATGGTGGCGCTTTCGGGCGACGTCGAGGGCCGCATCATTCTCGACCTCGAGCCGCAGACCGCGCTGCGCGTGGCCAGCCATTATGCGGGCGCAGAACTGCCCGAGTCCGATGAACTGATTAAAGAAACCATCTTTGAACTGGCGAACCAGGTTGTCGGCAACGCCGTCTCCGCGCTGAATGACCAGGGTTTCCACTTCCGCGTCCATCCGCCGCTGCTGCTCACTTCGAATGAAGGCGACAAGTCCAGCGAAGACGTCGAGGCCCTGATGATCTGCTTTGAAACCTCTCTCGGCAACGTATTCATGAACGTCGCCCTACGCTATAACAAACGCCGCCTGGCCGACCACGCCGTCGCGCGAGGGTAGAAAGCAGCTGCCGCTTCCCTGCTGTCAGTTTCCAGTGAAGACAGGCAAATAAAAATGCACCAGCAGCCGAAGCATCTCAGATGTTCATCCTCGCCTGTTCCATTGGCGTTTCCGTTTTTGCGGGCGTGCCGGGTAATCTGCGGCGATGTCTTAGCTCCGTAGTTCTGGAGTAGGCCCGGCCCACGCGGATGATTACTCGGCCTCGAACCCACCTCGCGACTTCCCACCAACCGTAGGACCAGAGGGATTTTCCATCACTGTGGAGGTTGCGGCCCCTCTGCTTCCTTCTCTGAAGGAATGCTTGTTTCACTTCCGCCCGCTCTTGCGACAGTTTCTTTTTTACTTCGGGTTTTGCGTTTTTTGATAATGCCACAGGCCGTTTAGTCTTCTTTGCGGACGTTGCACGCATTTTATCCTCCTCCCCTTATGTTAACGAGCATTCGCAGAAACGTCTCAGCTTCAGCCAAGCTGACGGTTTCTCTGAAGGTGGGCGCGAATATCCCACCTAAATCGCCTGTCAGTTGGGTTACCCCTCGCGAGTTTCTGCCCGCCCAGTGGAATTGGACGCGGGTGGCCTTGAGAATGGCGCTGTCGAGGACAGAGACGAGGCGAGTGCTGATCGAATGCTTTGCCAGATCGATTCCCACAAAAAAGAATGACAGCGCGGCCGTCCCCGTGGAGAGTAGAGTCAAGAACTTGTCAACGTTATATCCCTTAGGACTAGAGGCTAGGTTGAGCAGTTTTGTCTTCACGTCGACGAGCAAATGAGCGTCAGGCAGTTCGAATTCCAGGTCCTGGACACCGTGCACATTGCCCGAGCGCGTGATGATCTGTTCAATGGAGTTGCCGCGCTCGTTAACGTTGTCTGTTTCCCCGGCAAGTAATATTGCGTCGCGTTCCAGTTCGACGATCTGACTGAGGGCCTTTTGAATGTTTAGGTACTCAGGGCACCCGGATATTCGGCTTGCCAAGGCAGGGGCGGCCTCGATGTTGGAGATCTGCGCCGCCGACGGATCGAATCGAACACCCGTTGGAGCGATCGCTGTGGTCGCCTCTACAAGTCTTATCAGGTTCTCGTCCCAAGTGAACTCGCCGTGTATCGAAAAGAGTTTTTCGAAATTGCTTGGGCAATTTCGAATACCCTCAAAATCCCGTATGATGTCGTGCCCGAGAAAACTACCCTTCACGTTGTCAATTCTGAGCTGATGAGAGCTGTGGCTGACCTTCTTCAGAAAAGTGGCATTTGCAAGCAGGAATTCCACATCCTTCGGTCGCACAATACAGATGATGAGCGGCATCTTGTCGTAGGTGGCGAGTGCTGATAACGAAAGAACAGTATTGGAGAATGACGGCCCCTTTGCAGTCGAAAAGCGAATAGCGAAGTCAGAGCAGTGGTATACCTTGCGGGAAAGTTTCAGATTGAACCGTAAAGCGGTAGCTGAGGCAATCTTGTCTTTGGGAAAGCCGGGATTTTTCTCTTTAATGCCGCGAATGAACTGAATCACTTCCAAGATCGAGAGCGATTTGGTTCCGTTCATCGGCTTCGTCAGTTCGTCCGGGCTGTACGCCCAAAGAGTTGCGTTCCCAGAAAATGCCGTCCGCCAAGCCCTGAACCCTGCCGTCCACCTCAGCCAGTTCTAGCCGCCGCTCGGTAAGCAAGCAATATTCTTCGTTGATGTCGATGCCAAGGAATCTTCGGCCCAATTTCTTGGCTACAACGGACGTCGTTCCGCTCCCAAGGAATGGATCTAATATGAAATCATTCAGGCACGAACTCGCAAGCACAATCTTGGCTACTAATTTTTCGCTCTTTTGAGTCGGGTGGTCAGTATTCTCGGGCATTGACCAGAATGGGACCGTTATGTCGGTCCATATATTTGACGGATGCGTGTCCCGAAAGCCCCCGTTCTCGGTGCTTCTCCAGTCCTTGGGTGAGCCATCGGCATTGCGATAGGGCGCAATCACCTTGCGCCGAAGTTTGACGGCCTCGACATTGAAGGCGTATTCCTCTGACATAGTGCAGAACCAAACATCTTCACTTGAGTTCTTCCAGTTGCTCTTTGCACCCCTTCCCTTTTCGCGCTCCCATGTGATTCTATTGCGAACAATGAAGTGTTCCGACGCGGCCTCGTAGATTGAGACCGAGGATAGCCAGTCGCCGCAAATGTAAACGGACGCTGTTTCCTTCAGCAGCGGCTTCAGACGAACTATCACCTCATTGAGCCAGTGCGTGTAGTCGCTCACGGCCCGCTTGGAGAACTTCACACCGTGAAAATCCTTCGACAGGTTATAAGGCGGATCCAAAACTAGTAGGTCAACGAATGCTCTCGGCAGAGACCTAGCAACGTCGAGACAGTTGCCGTGAATTGTTCCGCACAGCAGTTTTCCCCCTCGCACTACGTCCGCGACGGCGATCAGGCTCCGTCGCAGCCTAGTCCTGTCCGCGGGGTTCAAGAACGTCGTCCGGTTTCGGCCGGCGCGTTGCTTCGGTTCTTGCTTAGACAGTTGGAGTGCCGCTTGAGCCATAGTTAGGTTCTCCGCTCGCGAAACTTTTGCTTTAGTTGAACGATAAGGCGATCATTCAGCGAAAGTAAAGCGAAAATTGGTGTTTGGCTCGAACTATTGGGCTGGTTTGTTCCAGAAGCGTAACACGCTCGCTTGCGAACTCGCAATGTCTCGGGAAGGCAGCGCGCGAGTGGAAGAGGACTAGCTAGGGCGCGGGCAGAGATGCTTCGACTGCTCTTGCATGACGGAGGGATCGGGAGTGTAAGGCGCGGCTGAAGCCGCGCACTTTCAAAAACCGGTCGGGTTTTACGGCACGTCTGAAGGTCGTACCCTTCCCGATCCTTCGAGCCAGATGCGGTGCATTCATTCGCCGCCGCCCTTCGACCTACTCAGGCAGGCTCTCGGGGCTGCGGTCATAACCGATGGGGAGTAAAAATCCCCACCCTCGTACTCCGGCCTCAGAGAAGCGGGTAGGGATGCTTCGACTGCGTGGGATTGTCCTGCGGACAATTCCACTTCGACTGCATGACAGGGCATGACAAGCCTAGGGGAACAATGGGGTAGGGCTTGTTACTGCGGAATCTTCGGCGGGGTCCGCGATCATTCTTAGCTCGGGATACTTCTCGATCAGGGTGGGCGGGGCCAGGACACGCTGGCCGCTGATCATCGACTTCAGCTCCAGAGCATTCACGCCGGCTTTGCTCTCGAAGTGATTGTTGGTGATCACATAGGTCGCCTGCGCGCGGGCAGCGATGCTGGTGATTTTTTCTTTCCAGCCTGCCAGCTCTTGCTGGCTGTAGAGATAGTTGTAACGGTCGTTGCGATTGTCGGAATCGGAACCTTTATCGGCAAACCAGTGCTCGTAATTGCGGCCATGCAGGCGGACATATCCGATGGCTGAGGTCACATGTTCAGTGGGCTTAAGCGAGCGGCCGAGCACAGGCTGGTCGATGTTGCAGAAGCCGACATTCATCTGCGCGAAGGCGGCGAGAGTTTCAGCGTCGTTCCAACTGGAGTGGCGTACTTCGACCACGCGGGGATATTCGATGAACTGGCGCAGCAGGCGTTCGAGATATTCACGGTTGAGCGAAGTATTTTTGAACGACACGGGAAACTGGATGAGTAAAGCGCCGAGGCGTCCTTCGCCGGCGAGGGCGTCGAGGCCTTCGCGAGTGCGGGCTTCGTCTTCGTCGCTGGGACGGATGGTGGCGGCGGAAGTAGGCTCCATCACCGCGATGGGTGAGTGCGTGAAAGCGCGATAGAGCTTGGCGGTAAACAGAAATTTGGGATTCACCGCCGCGACCTTGCGGCACCAGAGCTTGGCCCACTCCGGCTTCAGCGGTCCGTAGAACGACGTGTTGATTTCCGTGGTATCGAAGAAGCGCGCCAGATACTCCAGCGGATGCTGCTTGCGGCGCTGCATGCCCGAAGGATAGAAGATGCCGTCCCAATCTTTATAAGACCAGCCAGCGGTGCCGACGCGGACCTTATGTGGATCGATCTGGTTCGATAGACCCTGGGGTGAACGACCCTGGGATGAACGAGCTGAGGCTGAGGATTCCATGCGCGGAACCGCAGACGGTGGACAAGGGCAAGGTTAGCACAGGACTGCCCTGAAAACGGTGCCAGACAAATCTGACGAAGTGGATTCTTGCGGCAGACGCGGCGTTGGCCCACAGAAGGAACTTGCGGCTTCCCGCCGACTGTGCGAAATAGGTATATGAACTTCCGCCCAGCTTCAGCCTTCGTCGTTTGCCTCTGCATTCTTACCGGACTCGCGATCCCTTCGGCGGCGCAGGATCAGGATAAAGATAAATCCGACGCAGCCTATATTCGGTCGATGGAATTGAAGTGGACGGAGTCGTATAAGAAGCGGCAGGTCGACATTCTCGCGTCGCTGCTGGCGGATGACTTTGTTATCACCGTCGAGGACGGCAATACATACGGCAAGACCGGCTACATTAGCCATAGCGCCGAATCCTCCACGCACGTTGAGATCGCGGAAATGTCGGAACTCAAAGTTCGCATGCACGGCAGCACGGCCGTGGTAACCGGCGCGTATCACGAGAGAGGCATGTCCGGTGGGAAACCCTACGAGTATCACGACCGGCTCACCGATGTGTGGATGAAGAACGGCGGGAAGTGGCAAGTCGTGGCGTCGCATTACAGCGTGCCGCTAAAGTAGAGGAGCTTCGCGGCGGTTCTTCGTCCTGCGGAGGACAGAATCGCAGGCTAAAGGACACGGAAAGTCAGCGCAGCGGAATAAAGTAGCGCGGGAACTTCGCGCGCCTCATCTCATTCAACCTTGAACGCACATCATTGCCGTCAATCGGTTCGCCGCGCTCAGCGGTGGCACAGCCTTCGTCGATCAGAGCCTCGATCTTCTCGCGGTGTGCAGCAAACCAGGCTTCGAGTGCGGCAGAGTCAGGATTTTCCATGTGCGCATTCTAACCTGCCTGGGCAATCAGAACCTACGGCCCTGAAGTGGGGTGTGAAGATCAGTTAAGATCGCAGGCAAGGGAGGAAAATCGATCAGGGGATTGCCTACGCTGAAGCACCTCGAACAGATTCAAGCCTGAGACCTGTCTGTCGTTTCAATCCAGCGACAGCACCACCCAATACACGCCCGTCGGGTAGGTGTTCGTGCGCGCGTAGCATGCGCCGATTGAGAAGCTGCGCAGATTGCGATCGTCGAGAACGCGTCCGGCTTCTGCGGGCAACGTCTCGGGATGCAGGCTGGTGTAGGTGAGTACGGTGTAGCGTTGCGCAAGTTGTTGGACGGGGGAGGTGCCGAGCTTGTCGGCTTGCGCCATGGAGCAGGCTGCATCATCGGCAAAAGACTGACTGTTCCCAGATGGAGTGTAGCTAGAAAGATCGCGACTGGAAACATCGTGAACAGAGAGATCGTGACGGGAAAGATCGCGGCGGGCGAGAGCAGGCTGGCGGGCTTGCTGCCGGGCCTGGATCACGGCCGCCGCGATTCGTTCCTTGACTTCGGCGGCTGAATAATTGGGGAGGGCATGGCCGAAGTCTTGCACAATATATAAACGGTCTCCGCTGCGAATCACGCCCATTCCGACCACGTTATAAGCCGGGTTGAGCAGGTTCGCGCGATGCGGAGGCGAAAGCATGAGATGTTGATGTCCGCTGGCAGCGTCGAAGTCGAGAGCAACGTTCTCGCCTTCCTGATCGAGTTGTAGTCGCGTCGCGCTTGCCAAACGTTGTGGAAGGGAGGGCTCACCGGCGAATTGATGCGAAAGCTGCCGCGCCGCAAACATCGCTTCCGCGTGGATGCGAGCGGCTTGAGAAAGACCGCTATCGAGCGTGAGAGGCGATGCACCCGCTTGCGATCTCGCCTGATTCGCCAAGTCGAGCAATATGTGTTCGGCTGCGGAATCGTAGTCGCGGAATGGAACGTCGGCAGCACTCGCAGAGGCGGGCTTAAGACTCGCCTGCGACGCGGATTTCTCGCTGGCGTCGTTTCCGCCTGATGATGATGCCATCACCCGGCTTGACGGCTGTAACGAGGCGGCGCCTGTCACCAGCACAATCGTCATCGCGATTTTTGAGGCCCGAGGCATCGATGATGCCTACACAACGCGACCCTGGGAAGAGTCTTATAAGGTCCAAAGCTGCTGGTTCCAAAGCTGTCAATTTCACAGCTGCGCGCTTCAACCCCGCAGGCTCAAACTTGCCGTTGGTGCTACGCTAGAATCCGGAATCCACATTAAGAAGTTACCTTCGCTATGGAACCAGGTGTCATAGGGGTCATCGGCCTATTGTTTGGAAGCTTGATTGCTTGGCTGGCGCTACGTTCGCGCGCGGCCGCATTAAGCGCCCGCTTATCGTTGATGGAAAAGCAATTAGCGGCCCAAAACGCTGATCTGGCGCGGCTTCAGCAGGCTCACACGGACGTAGTAGCCTCGAAAGCCAGATTAGAATCCGCCCTTGAAATGGAACGGAAGACCAGCGACGAAAAGATGGATCTGGTCACCCGGGCCAGCGAAGAGTTACGCAACGCCTTCAAAGCAATGGCTTCCGATGCCCTGAAGAGCAACAACCAATCATTTCTGGTGCTGGCTCAAGAACGCCTGGAGCGCTTCCAAACCGAGGCCCGCGGTGACCTTGAGAGCCGGCAGAAAGCCGTGGCCGAGATGGTCGCGCCGGTGCGCGAGTCGCTGAATAAAGTAGATACGCAGATTCAGCAACTGGAAATCGAACGCGGCAAAGCTTACTCGGCACTTTATACCCAGGTTCAATCGCTAATTACGACGCAGAAAGAATTGCAATCGGAGACGGGCAATCTGGTGCGGGCGTTGCGCACTCCCAATGTGCGCGGACGCTGGGGAGAAATTCAGTTGCGGCGCGTGGTCGAGATCGCCGGCATGCTTTCCTATTGCGATTTTGCCGAGCAGGAAACCGTGACCACCGATAGCGGACGCTTGCGTCCCGACCTGGTGGTGAAGTTGCCGGGCGGCAAGCATGTTGTGGTGGATGCCAAGACGCCGCTGCAGGCTTTTCTTGACGCCTTCGAGACTACCGACGAGGAAACCCGCCGCGACTGTCTTACCAATCATGCGCGACAAGTGCGCGACCACATGAACACGCTCAGTGGCAAGAAATACTGGGAGCAGTTCGATGCAACCCCGGAATTTGTGGTGATGTTTCTGCCCGGAGAAACATTTTTTAGCGCAGCGCTCGAACAGGACTCCAGCTTGATCGAGCACGGAGTTCTGAACCGCGTAATTCCAGCGTCGCCGACCACGCTGATCGCATTGCTGAAAGCCGTGGCTTACGGCTGGAATCAGGAAAAGCTGGCGCGCAACGCGCAACAGATCAGCGAACTCGGCAAAGAATTACACGACCGCCTGCGAAACCTCGCAGGCCACATTACCTCGGTCGGCACCGGGCTCGACCGCGCAGTCGAGTCTTATAACAAAGCGGTAGGCTCGCTGGAGAGCCGTGTGCTGGTTTCAGCGCGAAAGTTCGCAGAACTGGGAGCTGCAGTGGCCGACGATATTCCTCAACTCGATCCCATCGAAACCACCGCGCGGGCGCTCTCGTTTGACTGGGACGAGGACGACGTCTCCCCTGAACCGACGATCACCGACGAACGCAAAGCTGGCTGATACTGAGCACCTGTTCATTTCTCGATTTCGATTTGTCGGTTCTAATTCTCCGCCCTTTAAGCATGAATATGTCTTCTCAAATCCTCTTTAGTGCAAGGGCCGTTTTGACCGAATGAGTGTTGTTTAGCGTCTTTCGATCTAAGGAAACACTCATTTAGCGCAGCATTTCCCAGACCCTCATGACTGCAGCTGCTGATCGATCACGTCCGAAGGCACACTGATCGGCGGTACACCTTCCGCAGCCTCCTTTCGATAGTCCGCAGGCCGCTTCCAGAGATAAAGCTTGCCTCCAGTCCGCCGATAACCTGATTGGCAAGGCTGCGCTAGGCCGCCGTATTGCAGCCTTCTCACAAACCTTCGTTCCACCAGAGCACGTTCGAGGAGTCCTTCTGTCTGTGAAGCACGCTGTGGCATCTCGCCTCACCAAAGCAGGGATCGCCGCCCCTGTGGCTGGGGCTTTGCTCTGGATAACCGACAAGTTGAGAGGTGCATCGTCACTTCGGTCCGCCGATTTCATGCCACACGGCTACTGCTACCTGTGGGATCCGCGGCTGGTCTGGCTGAACGTTATCTCTGACGGCCTCATCACGCTCTCCTACTACGTCATTCCCATCATCCTCATTTATTTCATCCGCAAGAATCGCAATCTGCCGTTCAACGCGATTTTCTGGATGTTCGGGACGTTCATTCTGGCCTGCGGCACTACCCACCTGATGGAAATTTGGAACGTGTGGCATGGGGATTACATGCTGGCGGGAGTACTTAAGGGTGCGACGGCGGCCGTGTCGTTGCTGACGGCGGCCATGCTGGTGCCGCTGGTTCCGAAGGCGATCTCGTTGCCCGGACTGCTGCTGGTGAACCGCGAACTGCAAGAGCAAATCGCCCATCGGGAACGGGCGGAGCAAACCGCCAAAGAGGGCATGGCGACCAGCTCGCGGATGCTCCAGGAGTTGGCGGACTACAAGTTTGCCCTCGACCAGCACGCCATTGTCGCGACCACCGACGTGCAGGGGACCATCACCTACGTCAACGACAAGTTCTGCGCCATCAGTAAATACTCACGGGAGGAACTGCTGGGGCAGAACCATCGCATTCTCAACTCCGGCCATCATCCCACGGAGTTCTTCAAGCAGATGTACCACACCATCGCCAACGGAGGGGTATGGCGGGGCGAGATTTGCAACCGCGCCAAGGATGGGTCGATTTACTGGGTGGATACGACCATCGTGCCGTTCGCCGGGGAGGATGGCAAACCGCGCCAATACGTGGCGATCCGCGCCGACATCACCGAGCGCAAGCGGGCGGAGGAAGCGCTGCGGGAGAGCCTTGCCACCAGCAAGATTGCGCTCAAGGAACTGGCTGACCAAAAGTTCGCCCTGGATCAGCACGCTATTGTCGCCACCACCGACGTGCAGGGAACCATCACCTACGTGAACGACAGGTTCTGCGCCATCAGCAAGTACTCGCGGGAGGAACTGCTGGGCCAGAACCATCGAATCCTCAACTCCGGGCACCATCCCACGGAGTTCTTCAAGCAGATGTACCACTCCATCGCGAACGGGCAGGTGTGGCGGGGCGAAATCTGCAACCGCGCCAAGGACGGTTGGATTTACTGGGTGGACACGACCATCGTGCCTTTCGCCGGCGAGGATGGCAAACCGCGCCAGTATGTCGCAATCCGAGCCGATATCACCGAACGCAAGCGAGCCGAGGAGGCGCTGCGGGAGAGTCTCGTCACCAGCAAGATCGCGCTTAAGGATCTGGCTGATCAGAAATTCGCACTCGACCAGCACGCCATTGTCGCCACCACCGATGTGCAGGGAACCATTACCTACGTCAACGACAAGTTTTGCGCGATCAGCAAATATTCGCGGCAAGAGCTGCTGGGGCAGAACCACCGAATCCTCAACTCCGGCCACCATCCCAAAGAATTTTTCCAGCAGATGTACCACATCATCGCCAACGGCGAGGTGTGGCGGGATGAGATCTGCAATCGCGCCAAAGACGGATCGATTTACTGGGTGGATACCACCGTGATCCCGTTCCTCGACGCTTACGGCAAACCGCGGCAGTACATGGCGATCCGCGCGGATATCACCGAGCGCAAGCGGGCGGAGGAAGTGCTGAATGAAAGCCAGGAGCGATTTCGGCTGCTGCTCGACGGAGTCAAGGACTACGCCATCTACATGCTCAACCCCGAGGGGAATGTGATCAGCTGGAATGCGGGTGCGGCCCGCATCAAGGGTTATCAACAAGAAGAAATTCTAGGCAGACACTTTTCCTGCTTTTACACGGCAGAGGACCGCGAAGCCGGTAAGCCCGTGCGAGAGCTGCAGGAGTCTCTCTCCCAAGGGCGATTTGAGGAGCAATCGCTGCGGGTGCGCAAGGGCGGTTCCACCTTCTGGGCCAACGTCGTGATCACTCCCATGTTCGACGACCACGGCAAGCTCCGGGGCTTCTCCAAGGTCGCGCGCGACATCACTGACCGCAAGCGGGCGGAGCAAGCTGTGCAGGAAAGTCTCGCCACCAGCGAGGCGGCGCTTCGAGAACTAGCGGACCAAAAATTTGCGCTTGATCAACATGCCATCGTGGCTGTAACCGACGTCCAAGGCACCATCACTTACGTAAACGAAAAGTTCTGTGACATCAGTCAGTATTCAAGGGATGAACTCATCGGCCAGAATCATCGCATCCTCAACTCGGGCCATCACCCCAAAGAGTTTTTCCAGCAGATGTACCACGCGATCGCCAGGGGAAAGGTTTGGCACGGCGAGATCAAGAACCGGGCCAAGGACGGATCGAACTACTGGGTGGACACGACCATCGTGCCGACCTTAGCCACAGACGGCAAACCGCAGCAGTATGTGGCCATCCGCGCGGATATCACCGAGCGCAAGCGGAGCGAAGCCGCTCTGGCAGAGCAAGCGGAGGAACTCTCGCGGCAATCCAGGGAATTGTTGCGCTCACAGCAAGCGCTAGAGACCCAGACGCTGATGCTGCAGTCGGTGCTCGACAGCATGGTCGAGGGCTTGGTGGCCGCTGACGAAAACGGAAAATTCATCCTATGGAATCCGGCAGCTACGAGGATTGTAGGCATGGGCGCGGAAAATGTTCCCGCCGGCAAATGGAATTCACACTACGGAGTTTACCTCCCCGACACCGTCACGCCCCTTTCGGACGAGCAAAACCCCCTGGCCCGTGCCATTCAAGGCGAGGTTAGTGCGGCCGAGATCTTTATACGCAACCCGGAGCTCGAGGAAGGCGTTTGGCTCGAGATTAGCGGCGGACCTTTGAAAGGCAAGGACGGCGCGACGCGGGGCGGCGTGGTGGCCTTCCGCGACATTACCCAACGAAAAGAGGACGAGCGGGAAATCCGTAAGCTCAACGAAGAGCTTGAAGCGCGGGTGGAACAGCGAACGGAAGAATTGAAGGCGGCGAATCTTGAAATGGAGGCTTTCACCTACTCGGTCTCTCATGATCTGCGCGCGCCGCTGCGCCACATTGGGGGCTTCTCCAGAATTCTGCTCGAGGATTTTGGTCCCAAAATGGATCCCGAAGCGCTCAGTCATCTCCACCGCATCGAAGACGGCACTCGTCGCATGGGACTGCTGGTGGATGAACTTCTGAACCTGGCGCGGGTTGGCCGTCACGCTCTCAAGCTGGAAGCCACCCCGCTGAATCCAATCATCGAAGATGTCATATCCCTGTTGCAGCCGGAAGTGAATGGCCGCGTGGTCGAGTGGAGGATTGCAGAACTGCCTCCCGCGATGTGCGATTCCATTCTGGTGAAACAGGTTTTTCAGAACCTGATCGCCAACGCTCTCAAATTCACCCGCCCGCGCGAGCGGGCCGTTATCGAGATCAGCCACCGGCAAGAGAACGACCAAGTTCTCCTCCTGATTCGTGATAACGGTGTCGGCTTCAGCATGAAGTACCAGGACAAGTTGTTCGGAGTCTTTCAGCGCCTGCACCGCGCCGAGGATTTCGAAGGCACAGGCATTGGCCTGGCTACGGTGAAACGCATCGTTCACAAGCACGGAGGCCGGGTGTGGGCGAACTCCGAACTCGATAAGGGCGCAACTTTTTACTTTACCCTTGGCGCCGCGAAACATGCCAGGGACATGCCGGCCGAAGTCGTGTCCGGCGGTGCCGAGAACAAGGCCACAGTGGCAGGAGCTTGAAGATGAACTCAACTGAAGTCGATATTCTTTTGGTCGATGATAGTCAAGACGACATAGATCTGACGCTGCATGCTCTGCGTGCTGAGAATCTCGCCAACCACTTCTTCGTCGCCCACGATGGGGAGGAAGCGTTGGAGTTTCTATTCTGCACCGGACCCCACAGCAACCGTTCTTTCGATCAGCCTCCGAAGCTGGTCCTGCTCGATCTGAAGCTGCCCAAGGTGGATGGAATGCAGGTCCTTGAAAAAGTCAAAGGCGATCCGCGAACCAAGGATATCCCGGTGGTCCTGCTCACCTCGTCACGCGAAGAGCGCGACCGGATTAACGGTTATGAGCTAGGGGTGAACAGCTACCTGCAGAAACCGGTGGACTTTGCCGAGTTCCGGAAAGTAGTGAAGCTGGTGGGCCTGTACTGGCTGGTTACCAACCAGCCTCCGGTAAGAAATGGCGAGGGAGCCGCTACGGGAGGGAAGCGATGAGCAGTGCCGCGACCAGGCTCGAGGAGCAAGACTCAACGAAACTCAAGACCAAGTTGCAGCTTCTGCTGGTAGAAGACAACTCAGACGATGCCGCACTCATGTTGCACGGGCTGCGGAGAACCGGTTTCGAAATTTCCAATACCGTGGTTCGCACAGCTGCCGACTTCCAGCGGCAAGTGAAGGAAAAACCTCCCGATATTATTCTCGCGGACTACAACCTGGGCGAGTGGAGAGGGGTTGAGACCCTGGAAATCCTGCGCAGCGAGGGTCTCGATATACCCGTGATCATAGTTACGGGTGCGCTCGGAGACGTGGCTGCGGTGAAATGTATCAAGGACGGGGCCACGGATTACGTTCTGAAAGATGGGCTGGCACGGCTGCCCGAGGCCATTCGCCGGGCTCTAGTCGAAAAACAAGAGAGAACGCTGCGCCATCAGGTGGAGCAAGATCTGGCACGCAAGGTGGATGAATTAGCGCGCTCAAACACCGACCTCGAGCAGTTCGCCTATGTCGCCTCGCACGATCTGCAGGAACCGCTGCGCATGGTCGTGGCTTACACTCAGCTACTCTCCGAGCGCTACCGCGGCAAGCTCGATGAGAATGCCGATAAGTTCCTCGGCTATGCCTCTGAAGGAGCGATGCGCATGCAGGTGCTTATTAAGGACCTGCTGGCATTTTCGCGAGTGGGGCGGAACGGTACCAGTGGAACCGTCGATTGCAATGCCGTGGTCGATGAAGTGCTGCAGACTCTGGCTTCCTCCATTCAGGAAAGTGGTGTCGTGGTTACTCGGGCCGATCTTCCCGCTGTGTGGGCCGATCGAACGCAAGTGGCGCAGGTCTTCCAGAACCTGATCGGTAATGCCCTCAAGTTCCGTGGAAAAGAGCAGCCAGTCATTTCCGTGCAAGTGGAAAAAGCGGATCAGCAATGGTTGTTTGACGTCACCGACAACGGGATCGGAATCGCGCCGGAGTCCGCGGAAAACGTCTTTGTGATTTTTCAGCGCCTGCACACCCGCGCCGACTACCCCGGGAACGGCATCGGCCTGGCCATCTGCAAGAAAATCGTCGAACGCTATGGCGGAAGAATCTGGATCGAACCGCGGGCCGGCTCCGGTACCACGTTCAAGTTCACACTGCCTGCGCCGGCGGACGACAGGTTGGGGGTGCAGTCTTGAGGGCCGCGCCTCAGCTCCTGGTAGTCGACGACAACCCAGCCGATGTGGTGTTGGTGCGTGAGGCTCTGGCGGGGAGCGCGCATCATCCCGAAATCAGCAATGTTGAAGATGGCGAGGAGGCCTGGACGTTTCTGAACCGCGGCAAGAAATATATGAACGCGCTTCGGCCCGATCTGATCATCCTGGACTTGAATCTGCCCAAGAAACATGGCCAGGCAGTACTCGCCGATATTAAGAGCACTCCGGAGCTGTGCCGAATTCCGGTTGTGATCTTCAGCACATCGCAGGCGCGCCAGGATATCGTCCGCAGTTACGAACTGGGCGCGAACTGCTACGTGAGCAAGCCTGGAAATCTAACTGATTTTTTTTTTGCAATCCAATCGATCGAGAAATTCTGGTTCAACTTTGTAAACCTGCCACCACGAGGAGAATGATGACGAATCCAATGACAAGCGTATTACTGATTGAAGACAACCCCGGGGATGCGGATCTGGTCCGTCTACGGCTGGTGGAAGGCCACTCGCATGTGAAAGTGAATTGCGTCAACCGGCTAGCGGATGGACTCGCCGCCTTGTCGCTCGAGACTCCCTCCGTTGTATTGTTGGACCTCAATTTACCGGACAGCAAGGGCGCGGAAACATTTCGCCGGCTCATCGCACACTCCCCGAACGTGCCGGTGGTCGTGCTCTCTGGCCAGGATGATGACACTCTGGCCATGAAGGCCGTGCATTCCGGCGTACAAGATTACTTGCTCAAGAACAGTCTCACCAGCAAACACCTGGAGCGCGCCATTGGGTACGCCGTGGAACGGCAGGCTCTGACCCGCGCCCTCGAGATGGCGCAGAAGCAGCAACTGGAGTTTAAGAATCAATTTCTCTCGCACGTTTCTCACGAACTCCGCACGCCGTTAACCTGCATTCATCAGTACGTAACCCTGCTTCTCGACGGGTTGGCTGGACCGGTCGCCCCCGATCAGTCCGATCACCTGAAGACCATCCTGAGGAGCGTGAATCAATTGCACGCCATGATCCGCGATCTGCTCGAAGCAACTCGCGCCGAGGCTGGCAAAATGCGGGTCGAACCACGCTGTATCTCGCTCGCTGAGCTGGCGCAACAAACCATTGCCATGATGCGACCCACGGCCAACGACAAAGGGATCGGACTGGAAATCGGGCTCGATCAAAGGCTTCCGCTCGTATTTGCCGATCCAGACCGAGTGCTTGAAGTGATGATTAACCTAGTGGATAACGCCATCAAGTTTACGCCGCATGATGGCTCGGTCATGCTGCAAGCCTGCATGGTGGATTCCGATCCGGGCTCAGTTTACATTTCGGTAACGGATACCGGCCGCGGTATTAATCCCGAGACCAAAGCCCTGATCTTTGATCGCCTCTACCAAGACCCCGAAGCTAGCGATAGCAGTCGATCCGGATTGGGACTCGGTCTTTATATTTGCCGAGAAATCGTTCGCCTTCATGAAGGGCGTATTTGGGTTTCGAGTGATCCTGGTCGAGGGAGCACTTTCAGCTTCACCCTCCCGATTTACTCTCTAGCCAAACTGCTAACCCCCGCCGTCACTTATCAGGACCAATTGCGCTCCGCGTTCTCGCTGGTTCGGGTGGAACTCACGCCGCTCTCGAGCCCTCCGCGCGGAAATTGGAAGGAAACAGCGCAACAGTGCTTGGACATTCTGCGCCGCTGCGTCTACCTCGACAAAGATCTTGTGTTGCCTCCGATGGGAGCCTCGGGAGCGGCGGAGACTTTCTTCGTTGTCGCCTCTACGGACCTTGAACAATGCGGAATTATGACCACTCGCATCCGCGAGCAGCTAGAGAAGTTGCCCGATCTTAAAGCCAAATGCACGCTCACGATCATGGCAGCCCAGATTGAGCTTACTCCCCCTGGGCCGGATGAAAGCCTGGAACAACAGGTGATGGCTTTAGCCGATCAGACCACAGCCATGATCATGGCCAGCATGGAGCGCAAGCATTCTATTCCCGGTAAGCACCCGCAGCTAGTTAACTGAAACCACGAACAGACCACTAACCTAAGGAGGATGTAATGCCAAGCAAAATTCTAGTAGTCGATGATGATCCCGATCTGGTGCGCGCCTTGCGGCTGCGTCTGCGAGCCAATAACTTTGACGTTGCTACCGCCACCGACGGCTATTCGGCCATTTCTGCGGCCCAAAAAGAACGTCCAGCCCTGATCATTCTCGATCTCGGCCTGCCTGTGGGGGATGGCTTCGTTGTCCTCGACCGGCTGCAGAACAGCGACGTTCTAGCCGGAATCCCTGTCATCGTTCTGAGCGCCCGCGATCCGCAAATGAACGAAGAACGCGCACTGAAGGCGGGGGCAGCCGCATTTTTTCAAAAGCCCGCCGACAATGACGAACTCATGAATGTGATTCGCGCCAATATTGGACCGGCACCGGAATTCAAGCAGGCTTGGCCTTCTTAGAGCTTGCATAGTAAGCTCGTGAGCTAACAGGCGCCGTCTCCGCAGCTGACGAAGAGTCAGCACGGGGACGCTGCGCTTACCGCTCTGGTTGTTCGCTCCATGAATGCCGAGCGCTGGGTGGAAGGGCAGCTCTTCAGGGCGTAAGTAGTTCGATATCCTCAGGCTTCAGCCTCTGGAGAGAAAATCAAGACTAGAAAAGACTAGGAAAACGATGTCATTCCGAACTGGGCGGAACGCCCGGTGAGGAACCTGCTTTCGCTGTCACCGTCATGACGGCCGGACCACCCCACCCAGCCGCTAAATCCTCCCAAGTCGGATTTTCTTTCTGAATCAAAGCTACTTTCTTCTCTCGCCGCCACTTCTTGATCTCTGTCTCGCGCGCAATCGCCTTCCCTACATTCTGAAACGCTTCAAAATAAACTAGTCGGTGTGTCCGATATTTGCGTGAGAAATCTCCTCCCTCGCCGGATCTGTGCTGCAGGACTCGCGCCATGAGAAACCCTGTCATGCCGACATAGATCGCGCGACTTTTGCTCGCCACGATGTAAACGTAATAGCACCTCTCGCAGCATCTGTGCTCTCCGCAGGAAAGCAGGTTCCTCACCGGGCTTTTAGCCCGGTTTGATTGCATAACGACGTTGGCTGGTCGCAGCGAGTAGATTGGTTGCGACAAACAAGACCAAGGCTCACTGAGAGGAGCCAACGTCATGCTGATTATAGGCTGTGATTTTCATCCGGGGTTTCAGCAGATCGCGATCTTTGACAACTTAACGGGCGAGCTAGAAGAAAAGCGGCTGCAGCACCGGGCGGAAGCGGAGGAGTTTTACCGGTCGCTGGCGGGCCAGGAGGTGTTGGTGGGGATGGAGGTTTGCGGGCACTATCCGTGGTTCGAGCGGTTGCTGGAGGAGTTGGGAATGGAGTTGTGGTTGGGAGATGCGGCGCGGGTGCGGGCTGCGGAGGTGCGCAAGCAGAAGACGGACCGGCGGGACGCGGAGCATCTGCTGCAGCTGTTGCGCGAGAATCGTTTTCCGCGGATCTGGGTGCCGAGTCTGGAAGTGCGCGATGTGCGGCAGTTGCTGGTGCATCGCCACAAGCAGGTACAAGCGCGGACGCGCACCAAGAACCAACTGCAGGCCATGGCGCTGAGTTGCGGCATTCAGAAAAAGCGAAAGCTGTGGACGAAGGCGGGGCGCGAGGAGCTGGAGCAGTTGCCTTTGCTGCCGTACGCGGCCCAGCGGCGAAAGCGGTTGCTGGAAGCGCTCGACTCGTTGGAAGTAGAGATCAGCGAACTAGACCGGCGAGTGGCGGAAGAAGCGCGGCAGAGGCCGGAGGCGGTGCGGCTGATGACGCATCCGGGAGTGGGGCCGGTGACGGCTCTAGCGATGGTGCTGACGCTGGGGCCGGCGGAGAGATTCGGATCGGGTAGGCAAGTGGGCAGTTATTTTGGCCTGATTCCGAGTGAAGAATCCAGCGGCGGAAAACAGCGGCTGGGCAAGATCAGCAAACAGGGTAGTTCGTTTCTGCGCTTTTTGCTGGTGGAAGCGGGACAGACGGCGGCGCGGCTGGATCCGCAACTGAAACGCTTCTATCGCCGTTTGGCGGCGCGGAAAAATCGCAGCGTCGCCAAAGTGGCGGTGGCTAGAAAACTGGCCACGCGGTTGTACCTGATGTTGCGCGAAGACTGGACGTACGCGCAGCTATGTCAGTCCGTCATGCAGGTGAGCCCGAGTCATTCCGTGGCCGGCGAATAATGAGCCGAGGCTTTGAGTGGGCAGCCTGCCTCCCTGAAAAGCAGGGAGATCGAAGTGAGTAATCGTGGGCGCAAGTCCCGAAGAGATGGATGGTGGGACCTGGCGTCCCGCTGCAGGATTCAACCGAATGACGAGCTTTGGTCTGGGAAGTCAAAGCATTCTACGAGAGCGAAATAGCGCTCCTTCCGGCGTCGGCGCCGAAGTGTCGCCAGAAAACGCTTGACAGGGTGCAGCGTCGTTAGAGACGGAATGACAAGATTTTAGGCATTGAGTAGCAGAATTTCAGTATCAACCATCACAGACTGCAACTGTGGAAAACACCCTCCAACAGCAACGAAGCGGTAGGAACGCCAAATCGATGTCATTCCTGGTTTTTACCACCATCACAGCTACTGCCTCAACTAGGGGAAACCAATGCCACTGCTGCTGCCTTTTTGCAGATCGCCTTAGGGCCAACGGCGGCACCATAGCCGACGTTCTTTCCTGATATAAGCTCTTCCCATCGAGCTAGATACACAATTTCACAGAAACCTCCAAAAAGCGGTAGCTGGTCTTTCATAACTCATTTACAATCTCGCAAGTCGCTTGAAGTGCGACACTTAGCGTTTCCCGATTTGGAAACTGACATGGCAGCGAAGTTGCTCATTGGAGATCAGGCGCTGGCGGAGGTCGATCCACGTCTCGCCAGCCCAACCTTGGGAGTGCCGCTGAAACCGATGAATCGGGAAAGCCAAGTCCGTTCTGTTGCGGTGCTCCTGTTCCTGCTGACCGTGGCTGCGGTCGTCTTTGCGGGCTTCAATCTTGATGCCGAGCTCAAGTTCGCCGTTCCCGATGACGGCGTTTGGTGGATCGAACACGGTGGGCGACTGACTGCCGACCGAGTTGATCCCAGAGGGCCTGGTGCCAAAAGCGGAATCAAGGCCGGCGATCAACTGGTGTCCATCAATGGACAGGAAGTCCAGAATATGTCCGGCTTGGAGCGCCAGCTCTACCGTACTGGCGTCTGGTCCAAGGCTTCTTATTCCCTGTTGCGGCAAACAGTTCCTCTGGATTCAAGCGTCATTCTGGTCCCTGCTGAACGATCGCTCAACAATTGGCTGCGGCTGATTGCTCTCATTTACCTTTGCATCGGGCTCTACGTCTTGCTGCGCCGCTGGACCGCTCCGGGTTCGACGCACTTTTACATTTTCTGCTTGGTCTCGTTCATCGCCTACGCCTTCAAATACACCGGCAAGCTGAACGATTTCGATTGGACCATCTATTGGGGCAACATCGCCGCCGGGGTGTTGCAGCCTGCTCTGTTTCTTCATTTTGTCCTGACTTTCCCGGAGAAACGCCAGACGGTGCGCAAGCATCCTTGGCTACTGGCGCTGGTTTACTTGCCGGCGACGGTTCTCCTAGCCACCCACGTCACCGCCATGCGTTCCCTGCAAGCCAGCGAGCGGCTGCGCTGGAACCTCGACCGTATGGAAATGTCCTACGGCTCGTTGTTCTTTCTCGCCGCCGCCACGTTGCTCTGGTACAGCTATCGCAAAGCCAGTACCACGATCCTGCGGCAGCAGTTGAAGTGGGTGACTCGCGGCACGATTCTGGCCATCATTCCCTACACCCTGTTCTATGTGGTCCCGTATCTGATGGGCTCATTGCCCGGCGCGACCATGAAGCTTTCCGCACTGTCGCTGGCTTTGCTGCCGCTCACCTTTGGATATGCCATCTTCCGCTACCGCCTGATGGATGTGGACCTCATCTTCAAGCGCGGCGTGGTCTATACGCTGGCGGCGGCAATTGTGGTGGGATTGTATTTCGGCCTCGTGGCGGCTGTGGCAGAACTGGTGCAGAGGCAGAAGCCAAACAGCGGCCCGGTGGGCTTGATTCTCGCTGTAGTTGTGACTGCGCTCCTGTTCGACCCAGTACGCAAGTGGATTCAGGACCGGGTCGACCAATACTTCTACCGCACGCGCTATGACTACCGCCGCACGCTCCTCGAGTTTGGTCGGGAGTTAAGTTCCGAGACCGACCTGAACACCATGCTGTCGTCTCTGATCGACCGGCTCTCGCATACCCTTGCCGTCGACCGTATGGCGATTTTCCTGGCGGGGGAAAAAGCGGATCGGTTCGTGCTGGCCAAGGCCTTCGGCCTGTCCGCGCCCGCAAACATCGATCTCGGGTTTCTGAGCGCGTCGCGCCCTGAGCAAGCGGGACATCTTTTCTTCGAGAACACTCACCAGGTGCCGCGCGAGACTCCGGAAGCGCAGCAGGCGATCGCGCGTCTCGATCTGAATTACTACATCCCCTGCCACGCGCAGCAGAAAACCGTCGCCGTGCTCGGCCTGGGAAAAACTACTCAGGGCGACTTCCTCTCCAGCGAAGATATGGAGTTGCTCGAAACTCTCGGTGGCTACCTCGGCATCGCGATCCAGAACGGCCAGCTTTATGAGTCGTTGCAGCAGAAGGCGGCAGAGTATGAGCGCCTCAAGGACTTCAACGAAAACATCGTCGAATCCATCAACGTGGGCGTGATGGCCCTCGACATGGAAGATCGCATCGAGAGCTGGAACGCGCAGATGGAAGTGATGTACGCATTGCCACGCTGGCAAACTCTGACCCAGCCGCTAAAAGCAATCTTCCCAGCCGAATTCGTCGAGGAATTCGATCGCATGCGGCGGGAGCCCGGCATTCGCAATCTCTACAAGTTCCGCCTGAAAACACCCGCAGGCGAAATACGCAGCGTGAATGTTGCGCTCGCGCCCCTGGTGACGCGGAAGTTTGAGGTGATCGGGCGACTGATCATCATGGATGACATCACGGAGCGCATCGATCTTGAGACCCAGCTTTCGCAGGCCGACAAACTCTCGTCGATCGGCCTGCTGGCAGCGGGCGTGGCGCACGAAGTGAACACGCCGCTGGCCGTGATCTCTTCCTACACCCAGATGCTGGCGAAGCAACTGCAGGGCGATCCGCAAAAATCCGGGCTGCTGGAAAAAATCACGCGGCAAACCTTCCGCGCCTCAGAGATCGTAAACAATCTCTTGAATTTTTCGCGAACCAGTGGCAGCGAGGTACGCGACGTCGATGTGAACAAAGTCATTGCCGACACGCTGGCGTTGCTCGACCATCAGTTCAAAGTGGCCAAGGTGCAGGTGGAGAACGCGCTTGCGCCACAGCTTCCTCCCATCCAGGGCAATCCGGGGAGACTGCAGCAGGTCTTCCTGAATCTGTTTCTTAACGCGAAAGACGCCATGCCAGGCGGAGGCAGGCTGCGCATTGCCACAGCCAACGGAGAAAGCGTCAGTGTGTCTGTTTCCGATACCGGATCGGGGATTGCGCCTGAGCACATCCAGCGCATTTATGATCCGTTTTTCACCACGAAAACGTCGCCTCGTGAAGGTCAGGCTCGCGGCACTGGGCTCGGCCTTTCCGTCACCTACGGCATCATCCAGGAACATGCAGGTAAGATTCGCGTGGAGAGCCATCCCGGCACAGGGACGACCTTCACTCTGGATTTCCCCCTAAGCAGGAAAACCGTTCATGCATAAACGATACGGCTTAGGCAGGGCGGAAAGAACGTTCGAGGCTGAGCATGTCTGACACGGCAGTGATTCCGAACGCGCTGATGAATGGAAATCCTGGTCTCGCAGGCGCTGTGCTCATCATTGACGATGAGGCGGAGATTCGCGAATCGTTGCAGACCCTGTTGGAGATGGAAGGCTTTGCCGTGGAGACGGCTGTGAGTGGAGAAGCTGGGCTGCAGCGCATCGGCGAGCATCCTTTCGATCTGATTCTGCTCGACCTTGCCTTACCCGGCCGCGACGGTATGGAAATCCTGGCTGAGATTCGTTCCCACGAAACCGGACTGCCGGTGATTATGATCACTGCTTACGGCACGGTTGAGAACGCCGTGCGTGCCATGCAAGCCGGGGCCGCCAACTTCGTCCAGAAACCCTGGGATAACGAGAAGCTTCTGGCCGACGTGCGCGCAGCCATAGGATGGCGCCGGGCCGCGGAAGAAAACGTTCAACTGAAGCGCGCTCTCAAGCAGCGCTACAACTTCGAAAACATTGTGGGCAAAAGCGAGCCCATGCTGAAGATCTTCGACTTGGTGGCGCAAGTCGCCAACAGCCGCTCCACCGTGTTGCTGCAGGGCGAAAGCGGCACTGGCAAGGAAGTCATTGCCAAAGCGACGCACTTGAATTCGCCGCGCCATGACCGGCCTTTTGTGCCGGTGAATACTGGCTCCATGCCGACCGACCTGCTGGAATCGACTCTCTTCGGCCACGTGAAAGGCGCTTTTACCAGCGCGATCGCTTCGAAAAAGGGCCTTTTCGAGATGGCCGATCGAGGCACATTATTTCTCGACGAAATCGCGACCATGGGCCTCGAAACCCAAGCCAAAATTCTGCGCGTGCTGCAAGACCGCAAGTTCATGCACCTGGGTGGAGTGCAAGAGATTCAAGTGGACGTGCGTATCATCGCCGCCACTAATGTTGACTTGCGCTTGCTCGTACGCGAGGGCCGCTTCCGCGAAGACTTGTTTTACCGCTTGAATGTGATCACGATTGAGCTTCCTCCATTGCGCCAGCGCCGGGAAGACATTCCTCTGCTGGTCGATTTCTTCCTGAAAAAATATGCCGAAGAAAACGACCGGCCGGTGCGCCACATCACTCCCGAGGCTCTGCGGCCATTGATGTCCTATTCGTGGCCTGGGAATGTGCGCGAACTGGAAAACGTGATCGAACGCGCTGTCGTACTGTCTTCGGGAACCGATATTGGTCTCGATCTCTTGCCCGACAATCTATTGGGCCGGGGATCTTCGTTCACCATGCACGATCCGCCCGCGGATGCATCGTTGTTTGAAATCGTGGAAGATGTTGAACGGCGCATCATCACCGACATGCTGGAGAAATGCAACTGGAACCAGACCGAAGCCGCCGAGCATTTCAAGATTCCCCTCTCCACCTTGAACCAGAAAATCCGCCGGTTGAATATCGAGATCAAGAAGAAGACTCGCGGATAAAAGCAGCTTCCGGTTTCCACAGGCAAAGCAGTACCTAGTTGCCAGTACTCAGCAAAACACTTTCGGAACGGTCTGCCGATTTTTTCTGGGTACTGGGTACTTGGTTTGCCCCATATCCCTTCGTGATTTTTCTATGACTGATCTAATCGGACAATCGAGATGTACGGAAGGAATAATGCAGTAGCTCAATCGCAAGCGGGACGCACCAGTGCTTCAACACCGATGCGCCCCTGACCAAAATCGCCTTCGACGAGGCAACCATGGCTCCTACAAAAGGTAGCGGGTTCCATTTCCCGCTGCAACCCGCGCACGCTGATTTCCTCCGCTTCAGTCCCATTTTCGGACTGCGCCTTCCGCTTCAATGCAATGCCCACGCACCGCCCTGATGCTGCACGCTCCGGAGAAAGCAGATTCCTCGCGCAATAGCCGCGCTACGGAATGACAAACGAAAAGACAGAGTGACCAACGAAACGATTCAACAATCAAGGAGATATAACTATGCCGAAAGCACATCTGTTTGAAGCGTTGTTGCAGGTGAATCAGGGGATTGATAATGCGGTGCAAGGACTGCAACGGCTCAAGAAGAAATCGGACTTGCTGCAAGGACCCTTTGCCGAGACAGTGGCGCGCCTGGAATCAGACCGGGCGCAGGTGAATGTGCGTTTTTTCGCGGTCATGGAAGCGTGCCAGCAACGCGATACGGAGCAGTTGATTCGTAGCTAGGGCAGGCTCTGGGGCACCCGGCCGGTTGAATGTCGAGATCAAGAAGAAGACTCGCGGATAGAACAGCTTCCCGCTGACCGGTCTTAGGCTTCAGGTTCTTGGGCAATTAAAGTTCTACCGCTGTCTTCTGCTATAGTTCCGAAAAGCCCAGCGGTTCAATCGCTGCGGCTTTCTGAACCGCATGCAACTCATTTCGCCAACCGAACTCGCCAAAGAAAAAACAAAATCGGTTCAGGATTACGTGCTCTTTTGCACGCACGCCGTTGCCAATCTTTTCCGAAAACCGCTTTATGTCGGCGATATTGTGCAGCAGGCCGATGCCATTGGCGTAGGGTCGCTACCCATCGTTCTCTTGACCGGCTTCTTCACGGGAGCGGTGCTGGCCCTGCAAGCCGCGAACACTCTTAGTCGCTTCGGTTCCATCAACCTGATCGGCGAATTGGTCTCGGCTTCCATGGTTCGAGAACTGGGACCGGTGCTCACCAGCCTGATGGTTGCCGGACGAAATTCCTCGGGCATGGCCAGCGAGTTGGGGTCGATGGTGGTAACCGAACAAATCGATGCCATGCGCGCCCTCGGCACCGATCCCATGAAGAAGCTCGTCACGCCGCGCGTGGCCGCCACCGTGTTCATGCTGTTTTTTTTGGCGATCATCTCCGATTTGGTGGGATTGGCAGGCGGATCGATGGTAGCCAAGGTTCTTCTGCGCCTTGACGCCCGGCAATACTGGTCCAACGCTTGGGAGACGCTGGTGTTTCAGGATATTTTCATGGGACTAATCAAGCCGGTGCTCTTCGGGTTCGTGATTGCGACCATCGGTTGCTTCTACGGAATGAATACGAGCGGCGGAACGCAGGGAGTGGGCAAGGCCACCACTCAAGCGATGGTCGCTTCTTCCGTGCTGATTCTCGTACTCGATTTCTTCGTGACCCGCTTCCTGATGGCCGTGCTCTCGTATCACTGATCGTATGTCCACGCCGACCCTGCCGCTCGATTCCGCTGCCGTGACCGCGAAAGAAGACTCCACGCCAGCCATCGTGTTTGAAGATGTAAAGCTTTCTTTTTCAGAGAACGACGTTTTGCGGGGAGTCTCGTTTCGCTTGAATCGCGGAGAAACCAAGGCAATCTTCGGCGTTGCTGGCTCCGGAAAGAGTTTACTTCTGAAGCTGGCAATGGGACTCATCCGGCCGGACTCGGGGCACATCATGGTGCTCGGCGAGGATGTGACGCAGATGCGTGAAGAGGACCTCTTCGCGTTGCGCCGTAAAATTGGGATGGTTTTTCAGGAGAGTGCGCTGTTCGATTCTCTCTCGGTTCGCGAAAATGTGGCGTATCGGCTAACCGAAGAACATGGCATCTACGATGATGAGATCGATCGCAAAGTGCGCGAGGCGTTGCGCTTTGTGGAGCTGGAACACACTCTTGATCTCGATCCTTCGGAGCTTTCTGGCGGCATGCGGCGGCGCGTGGCAATTGCGCGTGCATTGATTACACAACCTGAATTGCTGCTTTATGACTCGCCCACCGGAGGTCTCGACCCCGTGACCTCAAACACGATTATTGAATTGATCGTGAAGCAACGCGATGTGAACAAAACCAGCGCCCTGCTCGTGACGCATCGGCTGCAGGACGCCTTCACCATGGCGACGCACCAGTTCGACACCAAAACCAACCGCTTGATCGCGCTGCCTCCCGGCCAGCACTGTGACGTACCCATGAGTTTCCTGATCCTGCGCGATGGCAAAATAATTTTTGACGGCGACCTGAACCAACTGGCGCACACTCAGGATGAATACATCAAGGAATACATTTCGTAGCGGCTTGTGATTGAGCTAGCGGGTAACTTGTAATTGATGAGCGGATGCCACGCAAAAGGGAAGCTAAAAACGGGGAGGGCGGGGGAGGGCCGCGACCCGAATAACAGGGTCGTTAATAGTATGCGGTGGCAGTGCCCGAAAACACAAGTGGAAAGCGACTTCCCGGCCTCCATTCTTCGCTGAGCCGCATAATCCTTCACATTTACCGCAGCGCGCTCGCTTAGAATAGGCAACTCCTGTCATCATGGCATACGTTCGGATTACTCCCTGAGACTACGCTGAAACCCGAAGCCGATTGACAGGTTCTCGCGGAATTACCTCCGGCAACAATCTCAAGCTGTAAACTCACAAGAATGCGGGTAAAGATTCTCGGTTCGGCGGCTGGAGGCGCATTTCCGCAATGGAATTGCTCCTGCGCAAATTGCCGCGCCGTGAGAGCTGGCACATTCCGCGGCAAGCCGCGCACCCAGACGCAGGTTGCGATCACCCAGGACGGGCAATCGTGGTTCTTGTTGGGCGCTTCTCCGGATTTGCGCGCGCAAATTGAAGCGACCCCCGAACTGCATCCCCGCGAAGGTCTGCGCCAGTCGCCCATCGCAGGCGTAGTACTAGCCAATGCCGACGTGGACCACGTTCTGGGACTGCTTCTCTTACGCGAACTCCAGCCGCTGCGCATTCACGCGACCGCTTCCGTGTGCAGCATCCTCCGTGAGGACAATTCGATGTTCGCGATGTTGCAGCGCGTTCCGAATCAAGCGGTGTGGAGCGAATTTCAGGCCGGAACTGAATTCAGTTTATGCAATGCACGTGGCGAAAGTTCCGGCATAAACTTCCGCGCATTTTCGTTGAGCACTCATTTTCCCGCATATGTGAGGCCAGAACGGCGGTCGCAGCTCACGTCTGGCGAAGCGTCCCTCGGGTTCATAGTCGAGTCTCCGGCGGGCTCTCGATTTGCTTATATGCCGGCCGTTCCTCATCTTGAGGATGCGCTGCTTCAACAACTCAACTCCTGTGACGTCCTTCTTTTCGACGGCACGTTCTGGAGCGACGACGAATTGATTCGTGTGCAAGGAAGCGGTCAAACTGCGACCCAGATGGGCCACATCCCTGTCGAGAATATTCTGGCGAAGTTGGCGGGAGTGCGCCATCCGCGTAAAATATTTCTGCACATCAACAACACCAATCCCATCCTGGACAAGGCCAGCCCGCAATATCGTCAGGTGCGGGACGCGGGCTGGGAAATCGCGGAGGATGGATGGCAGTTCGACCTATAGAAGACGGCCACGTCAAAGAAATCGAGACCACCGACGCGCCTTTGCTTTCGCTCGAAGATCTGCGCGCCCAACTGCAGGCTACTGGCGAGGAACGCTACCATCACAAGCATCCGTTTCACCTGCTGATGCACGAAGGCAAGCTCAGCCGCGGACAACTGCAAGCGTGGGCGTTGAACCGTTATTACTATCAGAGCATCATCCCCATCAAGGATTCGATCATTCTCTCGCGCGGTCCCGACCCCGTGTTTCGCCGCGCCTGGCGTAAGCGCGTAGTCGATCATGATGGCGACGCCACCAGTGAAGGCGGCATTAAGCGCTGGATAAAGCTGGCGGAAGCCACCGGCCTCGATCCCGCGCAGGTTCGCGCCGGCAAGGGCATTCTTCCCGCAACCCGATTCGCGGTGAACGAATATCTGAATTTCGTTCGCAGCCGCTCGCTGTTGGAAGCGGTTGCATCCTCGCTTACAGAATTGTTTTCGACTAAGTTAATCACGCTACGCGTGGAAAAATTGCGACAGTATTATCCCTGGCTTGCGGGAGGATTGGACTACTTCGAAGCCAGACTTTATCAGGCGCCAGAAGATTCGCAATTCGCGGTCAACTACGTCTATGACAACGCGAAGACGCGAGCCGAGCAGGAATTGGCGATTCAAGCCTTGCGCGACAAGTGTGACATCCTGTGGGCGCAACTCGACGCCCTCTACTTCGCTTACGTACAGCCGGGATGGCCTCCGCCTGGAACGTTTCGCATCGAGGCCAAGTAGCATGATCTGCAAATCTAAGGCACTTTGTCATTCCGACCGGAGCATCACGATTGGCTTCATCAATCGCAATGCGAAGCGGAGGAACCTGCTTTTCCTCGCGGTGCCCAGGACCCAGCGGGCGGGACACTAGCGTGCCTCCTCCGGAAGATTCCAGCCAGCCCCGACTGGCCGCCGGTTGCCGCTGGGGTGCGGAGAGTAAAGCGGGCGAAGAGCGCGTGATTCTGTTTCCCGAAGGCGCGATCAAACTGCAGGGCACAGGTCGCCAAATACTCGAGCGCTGCGACGGTCAACGCACCTTCGCCCAGATCATCGCAGAATTGCAAGCTGAGTTCAGCGTGGCCGACCCAGCTAAAATTCGCAGCGACATCAGCCAGTTTCTCGAGCAACTACGGCATAAACGGATTGTCGATTACTAGCCTCAACCCGCGACCAGCTTAGGACGAGCCCGGAATCCCCACTTCCACATAGCTGCCAGGCGTGGCCGCATTAATGGCCGCTGCAATTTTTTCGACGTGCAATCGAACCATCGGCCACTGCGGAGTGCTCAACACCACAACCGCTATTTTGCGGCCCTCAAGGTTCTGCTGGTACTGAATATTTTTGTCAGCGGTTAGGAACACGTCGAATCCAGCCCGCTCTGCTTCGGCCAGCAAGTCGCCGTTGGAAAGCTTATCCCATCCTCGTTGTCTAGCCCGCGTGATGGTATGGCCCGGAAGAAATCGGGCAATACCTCTAGGCGTTACGTGATCAAAAAGAATGAGCATCAACAGAGGAGTGTACAACGGGGACGGGAACCGGACCCGCCTCAAGACTCCGGGCGGCAAATTCCAGGACCGCGTTGATCTGCTCGCGCGTAACGTCAAACTGCTCAATGATCTCATCCACGGTAGAGCCAGCCTCAAGATTTAGAAACACGGCAGATACCGGCATGCGCGTATCGCGAAACACCCACGCGCCACTCAGCCTTCCCGGCACGCTTTCTACGGCGGCGCACTGCGACCAATCGAGAGCTGCCATATTCTCACCTCCTCTTACCCTAACTTCTACCACGACTAGACGCATCAATCCAGTCGCTTCCCGCTCACGTCAAGCGCAGTCTACGCTCGATCATCTCTAGAGGTATGAGCTCGTCCAACCCAGTTTCAAGACGCGCTTTTGCCGCGTCGTACGCCTTCACGTCGGCAAGCATCTCCACATCGTCCACTTCTTTGTGTGCGTCTTCCATATCGATCACCGCGAGTTCTAGCGAGCGGCTCTCCTAGGTTATCTAGATGTTAACCTATAAGGGTCGTCTCATAATCCGTAAGCAGCAACATGATTCCGAACCCACTTGCCCTCATCGCCGAGATTACGCATCGCTGCCCGCTGCATTGCGTCTATTGCTCGAATCCCCTGGAGTTGGCCGCAGTGAACTCAGAGCTTTCCACGCAAGAATGGATCGACGTTTTTCAGCAGGCGGGCAAACTCGGGATGCTGCACGCGCACTTTACCGGTGGAGAACCGCTGGCTCGTCCCGATCTGACGGAACTCATCGCGGGTGCACGCGCCGCAGGCCTTTATACAAACCTGATTACGTCCGGCCTCGGGCTTGCTGAACCAAGATTGCAGGCGCTCGTCGAGGCGGGACTCGATCACATTCAGCTTAGTTTTCAGGATTCGCGCGAGGATTCCGCCAATTGGATTGCCGGCGCTAGGGCGCACACTCACAAGATCGAATTGTCGCGTATCATCCGCAGCCACAAGCTCGCGTTCACTGTGAATCTGGTTATTCACCGCCAGAACATCGACCATCTCGAAGAGATGATCGCTTTCATCGAGCAGCTCGCGCCTGAGCGCATGGAGATCGCCCACACGCAGTACTACGGCTGGGCATTGCAAAATCGTGCTGCGCTGCTGCCCACGCGCGCGCAGTTAGACCGCGCGGTTGAAACAGTAGCGGCTGCGGAAACGCGCTTGGCGGGACGCATCCGCGTCGATTCGGTGGTTCCCGATTATTACGCGCGTTACCCGAAGGCGTGCATGGGGGGTTGGGGACGTCGACTGATGCTCATCAATCCCGCCGGCAAAGTTCTTCCCTGCCACGCCGCGGAAATCATTCCAGGACTTGAATTCGAAAACGTCCTCAAGCGATCCCTGGAATATATCTGGCAAGAATCTTCATCGTTCCAGTGCTTCCGCGGAGAAGAGTGGATGCCGGAACCTTGCCGCAGCTGCGACCGCCGCACCGAAGACTTCGGCGGATGCCGCTGTCAGGCTTTGCTGCTTACGGGTGACGTGACGGCCACCGATCCAGCCTGCTCACTTGCGCCCGCGCATCACATTGTTGAAGCAGCATTGATCGAAGCTAATTCCACCGCGACGACATCACAGCCCGTGCCGGCTGCGTCATTCGTGCAGTTACAAAAACTGAATACGGATCTTTGGAGCTATCGCACGAATCCAGAGTAGTCTCCTTTCACAGCTCGCAAATGACTCGCGCTGCAAAGAAACTTCCCTACCAGCGCACGCCGATCGTGATTGGACGTATATCCGTTGTGGTGTGATCGCCCGATCCGTGCATCAGACGGTACTCGGCATAAATCTCGACACCACTCGGCATTTTGCGAGTCACGCCCGCACCAATGTTGTAGCCGAATTGGTTCATGCTGGAGCTGGTGAAGCTGCCATTGAGGGGAACGCTAAAATTCTGGCAAGCCCCCCACCATTCCCAAAACCTACTACAGGCACCCCCGGGAACGGTGGTGCTGGAATTCAAGCTGCCAGTGCGATGATAATAGGCTGGACCGAAGAGAACGTATCCGCTGTAGAGTTTGCTCACGGGTATGTTGATGATGGGATCGACCGTCGCTGCCAAAGCATACGAGGTCGCGCTCGCGGCCTGGGCTAGGCTCAGCGACGAATCGCGCAGCGGCAGATCTGCAAAAATGAAGTCCCCACGCAATCCGAGGTATTTGTTGGCATTACGAGCCACGCCAATCGAGCCCGTGACGCCTCCGCCCCTCACGAAAGTTTTGGTCGCGCCGCTGTCGACCTGCGCGCCGGCTCCCACGTTATAAACCCAGTTCTTGTATTCGTGAGCGCGCTTTTTTCGTCGTGAGATCGATGCCTCGTCCGCAGGTTCCTGGTCACTTGAGGGTTGTTGCGCGGGCGGAGCCGATGCCACCGGCGGGGTTGCGGGAGGTTGATCCGCAGGCGGAGTCTGGGCGAATGCTCGCCCTCCAAGAAGACTTGTCAGAACCGAAATTGTCAGAAGTAACGTCAGCGCACTTACAGTCGCGAACTTTCCAATCATCCATTCTCCTCCCAGCCGGGCGTGGTGGCGGACCATAGCGCTCGGCATGAAAAGGCGAGAGGCGCCGTTGGTAAAGGTTCCGCTTATGATTCCTCGCCAGAAGGCATTGGCCTCGACTGCGGCGGGATCGCATCATCTTATCAACTTTGATGCTGACTCTGCCGGGCATGCCGCCCGGCCTAGGGTCCGCTTTCCACTTCGCGCTGCCGCAACTCCACGTATGATAAAAATGATTTCTATTTCTGAGAGCAACTTTTGCACAAGACTAAGCCAGAGCAGGCTTCCAGCGCCAAACTCGCCTCCACGTCCCAGGATTGCAATTCTCCGCGCCGGGTTGCTTTGGTGGGCTTCGGAACGGTAGGCCGGGCCACGGCCAAGATTCTATGTGAGCGCGGCGATGGATTGTTGCGCCTCACGCACATTTGCAATCGCAATGTCGAGCGTAAGAAGCAGCCATGGGTTCC
>Ga0207026_1006_pt1 | contig 56327 bp, 53 predicted proteins | sample Alteio_BWMinCont_42_FD_153274 | JGI IMG/M metagenome (GOLD analysis project Ga0207026, IMG submission 153274) | Enriched cells from forest soil in Barre Woods Harvard Forest LTER site, Petersham, Massachusetts, United States -... | ecosystem: Environmental > Terrestrial > Soil > Temperate forest >...
TATTGAAAGACGCCGCTGCAACAGCCATTTACGGGGCCAGGGGCGCGAATGGTGTGATACTTATTACCACAAAGACCGGGTCACCCGGACAGGTAAAACTTGATGCCAATGTGACTTTTTGCGCCAATGCTCGCGCCGATACCTGAAGACATGCTACCGTAATAAGAATAATAACAAGTTTCATAACGAGAAGTATTTTGAATAATCTTCCCCGTTTTTTACGCACAGGGTTAAAGAGCGTATAAAAATTCATACTTTTGATTTTTGGGTTAAGTGTAAATGATCTGTTGCAAGATTTTTATCCCTCCTGCCCAGCGGGATGGAAAGGTTAACCCGGATATCAGCCGGCGGTGTTAGTAGCACTTCCGGCTTTCTTATAGGGGACACCTCGGGTATTGGGTCTTTATTTTACCATAAGCATACTTGTTTGGGTTTAATCATCATATAGTTTAAAATCCGGTCATGGTTTTACGATAATGGTTTTACCGTCAACCCTAAAGTGTACATTATCAAATTCCAGGATATTCAGCAAATCGGATAAATTGGCGTTCCTGGAAATACTACCGGCAAACTGCCTGTTGGGAATTTCGCCTTCATAACGGATGTCCACATCATACCAACGGGACACATTCCGCATGATTTCATGAATATCTTGCCCGTTAAATAAGGTCTGACCGTTCTTCCAGGCAATCACGTTGGCAATATCCGCCTTTTGAACCTTAATGGCTTGGTTATCATTAACCGCCTGCTGACCGGGAATCAAAGTAACGGCCTGCTTGCCGCTGCTTACCCGGATACTGCCCTCGACCAGTGTAGTTCGCATAGCGGGCTCATCGTCATACGTATTGATATTAAACTCCGTACCCAGGTCTTCCAGCAATTGCCCTTTTACTTTCACTCGGAACGGGTGGGCGGCATCATATTTTACTTTGATCCATACCTGCCCGGTGACAGTGATTAGCCTTTCTTTCCCGGTGAATTTAACCGGGAACCTAATAGATGAGGCCGCATCCAGCACGAATTGTGTTCCGTCGGCCAGCGTACCTTCATAACGCCCGCCGCGCGGCGTGGTCATGGTGTTATATTCTGGTTCGGCAGGCTTATTGGAAGCAGTAGTTGTTTGTTCATTTGCATATTCTACCTTACCGTCTGCGGTCTTTTTAATAACAGTATTGGCCTGTACCGCCAGTTTGCCGTTTTTGGCGTCGGTCAGGCTGATTTGTTTACCGTTGGAAAGGGTAAGAATGGCTTTGTTGCCACCTGGCTTAATATCAGGCTGATGATTTTGAGCGAATTGTTGAGCGGGTTGTTTTTTATGCAGGATGAAATACCCGCTAGCCGATAGCAATATAGCGACCGATGCTGCGGCCGCGATGCGTGGCCAAACCGCCCGCCTGCGCGGGAGTTCTACTGGTTCGTTATTATCTATGTGTCTTTGTAAAGCAGATCGGATCGCTGCCTGGTCATCCACCAAACGTTTTTGGCCGGGAAGGTTGTGCTTTTTCTTGAGGTAGCGAAAATAATAATTTTCTACCTGCTGTTTTTCTTCCGGGGTAGCGGTACCATCGGTGTACTTTTTTAAAAGCGCTCTTGCCTGTTGTTCGTCCATTGTATGAAGAAGGGTTTTTATACCCCTCTATACTGATGTACGGTTCACCTGCGTTTCGTCCCGAAGGATTTTACAAGTAATGTAATAAAAATAGCAAAAAGCTGAGGCCGATATTCGGGCGCAGTTTTCTAGTGGATTCGCTCAATAAATTCCGGACGGTTTTTTCAGAAATACCCAGCTCCTCGGCGATCTCTTCGTTCGAATACTGCTGGAGACGGCTAAGCGTGAATACTTTGCCCATTTGCGGCGGTAGGTGATTAACATACTGTTCCACCAACGCGGCCAGTTCCTTTGCCCCGATATAATCATCGGCGGCCAGTTCCTCGCTAAACTCTGCTAAAAAAGCGGTGACATAGCGGGTGCGAACCTTTGCCCGTTCGATGTTTTTCAGAAACTGAAAGCGAACAGCGCTATACAAGTAAGCAGACACCTCACCACGTAAAGCCAGCTTTTCACGACGGTCCCAAAAGGAAATAAAAATTTCCTGCAACAAGTCGCGGGCATCATCCTCGCTGTTTGTCAATTTAAAGGCATAGACATAAAGCACGCCGCTGTACCGGTCATACAATTCAGTAAACGCACCTTTATCACTCTCTTTTATAAAGAGAACTAGTACGCCGTCCGAATATTTGCTATACGCTACCATACGCTCAAATCACCTATAAAGTTAATCAATTAAAAAGCAATGTTAGCCAATATTTTTCACAAGTTGTTGATATCCGGCTGATAACAGCCTATCCGGCAGTGGTGATCTTTTGTGATTCAAATCGACCGTACTTGTCCCTGTTCCTGACTTTGCGCCTGTTCGGGTGCTGTAGCAGGTTCCTTTTCTTCCGATACTTTGGCCGGTTTCCGTGCTTCGAGTTTCGCCAGTTCCCCGGCGACCAGTCCGGCTACCTCGGCTTTGATCATCTGGTAATTTTCCTGCACATCTTCCGGCGAAACGTGTTTAATGACCGGGAAAGGCTTATAGGCTGTTTCTTCCCGGCGTATCGCCTCATGATCGTTCTGTATGGTACTGTGGAACAGCTTCAGGTCGATCTTTTCTTCCGGGTTGTCCGCTACCAGCCCTACAAATTCACCCGAGGACAGCCGCGCGATCCTGGCTGCAGGTATCGCATAATCCAGTTGGGTCGATTGCGTAATGGAAGTGTCCGAACTGTTGATGCTGCGGCTATCCCTGTCCTGCATGATCCGGCCGAAGTTTTCCGCCAGTGTTTTGGCCGTATCGCCGGTCACTTGCCCGCTGATGATATTGCCTACGATGCCGGTAATCACCTTTGCCTGGTCGGCCCCATAGTCTTTCGTCAATTGGCTGAAATCCTGTACGGCTAAAGTAGTAGCCACCTCATTGGATCGTGCCGTCGCAATCAGGCTGTCGATATTATTAAAGTATATGGTTGGAAACTCGTCGAAGATCAAACTGCTTTTGAGTTGTCCCCTGCGGTTGACCAGCTTGATCATGCGGGAGATATATAAGGATAAGACCGCGCCATAGGTTTGCAGCTTCTGCGGGTTATTGCCGATGCTGACGATCTTAGGCGCTTTGGGATTATTGATGTCCAGCGTAAAGTCATTGCCGGATAATACATAATATAACTGTGGGGAAGCCAAACGCGCCAAACCGATCTTGGCCCCGGTGATTTGTCCCTCCAATTGCGCTTTGGCATTGTTATTATAAGCGGTAATAAAAGGATTGACCAAGGCCCGGACTTCTTCTTCCTGTTGCAAAATGGCGAACAGCCGGTCATAGTCCACCTGGATCAGTTCTACCACATGCGGCAGCGTACAGTATTTGCCGTTACGGTATTTACGCAAATACCAGATAATGGCGGTAATAAAGTTAATCGAACTTTCCACGAAGAAATCGCCCTGTTTCTTGATCCATTCTCTGTTTAAGCCCATCATGATCGTGCGGCTGGCCTCGGTCGCATCGGTAATATCTTCCATGCTTTGCGGGTCAAGCGGGTTACAACGGTGGGTCCGGTCGAGGTCGTCAAAGTTAATCACGTAAAATTTGGGTTTGACCTTATAGTTCCCCTTGTATCGCAACAGCTTATTATAAGCGATCTTCGTCAGGTCGTCATATTTAAAATCATAAAGAAATAGCGTAAAACCCTTTTTGAGGTGCTGGTCGATGATATGGCGGATTACGAAGTAGCTCTTACCCGCACCCGGCGTACCGGCCACCAGTACGCCGCGAAAGGGATTGATAAAATTGATCCAGCTATCCCGGACTTTGCCCTTTAAATTGTATTTCGCAGGCAGGTTGACCGAATAGTCGTTTTCCAGTTTCCGTTCTTCCTGCGGGAAGGTTTCATTAGCCGTGTTGAAGATGTCGGTATTCAGCTTGTTTTTGATCAGCCGCGATAATAGCCCGCCGCCTGTTAAGATGAGTATATAGCCGGTTATGGTCAGTGCCATATAAGCAATCGTGATCGTTTGGTTAGATGCCTGTATATAAAAGCATAAGGCGCTGATGAAATAAATAAGCAAGCCAGTTAACAGGTAAACAACAATGGTTTTCCGTTGTATCTTATCGTCCTTGCGGCCTTTGGCGCCGATCAGTGACACGACCAGGGCCAGCAAAGCCGACAGTTTGGGCTTGAGGTTGTTTTTAAATAAACCGTTCCGCGCAATGTTGATGACGATGCGGGTCGTGATTGGCGCTGTTAAGTGCCATTGCTGGAAAGTACCAAAACAGCTGATGTAAAAATGCAGCGCTAAAATAATAATGCTGATGGCGCGGGTCATGTCGATGATCTTGCGCAGCCCCTGGGTATCTTCTCCGGTGTTCATGTCAAATTCTCCTTAGTTATGGTGTCAGTTCCTGGTCTTGCGACCGGTCATTAATTCTCCTTCGTTTCTTTTTGCGCGATACGCTTGGCGCTACATCCGGCCCGGTATGGCCTAACGCGATTGCCAAATAGTTGGTAGGCTGCGGCGCTGGCAGGTAAGCCTTTGCGGGCTGTTCTTTTTCCAGGTAATTTGTTTTGGGTTCGCGGCGCAGGTAACTTTCCTTTTGTTTAGCCTTTTCTTTTGGGCGCTGGCGGCTTTGTTGCTGCTGCTTTTGTTCCTGGTATCTGGCTTTTTCTTCACGCATCACCATGCGTTCTTTCAAGTTGCCGTTCTTTTGGGTTTTGGCATACTCAAAAGTTTCTTCCAGCTTACGGTCAAAGCCAAACGTTTGGTCAAACAGCTTTTCGCCGGAATTAATAAACAGCGCCCGGTCGAACTGGCCCAGCTTTCTGGAATGCTCCACGTTCTTGCCGCGCGATTTGTTCATCGGGCTGAGCTTGACCTTATTGGTGATGTCTTTGCGGCTGACGATTACCTGTATATGCATTTGCTCACCCGGTTTGCGTTCGCCCCGTTTCTTTGTGCCGTTTTGTACTTCTTTATCCTTGTGCGAATAATAGCGGTGGTTTTCCAGTTTGGCAAACCACATTAAATCCCGGTTGCTTTCAATACCAGGCCGGTTAAAGTTTTTGGCGTATTCATCCATCACTTTTTCTGCATAGGCTTTAAACTGTGCTTTCGCATCATCTCCGTATTGCTCCTTGAGAAAAGTGATCTCTTTCTGGCTCGGGCTAATGTTGATCAGGAAAAACTTGGCATCATCCCGGCTTAACTTGGCGATGTTGTTATCCAGGCTGCGCCTAACCGCATTAGATGGTATGTTTTGACTGCTGCCGTTGAACCATTGCTCGGGTTGCAGATTTTCTAATAGGCGCTGCTCTTTATCGAGGTAATGCACCAATGCGCCGCTGCCGCCTTTGTTATTGCCTGTTTCGCTATCGGTGATTTTGATGTGCATACGCCTCCCTTAATCCCCCCGGTAGGGGGAAATGATTGTTTATAGTTTGCTGACCTGTTGCCTGGTTTCCTGTAATAATGCTTCCCGGTCTTTTGGTGCAATGGTCATGAGCGTCTTGCTATAATAGTTCAGGATGTACTGGAATTTGGTTTTGAGTTTTTCCTTGCTGTCGAGCGCCTGGCTGATTGCGTCCAGTTGCGCGGCCTGCACCTTATTCGCGTTCAGCACTTGCTCATTGAAATAGCGGACGATCTCCCGCTGGTTAACGATCATCTTATCCACGCTTTCCTTGACCGGGATGAGCAGGTTATCTTCCTGCGACCGGATAAAGCGGATATAGGTTTGGTGGTTTTTGGCCAGCGCGTTTTTGAGTAACTCGTCATTGATATCTGCCGGGTCTTTTTTGGTACGGTAGAAATAATCCACCATCGCTATAAATAGTTCGACCTGGTTAAGTCCTAATTTTTCGCAGAGCTTGACCAGCTTATCGTGCGTAGCCAGCGGAAAGCGGATGGATTTTTCCGGCGGGCGCTTTTTTACCGTTTGTTTCTTCAGGGATATATCCATCGGTATATCATTTTCTCGTTTATTGATCAATTAATACAGCCTGGATATACCCGGAGTATATCCTCAACCCCGTTTGCAGCGCAAACGGCGAGCAGAGTAGGGCTTTGCCCAACTCCGGCTCGCTCTTTTTTTTTCAAAAAAAGACAGCGACATTTCAGGTTTTCGCTGCCGATTTGAGGCGGCTCACCTTGCAAAGCGTGGGGTTATCGTTGGTGTTCCTTTCGACCTGAACGGCCAGCGTACTGCCGTAGGCTAATTCCGCAATATTGATATGGTTCAGCCGGTAGCTGCGTTCCTTATCGAGGAATGCCGTGAGTTTGATGCGCTGCCCGGTTTGCCGGATAGTGCAGTACAGGTCGATGGCGGGCAGTTTCTTGGCCCAGATCATAAAATCTAAAATGACATGGTATTCGCCGGTGGGGATGTCGTCCTTTTCATAGCTGTAGTCGCGGGGCTGGTAGCCTGCATGCAGTGCGGCCTGGAAGGAAAGGACGCTGTTGGGCTTTTGTTCTTTGGTGTTCGTTGTCATGGCTTATTGTTCTAATAAGCCAAAGGTGGGGGTGGATTTTTGGGTGGTTTAACACTATGAGGGGATGGTGTTAAAAGTTTTATAAGGAATAATTAATCAGATTGTTTTTAAACTAATTATATTAGCATCATAATATTCCTTATATGAGCGACTTTACCCTGAACCCTTTAAATGTAACTATTAACCAGGTTTCACTTGGGAATAAAAAATTGACCAAATCCATCTTCAATCAAATTGAATTCGGTGATTGCTTTACTGAGGAAATGGATTTCTCCGGAGATGCAGTGATAGGTTATGTAAAAGAAAAAGATGGCCGCTATCTGCTCTGGGTAGTCAACGGAAAATTGAGAAAACGGGGCCTGACAGACTATAGGGCGTTACAAATAGATATAGAAAGAGCATCTTATGACAAAGCATTATGGTTCCTGAATAAGACCCGGCTAAAATACAAAGTTGCTGATGACAACCGTGTAAAGCTTTCTGCTTGGTTAGAAGATACCGAAAGATATACTGTATTGGTAAATAAGGTCAAAGCATTCCTTGAAACACTTAACGACAAGCAGATTTATCTTTAATCAAAACCCCATGTCAGACCTGCAAAGTAGCATACAACGGATGCTCAACCAAATGGATTCGCCCTTACTGAAATTCTCCCGTGAATTCCACCAAAAAATGAAGGCCTATCAAACACCTCAAATACAGAGCTTTCTGGAGGAAAACCGTAAAATGCAGGATTTGCTTTCACCCTTTGCAAAATCAATACTGTCCAGCCAGGATCATCTCCGGCTAGCCTTAAATCCAAATATCAAGGCCTTTTTCGAACAACAGGAAAAGTTTGACGCGATACTCAAGCCCTATCAGCCAGAGCTATCCGGCAATATTGCTAATTTGTCGAAATGGATAGCAACTACCGAAACGCCGGCTGCTGTATACACTGAAGTCGCTTCTTTTAAAAAAGAACTGTATTCATCGGCGTTGCTGTTTCAACAAGCCAGTGCCTATCAAGATTATTTTGACCGTCTTGGTCATTTGGGCAGTATGTCCGGTGATATTTCTATCTCATCATTTAATCCGAATATTTTTCAACGCTTTGACTATACGTTGATTGAGGATGAAGATAGCGAACCGGAAAGCCAAATCATTTTATTGGACGAAGGATCTAGAATTAAACGCATCATCAAAGATATTTATCATAATAACCACCAATTATATACGATGCAGCCAAATGATTTTGAAGATATGATCGCTGAATTGCTTCGCTTCCAACAATTTGAAGTGGAAATGACTAAGCGGACGAGGGATGGTGGTTATGACTTGATCGCTGTGAAAAATATAGGGGATTTTGCAGTTCGTTTTTTAGTCGAATGCAAGCGAAATGCAAAGTCGAGGAAAATCGGCGTTGGCATCGTCAGGGGTTTCCGGGACGTAATCAATACACAGGGCGCTAACAAGGGAATTATCGTTACCTCATCATATTTCAGTCCTGATGCAGAAAAGGAACGGATGCGAAATAAACCGTATATGCTGGACTTCAAAGATCATGATGATGTCATTGACTGGGTAAATAAATATATTAACTGATCATCTTTATCAAACGTTTATCATAAAGGTATTTAAGTTACCGTTCATCAAAATACATCCTGTCTTTAATATCTTCCGGGCCATTGCGCTTGGTCAAAATGATTTCCGGGTCATTCTCCGCATACCAGTTATTCCCGTTCCAACGGTAATCCTCCTGGTACACTTCTCCATTATCATCATCGATCAGGAACATACTTAATTTTTCTAAGCTGACTACCCAATTGCCGCGCATATCCATCGCATTAAAGCCGTCGCTCAATGTTTCCACGATAGACCAGGCGATAAGCAAATCCGGCCTCAATTCAAAAATCTCCATGTGCTTATCATCATCCGGTAGTTCTTTGGTATAAATACCGGCGTGTTGCATAATTAAAGGGTTCTCGTACATAGGTAATTGGTTCATAAACAGATATTGCCAAAACTAAATTTTTCTGAAAAAGAATGCAACTATTGTACTTTGATGTTAAATGTACTTTCATTTCCACGCCATTTTTGGGCCAAAAAGGTGTGCAGATGGATTTGTTAACAGAAAAAAGAAACATTAGCCCTGATAAGGTGGTCAGTATGCTCAAAAAGCAGGGCATCAGTATTGGGACAGAAGATGCAGAGCAGATAACCGATTTCCTGTATTTCCTGGCCTTGTTATTTTATAAACAATATGCCGCCCGGTTATGAGGGCGATCTTATATATCCGGGTCAGTACGGATGAACAGGCTGATAAGGGGTATTCGCAGCGTAACCAGGACGAAGTACTACACAAATATTGTGCTTTAAAATCCATCGTGGTGCAGGATGTGATTTACGAGGATCATTCCGCCAAAACCTTTAACCGCCCGGAATGGATAAAAATGCTAGGTACGCTAAAAAAAGTAAAAGAGAAGCACTCGATAGACTTGATCCTGTTTACCAAATGGGACCGGTTCAGCCGCAATACAGCAGATGCTTATCAAATGATCGGCATACTGCGTAAGTTGGGCATAGAGCCACAGGCCATTGAACAGCCACTTGATTTGTCCGTTCCTGAAAATAAAATGATGCTAGCCTTTTATCTGGCTGTGCCTGAAGTAGAGAATGACCGGAGGGCTTTGAATATTTTTCATGGAATGCGCCGCGCAAAAAAGGAGGGTCGCTGGGTGGCGACTGCACCATTGGGTTATATTAACCGTTCAACCGAAGACGGGCGCAAGTATATTCGTCCGGATGAGCCACAAGCTGATATTCTACGTTTTGCCTTTAACGAGATCGCCACAGGCAAATATGCCACCGATCAGGTATGGAAAATGGCGCGTCAAAAAGGATTGCGTTGCGGCCGTAAACAATTCTGGAATGTCGTTCGTAACCCCGCCTATTGCGGAAAGATCACAGTACAGCCTTTCAAAGACGAACCCCTGCAACTGGTGGTTGGACAACACGAGCCGATTATTACCGAAGAATTATTTTGTAAGGTACAGGATGTATTGGATGGCAGGAAAATAAAAAGAGGTGCCAAAATCGTATCCCTATCGATGTTACCCCTGCGCGGTTTTTTGATCTGTCCGCGTTGCGGTAGGTTACTAACCGGCAGTGCGTCAAAGGGCCGTAATGCTTTTTACTATTATTACCATTGTTCAAAGGGTTGTACCACCCGGTTTAAAACAGACATGGTAAACGCAGCATTTGACAGGCTACTGAAAAGCCTAAAGCCGAGACGGTCATATTTACTTGTTTTTAAGGAAATCGCCAGAGATGTGTTTAAACAGCAGACTTTAAGCAAGCAAAACCAGCGCTTGCAAGTTTTGTCAAAAATAGAAACATTACAATCCCGGCTTAAAAAGGCCAGGGAGCTATTGCTGTCAGATGCCATTGATGCCTACGATTTCGGACAGATCAAAACAGATTGTGAAACGCAAATAAGGTCACTTACTATGGCTTTAAGTGATCTACCAGATTTAGCCGAGGCGATTACGCAATTACTAAACCGTTATGCCAAACGATTTCTTGACCTACATGATATATATAATAATGCTGCTTTGGAAGATAAACGGAAGCTGGTAAGCTTACTATTAGCCCCAAATATTGTTTATCATGACATTGGTTTTGATCAAAAACAACTGTCGAATGTTTTGAGCATAATTTATCAGTCAACCTGCTAAGAAACTATTACATATTTTTTTTCTTTTTAATTTCTGCTACAAATTTTTCTTCGGCATCGACCAAGGGCTTATACCACTCCCACATTTCTTCAAGCGACTGAAAATTATCCGGCACTTTATTGCCATCCTGAAAAGCATCATCAGGTGTAAAAGGCATTGACCAATGACGATAACTTTCTACTGATCTTCTTGGATGCCATGCAATAGAGCTATCAAAAAAGGACGTTGAATAGTCATAATGATGACTATGTATAAAGCCGCTCCATGATTTTTTTACTTCTTCTTCTTCACGTATATCGATCAGTTCAAATTGCTCCATTGCTCGTTCATCAGGCGTACCCCAGGCTTTTTGCAATAATGAAATAGCTTCAACATCCGATTCAGGTGCTCTGTAACCAAATATAGTTACTCTTGGCGCTTTCTTTAATTCAATACCTATTTGTTCCCATTGGCCGATTGTAAATGGATCAGAGTTATAATCTTTCTTTTCTACCGGGTAGAGCAATTTAGTTGGTTCAAAATAACCTCCTGTGGCTTTTGAGTTATAACCTGCTGGCCCGGCTCTTTTATCAAGGTCACTATAACCTATTGAGACACAACCATGCAGGAAAATAATGCCTGGTGTCTTGGTGAATTTGCCATTGCGCACAAATGCCTGATAGAGAAAAGGGTCCCAGTTAAAGGTAGCGATCACGTCTTTGGGCCGTAAGGACAGCATCAAATAATCATAGATCGTTGGCTGATCGGGCAATTCAAGTTCGCTAAAGTATTTATAAATAGCGTTTTCAATATATTGTTGCTCTCTTATATATTCTTTTTGCAACATCAACTTGCTATAAAGTTTTTCGAAATCTGCTGATAAATCCCGAAGATATTGGGGAAGCTTGGCAACAATTTTTTCTAACCCTAAAATTTGAATAATATTATTCATGGCTGGTAGCATCCTGCCATGTTTTTCGGGATTCTTTATAGTCGACGCGATACTTGCTCCTGCACCTAAAAGTACTACATGGGTGCCGTTTCCATGTACTCTTTCTATTTCATCCTCTCTCGTCATAAACTATTGAATGAACAGATCATTTGATTGCATTTTCGTCTTTAATCCACATAAATCTTTTCTCATCTTGTATTTGTGCTCATTAGCATACTTATTGTTCAAGCTTTAATTCAAGCCCAGGCCTCATATTATTTAATTGTTCAAATATAGAACGCCGGATTTCATCCATCTTTTCGCAAGCATTATCCGTAAAGAAATAGACCGGACAATCTGGTTGGTCGCATTCGCAGCTTTTGATCTCTTTATTTCGTTTTAACTCTACGAGCGTATCTCTTAATTTAACTACCAATTTATAGATAATAGTGAAAGTGGCCTTAATGTCCGCATCTTTAATATCGTGCCTGGGGGATATATTTTTAATTACGATACCATCTCTTAAACGATGAACGCCTGTATTTAAAACCTCGATTGTATCGGTGATCGCCTTTTCAAAATGCGGTATGTTTACCTCCCGGTAAAATGGCGTAGTAAAAGCGGGACGGTCAAAACATTGAATAAACTGGTTGATGATTTCCCGGTCGTTAGTTTTATCATCCGATTTTAAGCTGGTCAATTCCGGGAAGATTTCACCATCCACAAATCGCTTCAGCAATTCCGGCGCATCCTTACGCAACTTTTCTTCCAGTTCGACACCACTCCAAATATGTGTTTCTTTAATTGCATATTGAGCTGCATAGCTGCTGATCGCAGTCCGCATATTTGCGCTTACGCGACCGCCGCAAACGACAACAAAGCAATCAGGAATTGCGCCGATTTCAACTAATTTATCAATATCATCGGTTACTTTTTTTAAAGTCAATGAGCGATAATTGGCGCATTGATAACAATAGCTTTTACCGTTATCGGTTCCCCAAATATCCCTGCCGTCATCACTTCCGGTTTGGCCCAGCCATTCGATTTTTTCCCATGCTTTAAGTCTCGAAACATAGGCAAATGCCAGCCGTTCAAATTCGCCGCCGCTCCTGTCTTCAAAATGTATGGGTAAGACAGTCTTTTCTACCTTCAGCGAACTACTTTTTCCGGAATGCAGATAATGGATAACGCTTTCGATGGGTATTTGGCTATCTGCCTGACCGGGTTCCAATGTGATCAGATCAGCCATAGCGAAGATATTGTCTTTGGGAACTTTTTTAGCTATCCTAAAGTCCTTTAAAGCCTTTTGCTGAATGATATCGTTGAATAATTTTTCTATTAACTGCACTACTTCAGTGCCGTTTCTGCAAAGCTTCTTTAAAGGGATGAGTATCAGACGTAAATCTTTCTCCACCGGATTAGCGTCTTCCGGCCTTGTACTGTATTTGAAATGGTGGGGATTGCGGTTGGTAATCAAAATTGCCGGTAACAGGTCTTCCGCGTCCTGTCCGTTAATGTTATGCCAGGAAAGTACCTCGTCCTCGAAATGAACACGATTAGTGCCGCGGATAACAACTGCATTATTGCGTGAAGCAATAGTAGCCATTCTTTCATAATTCTGCATCAATGCGTTGCCGATAGGTGTATCCCAACCATAATCGAGTAAGTAAATATAATAATCCCTCTTTCCGTCAGCAGGGATATTATTAAGCGATTCTACATAAAGACCCATATTTGCGCTTAGATTAACCTTGTTTTCCGTAAATCTTCGACAATAGCCAATATAGATTTGCGTATGTGTCCAAAGTACTTGATGGCTTCCATTTTAGTAGTAAAGCTTGCTTTCACCAATTCGTTGCGAATGTTATCTATTAAAGATTCCAAAGGTTCATAATCCCACTTTTCCTGTGACATATATATTTCTACAACAGGCAAACCACCCTCGTACTTTAGCGCGATGTTAAAGTCATTAAGGATTTTACCGAACAAATGGCCGGGAATAACCGTGCCCTGGTTTAAATCGGGATAATAATCACCCCATCTTTTGATTTGGGCAAAGCTTTTTAAAATACCGTTGGCAACGTGAATAAACGCAGTCCTAATATTATCCGCTTCGGGATCTGTTTCAGAAATTTTAGTTTTAATTGCATCAAGTTCTTCAAGCAAAATGTCCCGTGTTTGCAGTTCATTGATCAAATCTTTCTTTTCATCCGTTGAGTTAGATAACAGTTTTATTTTAAAATCGCTCATGTCGATTTTGTATATTAGTTCGTAGTATCGTTCAATAGAGGTCATGTGAAAATCAATAGATAAGGTTTATATTTCTTCATAAAGGTATAAAATAAAAGTATTGTAAATATCATTGAATTTTCGTAAATTATCAGTATATCAAAGCGTTATAAACCATATTAATTATTAGAAAAAGCATAGAAAAGGTAAATTGTGAAAACGGCAAATTTATACGTGCGGGTAAGCACCGATGAACAGGCAGAAAAGGGTTACTCCCAACGTAATCAGGAAGAAGTGTTGCGCCGGTATTGTGAAATTAAATCTATACAGGTTGGCAAAGTATATTATGAGGATCATTCCGCAAAAACCTTTAACCGCCCGGTTTGGTCAAAGCTGCTGGTAGACCTGCGAAAAGAACGCGGGCAAACTGACTTGATATTATTCACCAAGTGGGATAGGTTCAGCCGAAATACGGGCGATGCTTATTATATGATTAATCTGCTCAATCGCTTTGGTGTAGAGCCGCAAGCCATAGAACAACCGCTTGACTTATCTATTCCTGAAAATAAAATGATGCTGGCATTTTACCTTGCTGCTCCAGAAGTTGAGAATGACCGGCGTTCATTGAATATCTTTCATGGCCAGCGCAGGGCCAAAAAGGAAGGCCGTTGGGTAGCGACCGCTCCCGTAGGCTATGCCAACAAATCTTATGAGAATGGTAGAAAATATATCGCTCCGCGTGAACCGCAAGCCACAGCTATGCGCGAAGCTTTTCAGGAACTGGCACAAGCTAAGTTTACAGTGATGCAGGTTTATCAGCAGGCTAAATCAAAGGGCATTACCTGCGGTTATAAGAACTTTTGGAATATGATCCACAATCCGGTGTATTGCGGGAAAATCATCATCCCGAAATATAAAGACGAGGATGAATATTTAGCAGACGGACAGCATGAGCCCTTAGTTAGCGAAGGGCTGTTTTACCAGGCATTAGATTTTATCAATGGTAAAAAGAAAAGGAAAGGCACAAAGATTGTTTCATTAGATATATTACCACTGCGTGGCTTTTTGGATTGCCCAAAATGTACACGTAAACTGACCGGTAGCGCGTCAAAAGGACGTAATAAGTATTACTACTATTATCATTGCTCTGCGGCTTGCAGGTGTCGTTTTAAGGCCGATACGGTTAATTCGTATTTTGAAAAAGAAATCAACAAACTGCGGATAAGGGACGGCTATGAACCTTTCTATCATGAGGTGCTTGCGAAAGCTTTCCGTTTAAAGTCAAATAACGGGGAATACAGTCAAAAACAAATCATTGATGAAATCAAAGTATTAAATGCAAAGATAGATCAAGCCAGGGAGATGTTTATGGCCGGAGATTTTAACAATGCTGATTTTCATGCGGTAAAAAGTAAATGTGAAAATGAAATAACTTCACTTGAAAAGAAGTTGCCGGATATTATCCAAACGTCAAGAGTTGTCGATCAAATCCTTGCCGCCGCTTTGTCTAACCTTAAAAAACTGAATATCAGTTACAAAGGTTATGATATAACTAAGAAAAGAAGGATTATTGGTTCGGTTTACCCGGAAAATGTGACCTTTGACGGATATCAACATCGAACCGTCAGAGATAGTGATATTGTGAAAAATATCTTATTGATTAACAGTCGGATAGGTACAAAAAAGAACTGGACAAGTTCAGAATTATCTGACTTGTCCAGTGTGGTGGGAGTTACTGGGTTCGAACCAGTGACCCTCTGCTTGTAAGGCAGATGCTCTGAACCAGCTGAGCTAAACTCCCTTGTTTTGGGACTGCAAATATAGAAGGATTGCCCTATTCTTCAAAAATTAATTTACATTTTTTAAAAACAACTATCGCCTGTTCGATATTAGCAATATAAGTTTCTTGCAATCAACTACTTATAACAAATCAGCGTTTTTGGCTTACCGTATATTATTAGTTACAATCGACTTTATATCAATTTTTAACTTAAAATAAATAATAAAAATTGTTAAAAACTGTTAAACAAAAGCAATTTCATATTAACTACAGATTCCTTTCGTAACATTGATGTTGTAACACATGAACACTGTTTTAACCCTTAAAAACAACGGCTATCGATAAAAAACATACACAGCAATACGTACTAATGCAAACCGGAGAGGAACAAGGAAGCCCTTGCCTCTTGATTCTTGATTCGCTATTGCTCAATGTTTATTTACAAATAAAATAGTATGAAATTATTAACCATCTTTTTAATATCCACCCTCCTGTCATCAGTTACCTGGCTTGGGGATTTTAGTGAAGCCACATCCGAAGCTACAAAAACACATAAGCTGATACTGATAAATTTTTCCGGTTCCGACTGGTGCGGCCCTTGCATTAGGGAAAGAAAGGAAATATTGGAAAATTCTGCCTTTACCGATTATGCTGAGGGTCATCTTATTTTAGTACGGGCTGATTTTCCGCGCCAGAAAAAGAACCAGCTAAGTAAAGAGCAAACACAACGCAACGAAGCGCTGGCAGATAAATACAACCCCGACGGTAAATTTCCCTATACCCTGCTGGTTGATGAGCACGGGAAAGTATTAAAAGATTGGGATGGCTTTCCGAACGAACCAGCTGATAAGTTCGTTGCGGAAATAAACAACATTGCCGATGCAAGCCGTTGAAATAGCAAATAACAATCTTACTGTGCATAAGCGCGCCCTGCGTTTAATGGGCAACCGCTTTGAGCTTAGCGTAGTTAGCGATAATGAAACCTGGGCGCAAGCCTGTATTGATGCCGGTATTGCGGAAATCAGCAGGATAGAAAAGTTGCTGACCACTTTTAGCGATGACAGCCAAACAAACGAAATAAACCGCAATGCCGGCATCCAACCGGTAAAAGTGGATGAGGAAGTTTTTAACCTTATAGAGCGGTCGTTGCGGATATCGGAACTCACGCAAGGGGCTTTTGATATCAGCTATGGTTCTATTGATAAAAGCCTCTGGAATTTTGATGTAAATATGAAACAGCTGCCCGATGCCGAAACTGCGCGCAAATCGGTAAGGCTTATCAATTATCGTAATATTATACTTGACCGTGAAAACAGCACGGTATTTTTAAAAGAAGAAGGCATGCGCATAGGTTTCGGTGGAATAGGAAAAGGTTATGCCGCTGATAGGGCCAAGCTAATTATGAAACAATCCGGAGCCGAAAGCGGCGTGGTAAATGCCTCGGGCGACCTTATTGCCTGGGGCCTTCAGCCAAATGGGAGCAAATGGACTGTGGGTATTGCAAACCCTGATCTTTCAAACGAAGTATTTTCGTACATGGCTATTTCCGAACTGGCGGTTGCGACATCAGGTAATTATGAAAAATTTGTAATTATAGGCGGTAAAAAGTATTCGCACACTATTAACCCGCGCACAGGCCTGCCTGTTACCGGCATTAAAAGCGTTACCATTATAACGGCAAATGCCGAACTTGCTGATGCTATGGCAACCCCGGTAACTATTATGGGCATAAACACCGGCCTGGATATGATAAACCAGATGAGAAATATAGAGGCCATTATTATTGATGATAACAACCAGTTGTATAGGTCGAAAAACATAAATATTACTTAAAAACTAAAAAATGATAAATCAATTCATAAAAGTATTTGCTTGTATCATGCTGATCGTATCGGTATCATCGTGCGTGCATTTAAAGGAATACCAGAAGAACAGGATCAACGACTCGGAGATGGCCTTAAGTAACCGGAAAGTTGAAAAAAATGAATTGAATTTCGAGTCGTACCGCGAAGCTGCTTCGGGCGCTAACGCGGGCAAAACCGGCGGTGGCTGCGGATGTAATTAATTTGTACCCCTATTAATGAAGAAAATATATCTATCCGCTGTCGGTTTCACTTTTTTATGCCGTATCAATGCATACGCACAAACAAAGCACGATAGTGTTTTTACCAGGCCCGTTACCAGTTTATATACGCCTGTTGACCAGAAGGACACAACTGTCTATAATCCCAGGGCGTTGCACCTTGATGAAGTCAACCTTGTTTCAAGTTATTACACCCAAAATGGCGACCACTCGGCTATTACCGGTGGCATTGGTACCGAAAAAGTAATTGATGTATCTAACGGGATCGATCTCCACTGGGTATGGGTTGACGATAGCGGAAATAAGCATACGCTCTTAACCGGGCTTGGTATAGATCATCACACATCTGCATCTTCAGCGTTTGTTACTACCACCGGCTTAGGAAAACAGGGCGGTACCAGGATATATCCCTCCCTTGACTGGACAAAAGAAAACACAGTCAAAGGCTCAACTTTTGGCATTGGCGCCTATTATTCAGGTGAATATAACTATAAGTCGCTGGGCGGCGATGTTCATTTCTCGAAGAAAACCAATGATAAAAGCGGGGAGTTCAGTGCCAAATTACAGGGTTATTTTGATCATGTAACATTAATTTATCCTTCTGAGTTTATCCCTACCATTGTACCTGTCTCCACCGGTGCAACGTATATAACAACAGCAAGCGGCAACGTGGTTTTGAGTAACGGCGGCAGCAGCACATCAAAACCAAGCCTGCCAACCAAACCGAGGGATACTTATACCGCTGCTTTTTCGTATTCGCAAATTATAAATTCAAGGCTGCAGGTAATGTTTTTGGGTGATTTGGTTACACAAAACGGCTATTTGAGCTTACCTTTTCACCGTGTATATTTTTCAAACGGAAAAGATACTATTGAAAAACTGCCATCGTCACGTTTTAAGATACCGGTCGGGTTCAGGCTCAATTATTTCCTGGATGACAATATAATCCTGCGATCATATTACCGCTATTATGCTGATAGTTGGGGCACGCGGGCCAATACTGCAAATTTGGAGATTGCCTATAAGGTTTCACCCTTCTTTTCCATTTCGCCATTTTACAGGTATTATACCCAAACTGCGGCAAGGTATTTTGCCCCATACGAAGAACATAGCTCCACAGATCAATATTACACCAGCAATTACGAATATGCAAAATTTGACAGCCAGTTTTTTGGGGTAGGCTTTAGAGTTGTACCTCCAAATGGTGTTTTTGGATGGCAAAACCTGCACGAACTGGAGATACGCTATGGGCATTATACACAAACTACCCAGTTGGTATCGGATGTGGTGTCATTGAGCCTCGGGTTCAAATAGTATTTGGCCTGTGAGAACATAGTTTTAAAAGAATTGTTATGTGGTTAATGCGTAGTTAAAATCGCTAACTCACTGATTTAAAATATTTTCGGCAAGCCGAAATAAATATTGCAGCCCAAAAGTTGATTACCTCGATAAGCTGCCTTTTACATAATAATTAGCCTGGCATTCGTGCCCTCCATCTTATGAAAAAAATATATCTGTCCGTCATCGGATTTTCTATAATATGCCACCTGAGCACCCGCGCGCAGACCCGGCAGGATAGTACTGTAAATAGGCCCGCATCAGGTTTGCATGGTACACCTCCTGTAAAAACCGACAGTGCCGGGTATAATCTGCGGCGCTTGCATGTTGATGAAGTTGACTTTGTTACCAGTTATTACAACCAAAACGGCGACCATTCTGCTGTTACAGGCGGCATAGGCTCCGAAAAAGTAACTGACCTGGCAAATAGTCTCGATCTGCATTTGGTGTGGTTGAGTAAGTCATTAAATAAAAACACCCTTGCCGTTGGTTTGGGTTTCGATTACCATACCGCTGCATCGCAGGCTTATGTTTCACAAACCGGCGCTTCAAAGGCTACCGGTACGCGCGTGTATCCTTCGCTCGATTGGACTGTTGAAAGCGCAAAAAGCGGGAACACTTTTGGTATTGGCGCTTACTATTCGGGCGAATTTAATTATCACTCCCTTGGCGCCGACTTGCATTTTTCGGTAAAAACGGATAATAAAATGGGCGAGTTCAGCGCCAAGCTACAGGGGTATTTTGACAAAGTCACACTCATCTATCCCGATGAGTTTGAACCGGCATCCAGCTTACCCACTGATGATCAGGGCGGCAACGTAACGGGCCATCATGGCCACCGGAATTATGGCTCAAGTCCCCGGGATACTTACACTGCGTCTTTATCATACTCGCAAATTATAAATTCGAGGTTACAAATTGCAATCCTTGGCGATGTTGTCACGCAAAATGGCTACCTGGGCCTGCCTTTTCACCGGGTTTATTTTTCGAATGGGAAAGATACCATTGAAAAACTCCCATCCTCAAGGTTTAAACTACCGGTGGGTTTAAGGGCTAATTATTTCCTTGGCGATAACATAATCCTGCGGGCATACTACCGCTATTATGCAGATAATTGGGGCATACGTTCAAATACTATTGGCTTAGAGGTTCCTTATAAAATAACGCCATTCTTTTCTATTTCACCATTTTACAGGTTCTATAGCCAGTCGGCCTCCACTTATTTTGCGCCGTACGAAGCGCACAGCCCTACCGACCAATATTACACCAGCAATTACGAATATGCCAAGTTTAACAGCCAGTTTTTTGGGGTGGGTTTCAGGATAGCGCCGCCCGGTGGAGTTTTTGGCTGGCAAGGCCTGCATGAACTGGAGATAAGGTATGGTCACTATAGCCAAAATACCGATCTGTCATCTGATGTGGTATCGCTAAGTTTAGGATTTAAATAGAAATACAAGCTTTTTAAAATTAGCACACAAAATACATTTTCACCGTCTTTTCCATTTCAGAAAAGACAGTGAAAATGTATAATCGCAACCCAATATTAAAACCTTCTTCCAATAATAATCTTGAAGATGAGTTTTTCGGTAGCCTGGGTAAACCCGGTGCCTACCCCGCCATTAAATTCCCAATCGGGGTCGGTATTTAAGTCTGTTGCTATAAATAGCTGATGCACTTGTTTTTGTATCGGGTCGTAGTTAAAAAACGGGCCTACGCTGCCATAATATTCAAGGCCAAGGGCAACTACTTTGGTAACATCATAACTACCCTTAGCGTTCGGCGAAAATATGAGGCCACGATTTTGATCAGGGCCTTTAAAGCTTTGATCGAGGGTAGGGTTTAAGGATATATAAACCTTGTTTATTTTTTTATCAACTATAGGCCTTATCTCCAATGTAGCGGTATTTGCCGAAAAAGCTTGTTTTTGAAACCCAAACTCGGTTGATAAACTTACGCCGACAGGCCATTTCCAGCTTTCGGGCGCGGCAACCCGGGGCCGGATGTGCGAACCAACGTAAGCGGTGCGCCCATCGCTGCCTATCGAATTAAAAATATAAAAACCTGTTTCAAACCACGGCGTCCAGCCATGGGTAATTTCTATCGTTTCATGCTCTTCATGATTGTCGGGCAACTGGCCATCCATAACCGTTGTAAGGCCGTTTGCCGTGTAATTACTATGTAGCTCAATCATCGTACGCCCGGGCGCTACCAGATCCGAGCCATACACCTGTATCTCGTAATTGTCCTGCGCACTCGCCATTATTGATAATAGAAATGCGCAAATAAAAACGATTATTGTCTTCAAATCCATGTTATATTTCTTCCTTTCCACCGTTTATCATATCCGAAACAATACCTTGTGAGTCCTTACGCTCGGCCAGGAAAACCCCGGCAAGGTGTACAACTATAAATGCCAAGAACAGGTACATGCAGAACCCATGTAAATTTTTTATTGAATGCCTGTACGGCTTTAAAAATGCTATATCTTCAAAGGCAAGGCATAAACCTGTTATAACCTGGATGATCAATAAAACATAAAATATTGAGTAAATAATTTTTACGGTGAGTTCATGTAAGGCGATCTCCCGGTTCTTCTTAATTACATTGTATTGAGTATAAGCACTCTTTAACTTCCTGATAAACTTCTGATCTGCCACCTGGAAAAACTCCAATAGCAGCCTGAATAATAGCAGCCCAGCCAAACAATAGCCAAAATAAACGTGTATATCCCAAACTTTGTCGCTAAGTGCGTGTGCACCGGCCCTCGCCTGGGCATCAGTGAGGCTTACACCCGATTTCTGAACCTGATCTTTTATCAGCGACGATACCTGGCGGGTATTGGTAATAGTAGAATTGATCAAAACTGTGATCAGAGAACCGCTGATCACAATGGTATTGGCCCAATGCCAAAAACGAAGCGAAGCAGAGTTCTTTTTAATTTGATCAGGGTGTTCAATGTCTCTACGGACTGGTTCTATAACTGTCATTATTTATTTTGTTATTATGCTATCCCGCCTAAATATATTCCTAAAAGAAACACAATGCCGCCGCCCACAATTACCTGTAAAATTGTTTTAAGCAATGGCGTTTCCATAAACCGGTACCGGATAAAAGCGATAATGAATAATTCGCAAACTACCACTATATAGGCCAGGTGCAAAGCGTAATGCAGGTTGTTAATTAAAAATGGCAAAGTATGCAGCATACCGCCAATGGATGTCCCTATGGCAGTTATGCCCCCCCTTACTATGGGGTTACCGCGGCCTGTTACCGTACCATCGTCAGATAGCGCTTCGGCAAGCCCCATACTAATACCAGCGCCAAGGGAGGCTGCAAGACCTACGTAAAAAGCTTTTATAGGCTGATGGGTTAAACCCGCCGTTGCGAAAATAGGCGCAAGGGTTGAAACCGAGCCATCCATCAAGCCAAGTAAACCTGGCTGAACTTTTTGTATAACAAATTTGGCATTGTTTTTTTTGCCCATGTTTTGGATACAGGTATATGCCTTAAAAGTAGGCACTTATTTTGAAGCAATTCTGTAGTTGTACTTATATTATTGTAATTATTTTATTACCGCGATGTTTAACAGCTTCAGATTTTCTTCAATTTCGAATACTATATTTGATTAAAAAACTATTGAAACTTCTTATCATTGAAGATGAAAACGGGCTTCGCGATAATATAACCAACTATTTTAACGAAGATGGTAATATTTGCGAAAGTTGTAATTGCCTGTCAGCTGCAATTGAGAAATTGTCGGATTACGATTACGACTGTATTTTGCTGGACATTGGTTTACCTGATGGTGAGGGTTTCGCTGTTTTAGACTTTTTGAAAGAAAATTCGAAAAATGAAGCGGTGCTCATAATCTCAGCAAGAAACTCACTTGATGATAAGATAAAAGGCCTTAACACAGGAGCAGACGACTACCTTATCAAACCATTTCACCTGGCCGAACTTAAAGCCAGGGTAGTAGCCATTTACCGGCGAAAAGCTTTTAACAGTAACAATAAACTGGTTTTTAATGAGATATCTATCAACCTGTTGGGCCGCACGGTGGATGTAAACGGCACGCCTGTTATACTTACACGGAAAGAGTACGACATGCTGCTTTATTTTATCGCAAACAAAGGAAAAGTTATATCGAAAAATGCCATCGCCGAACATTTATGGGGCGATGAAATGGATATGCATGATAATTTTGATTTTATTTACACGCATATAAAAAACCTGCGCAAAAAATTGCTGGAGGTTACAACAAACGATTACATGAAATCTATTTACGGGATAGGTTATAAATTTATGGCAGAATGAAGCTTTCGGCGCATTACAATAAGGCCAGTATCATTATAACTATTTCGGTTTTGCTCGTCGGCGGTATTATTTATTTTTTCACAATAAATAAATTGGGCCACCATCAGCTTGACCGCGACCTGACCGAGGAGATCACTGAGGTTATTGATTATGTAAACCTTAACGGTAAATTACCTACCCAGGTTGATTTTGATGAAGACCAAACCGTTTTTATAAAAACAAACCAGGTAAACCTGCCACTAAGGTTTTTTGATACTGTTTACGTTAATCCGAAGGAGAAAAACCCGGAAGCTGGCCGTGCCGTATGGGGGTTGATATCATTAAAAGGCCAGCGTTACAAAGTTATTATTACCGAATCAAGAGAAAGTACCGAAGACCTCATCCAGGTTATCGGCATCATCACGCTTATTTTAATGGTTTGCTTGCTGGTAATTCTTTTTATCACAAACCGGTATATTTTAAATGGTTTATGGAAACCTTTTTACGAAACCCTTGGAAGGCTTAAAGCATTTAATATTTCGGACAGCCAGGGGCTTAAATTAAAGCATGATAAAGTTGATGAATTTAATGACCTGAACCAGGTTGTTGATGCGATGTCGTCGCGCGTAAAAAACGATTATCAGCATTTAAAACAATTTACTGAAAATGCATCGCATGAAATGATGACCCCGCTGGCGGTTATTACTACAAAACTGGATACACTTATACAGGATGAAACTTTAAAACCTGAGCAATTTGACCAGATCAATGACATATACTCGGCGGCAAGCAAACTATCGAGGCTCAATCAATCATTGTTGTTGCTGGTTAAAATTGAGAATAACCTGGTTGATGATGCTGAACTTTTAAGTTTAGACGGATTGCTAAGTCAAAAAATAAGGCAATTTAGTGAACTGGCACAGTCAAAAGATATATTGGTTAGTGAATACATAGGTGAAAAAAACATTGTGGCAAGTAAGTATTTGATTGACATTCTTTTAAATAACCTTTTTAGTAACGCTATCAGGCATAATAATAAACACGGCCAAATCATCATCACTTTAACCGGTAGTAAGCTTGTTTTTCAGAATACAGGGAGCGAAAAGCTTTTAAATGATGAAATATTATTTGAACGTTTTCAGAAAGGGAAAAAATCAGATGGCACAGGTTTAGGTTTAACCATAGTTAAAAATATTTGTAATTTATACCATTGGGAGATTGTCTATTCCTTTGAAAATTCATTTCATACTTTTGAGATCAGGCTTGATTTAGATTAGGTTTACTTTATCAACCCGCTCACTCCGCGATAGCTATAAGGATCAACCACAATCAATATTTACCAGCCAACAAATACCCCAAACTGTGGATTTTTTGAACCGGTTCAGTTTAAAACGATAGTTATTGAAAATTAGGCCAATACGCAAACAACCAGTTTGTTAAATATGAGAGAATAAGCGTTTACTCCTATAAAACAACGTTTTTTATTACATACAGCTTTTCACAAACAGGCTTTTCACCCACACTGAAACGTCCCCGAATATTCAGCCAGCACAGCTGGAATAGTTATTGCCTTAATGGTTTAAATAAATTTAAAAACTGTTTTATCATGACTATATTTAATTGGATCGGAATAAGCGTTGTAGCGGCGCCAGTATTTTTTATCATCAAAACAAGTGTTGCAATGATAAAGGACAAAAGATTAAACTAACATACATATTGTACCTTTCTCCTGAAATTTAAGCTAAGCGGCTGCAAGATAAAGCCTTGCAGCCATCGCATTGCTGCTAATCTGGGAATACCGGGTTCGCTATGGCCCATTATATAGCCTTCCCTTAAAAAAACCTAAAATCCTAAAATCCTTTAATCCCTTAATCCTGGTCAATTCATTTAATCCGTTTAATCCTGGTCAATCTTAGTCAATTATTTCTATTTTTACTTTCCTGATCAATAAACCGGGTTAAATTATGGCTGCATCTTCAACAATTAATAAAATTACCATAAAGGTTATAGCTTTTTGCATGGTATGCTTTTGGTTAAACACTGTAAAAGCGCAAACGGACACGCCAAAATTTAAAGTGATAGCCTTTTATACAGGCCGGGATGATAAAGCGCATATCAGCTTTATGCACGAGGCTAATCAATGGTTCCCTAAAATGGCGGCCAAATATCATTTCAGTTACGACTCTACAAAGAACTGGAGTAATATGAACGCTGAATTTTTATCGCATTACCAGGTGGTAGTGTTTTTAGATACCCGGCCTGATGATCCGGCGCAACGGGCAGCATTTCAAAAATATATGGAAAACGGTGGCGGCTGGATGGGCTTCCATTTTTCGGCATTTGCACTTACGCCTTCCGAATTCCCGCAAAACTGGGACTGGTACCATGATACATTTTTAGGGTCAGGGCAATATGTAAGCAATATATGGCGGCCATCAACAGCTATCCTCGATGTAAACAGGGATTTCCCAGCCACCAAGCATATGCCAAAAACCTTTAAAACTTCGCCAAACGAATGGTACCGATGGGAAAAAGACCTGCGCAAAAATCCTGATATAAAAATACTATGCTCCATTGACTCGGCCAGTTTTCCCCTCGGCACCGGCCCAAAACTTAGTGAAATATGGCACAGCGGCTATTACCCCGTAGTATGGACAAACACCAAATACAAAATGATTTACTTTAACATGGGCCATAACGATATGGACTATGAGCATAAGTACGATAACACTGATAGAACATTGTCCTACACCTTCAGCAGCCCTATGGAGGAGAAATTGGTTGTGGATGCTTTACTGTGGTTGGGTACGGGGAAAGTTAAGTAGTTGATTGAGTGAGTGGTTGGTTGATTGAGTTAAAAAATAAGCAAACACTCACTCAATCAACCCAATCAACCACTCACTAATTATTCAACCAATACGTAAACTTAAACACCAGCATCCTGTTTTTAACATTAAAAGGCCGGGGTAAATAGTTATCAGTGTAAACAATAAAGAAGTCGGAAGCCGGACGATAGCGGTATTGCAGGCGGGTGTTTATATTAAAGTTGCGGCCCTGCTGGTTGTATTGGTAATAGCCTGTCAGGAAAAATTTATTGGTTAGGGTTACGTCGATCTTTGGACCTATCAGCCAAAAGGTGTTTTGAAAATAAGGCGCAGGCATTTGCAGCTCGCTTACCGTTGTACTCCATAAAATGTTTACATAAGGTTGAAAGCGGTAGCCCACGTCCGTAGCAAGGCTTATTTTTTTACCGTTATCGTAATAGCCGCCATAATCAAAAGTAAAGTCATAAGTAAATACCCTTTGCGGGACAGAGAAATAAGATAGCTCCATATTATTCCAATGGCTTTTATTCCCAGTCGCCAGTGAATCGCCCACAAAATTTGTAGGGTCAAACGGCGAAAGCAGTTTAACATAATCATGCTCAACTAAGGCAGTTAATGTACTCCTATCCCTGAAGGTGACGAGGTACGAAAGGAAGCTGCGGTTATCGGTTGGGTTAAAACCCTGGTCATAGTAATCGGTAAGGTTTAATTGCGGGCCATGACTTAATACCGGCCCGGCTTTTGGGAAAAACAGGTAGGCGATAACCGGGTTTAATTTAACATACCCCTGCCGGGGCACATAGCCCACTTCGGCATTGTAATTGGCGCCTACGTATTCGTATTCGCCGCCTATAGCCCAGTATTTATTGGTAAACTGCAAGTTGCCGGCATCGGTAAAATCGTGGCCGGTTTTGCCTGGGGTAAATGATTTTAAAATAAGCTCTTTACCCGTCCATGCGTTGGATGACGAAGCCAGGTTAAATTCAACCCCAACATTCGTATTATCTTTTGAGTTATTGGGTTGGCTTGCCGGCGGCACACCGGCAGGGTAATTAAAAGATTCCTTATTTACCAGCAGGAACCCAATATTTGAGCGCGCGAAAATTTTCCGCTGCAAAGCAATGGTGGTAAAGTTTTGGGCAGGAAGAGAATCATTGCTTGCTGTTTGCATATTCATCACCCCTAAGCGCCAGTTTTGATCCAGTTTCCCGCTCAGCCTGAAACCGCCTATAATGTTCGATGTAAGCCCAATCCTTCGTGAAAAGAATGGTCGTATAGATGCATAACCGAAATTGTTAAACTGGTCGCCGTTCTCTAAAAAGAATTGCCGTGTTTCGGGGTAAAAAAGCTCAAAACGACTCAGGTCGATCACCTGCTTATCAGCATCGACCTGTGAAAAATCGGGGTTCACCGTAAGATCAAGATTTAGGGATGATGAGACGGCGACCTTTGCATCAACTCCGGCTTCGGCCTTTACGGCAATATTTTTATGATCTGCATAGTCTTTAGTGATACTGGTTAAGCCATAAGGTACTATTGAAATGTTCGAACCGGGATCTGGTGGCGGGTTATCCCAAACCAATGTGCCGGTGTAGGCTAATGAAGCTGTTGGAAACTGCCTTGGCACGGGCGCCCAGGCCGATTTTTCTGTAGCTTTAAGGTCGTTACGACTAAAGTTAATACCCCACTCCTTCTCCCCTTTTTTATAACGTATGGATTTAAAAGGGATGGCCGCCTCAAAAACGTATTTATCAGGATAATCTTTTACCGCCGACTCCCATTTGTTGGTCCAGTTCAAATCCACGCTTCCACCCTGGTACATCGTGCCATCCCATTCCGCCCCGGCCGCGTTCGACCCGAATGAGAAGCCGCTCGTTTGATCATTAAAGGTGTCGAAAAAGAAAATAAAATTATCGTTTTTCTGAAAGCTGAAGTCGCGCTTTAATGATTCAACCATGCTCGGGCCGGGCAGGGGCTTGTAGCATATGGCGATGATGTAGATATTTTTTTGGTCATAAGCCATCCGCACTTCGGTTAATGCCCTTGCAGCGCTGGTATCCATCGGTAATACCATCCAAAAGTTTTTGGCGACATCGACATTCTTCCATGCCTGCTCATCCATAATGCCATCAACCTTAATTGGAGAGGTGATACGCCGTATATGATAACGGTATTTATTGTTTTTCTTTTGCGCAAACAGCTGCAAACAGAACAGGCAACAGAAAAATAGCAGGGTAAATCGTAGTTTCAAATTCGGGCGTTTTTAGCAGCTTTTAACCTTAAAATCATCATTATTTAACATAAATTATATGGTTTAGCCCACTTTTTATCAATATTAATATTTTTATGTTGTAATAGGCCCTTATTGGGTCAATTTCGGTTATTTATAGCCTTTTTTGTTAGCAAATACTATATGTTGATAAGTTTTTGGTCTAAAAACCCCTTTTCGGCAAAAAAATATGTTAAAAATCTGTTAAAAAATTAGTCTGTTATTTCTATAGATTATATATTTGTGCAATTGTTATTATCGGTCTAACCAATTAGTTCTTTATGATAAATAATGAGGTCAGTTACTTTAAAAAAGAGCAAGCGCCAGCTTTCTCTTTTTTTTTGTTTTAGGATGTTGGTGAATGGTTGATTAGGTTGGATTAAGTTGATTGGGTTACCATTCTTTCATCTCTAAATTAAAGTTAACCAACCACTCACTTAATCAACTAATACACGATCAATCACATCCAATAAATAACCTTTCAGGTCATCGTTATATTCCCAAAACATTGCACCGGCCAGTTTTTTACGTTTCACATATTTACACTTCTTTTTTACCGACCACTCATCGTCATAGGTAATAAACTGCCGTGTACCTGCATTGTAGATATAATCAGCCTTCGCGTGCCTGTCACGGTGTGCAATAAATCCGGGCGATTTCAGGATACTATCTTTGATCATTGCAAATCCCACACCATGACTATACGTGGCTACGGAATCGCCCAGGCCTTTAGCTCCGTTAACTAAAATTGAAGATTTACCATAAAAACCTATGCCCATCACCAGTTTATTTGCCGGTACGCCCGCAGCTTCAAACAGTGATACCGCCGCGTCGGCATTATTGTCGGATTTATAGGCTTTTGATGAATATAGCAAAGTATGATGCGATGCAATTTTTCCGCCCGAATAATCGTAGGTCATCAGGTTTATATAGTTGAGGTATTGCTGGGCCTCCCCCATCTCGGTATTGTCCACAAATGATTTAAACCCGCCTACGGCTGTAGTCACCAGGTACTTTTTATTGGTTTGCTGTTGCAGACTGTCTAACTGGCTGCGTAGTTCTTTAAACAGGAGGGTGTAGTTGTGTTTATCTTCAGGCCGGTAAATATTTCCCTTATCGCCGGGGCGTGCGGGGTATTCCCAGTCAATGTCTATCCCGTCAAGGTCAAACCTTTTAACAATAGCAACTGCGCTCGCCACAAAACGCTGTCTTGACGTATCGGTCAATACAGCATCCGAGAACTTACCACTCCAGGTCCACCCGCCTATCGATATCAATATTTTGAGCGCAGGGTTTTGTTTTTTTAGCAGGATCAAATTCCTGAAATTAACGGTATCCGTTGCCTCCCGGTGAAGCCAGGCGCGGTTATCTTTAATATCAACAAAAGCATAATTGATATGGGTAAGCTTTTTGGCCTGGATAGGAGCAGTATTTATTAACCCCCTAAAGCCGCCGACGTAGCCTATTATTACCTTATTTGATTGCGCCCGCAGATCACCGGCATGGCATATAATAGTGAACAATATAAAAGCGATGATAAACGGATTGAGTTTTTGTTTCATAAATATCTAATAGGATTTATATTTTCAGCCTTAACCGTCTTTTTTCAAGGAAGCCTGTTATCAGGATAACGATAAACGAAACAGCAAAGGAACGGATGATGCCCCCAGCGCCGAAGTTAAAAAAATGCGGATAATTGAAATTTGTTATGTAAAATATTGCCACCAGTAAATACGGTATCAAATAACAGGTTAATGTGCTTGTACCGGCAGGCTTTATTATTTTAAACCAGTTGGCTTTGCCCCTAACGTCTATCAGCCATATCAGTAATTCAAATAAAAGGATGCCTATACCTGTACATATAAACACCCATGATGGTGTTGAATGTATTTTTGAGATACCATGGGTGTAAGGCCTTACAATAAAACCAAATACTATCAAGGCAATTCCCGACAAGGTAAAAATTAGCCATACCTTATTATAACTGTTTTTTGCCGCCAGTTTTGAATATAGCAGGGATACCACTACCCCAAACATCATCAATGAAGCCGATGCCCCATCTTTTATCACCCATAGTTTAAGATCGAACCAATCGGCATGAGTGCCGATATTTATAAATACCAATATTGCCAGCGCGATAAACAATGCAGTTAAATTTCCTTTGGCCAGCAGGTAAACGCCCGCGCAAACCAAATAGGCCCAACCAATTATGCCTAAAATACCCCACCATGATGGTTCTAACCCTTTAGGTGCAGCAGCTGTGCCGCCTTTATAAAGCAATGCCAATACTACCAGGATAAGTACCCCGATGCCCATTAAGGCATATTTCCTGGCTTTTGACATTGTTTCGGGATAATCGAGCCAGACGAGGAAGAAGCTCAAGGTGAGCAGCAATTCCCAAACGCCGATGGAAAGCGGGGCCAAGGGACTATATTCTTCCATATTAACATGAAAAAAGCCCATTACTATCAATGCAAATGAGCGTAGCCCAATATAAACAGCAATAGAGGTAAATGACTCGCCTTTACTTAGCCGCCTGCCGATGGCCATTGGAATAGATAAGCCCGCGATAAATAAAAATAGCGGAAAAATGGTATCTGCAAAATGCATCCCGTCCTCATAACCTTTAACATGGTCTATCCACTTCGGCACGTCCTTTACGCCACTAAGGTCATTAACAAAAATCATAAAAAACATATTGATGGCGCGAAAAACATCAATAGAAAGCAGCCGCTTAGGTTGAAGCATAAAAAAAGGGTTTAATCAGGTTAATAGAAAAATCAGTATTTAAATATACAGGCTATTATTTAATTTTTAATGTATCGATCTTGTTATATTTTAAAATGGTGCGGTTCTTTTTAAAATTTTTAAAGAATATGATACTATCAAAACATTTGATATTATTGGGGAAATTAAATAAGGCATGCCTTTTACTTTCTCGCATCCTGCTATTGTTTTGCCTTTAAAAAAGATTTTCGGGGTAACACTTTCGTTAACCGGGCTTATAATCGGCAGCATGACACCTGATTTTGAGTATTTTATAAGAATGAAAGACGAAAGCAGGTATGGGCATTCCGTGCCGGGTATGTTTTGGTTCGATCTTCCGTTGGGTATCTTGCTGGCTTTCGTTTATCATCAAATAGTGCGTGACCAGCTTATAAGCAACCTCCCTGAAATATTGAACAGGAAATTAAGCGTATTTAAGCAATTTAACTGGGTTGATTATTTTAAACGGAATTGGCTTATTGTAATAGTATCTATCCTTATAGGCGCTGCCTCACACCTGTTTTGGGATTCGTTTACCCATGGTTCAGGCTATTTTGTAAGGAAGATAGATTGGCTGCACAAAATAATCGGTTTTTCAAAAATGCACATCCATGTGTACTCTTTGCTACAACATTTAAGTGGCTTAATTGGGGGAATTATTGTTTTATGGGCCATTTTTAGTTTTAAAGATGGGGGCTTAGATCAATCAAACAAAAAATATAAATATTGGCTTTCGGTTGGTTTAATAACAGTTATCGTTTTTTCGGCAAGATTTTTTACCAGTCTTGATATCCATCAGTATGCCAACATTGTAGTTAGTTTCATTTCCGCTTTTTTTATCGGCTTAATATTAACCCCTGTGCTAATTAAACACGATTTTTAGGATTTGAAGAATAATTATGATCCTGAAAATCTATTTAAAATCCTAAAAATCGTGTTCAGCCGAGTACTTCCTCCAGTACCTCATGCGACCTCACATTCCCAAAGCCTTCCAGGTGCAGCGCATAATATTCCAGCAATTTTGCAAGCAGGTAACGGCGTTCATCATTACTTAGCTTAAGCAGCTGCATGTTTTCAAAACTGCATTGCAGCAAAGCAGTAAAATTTTGCGTATGCGGCGGCGAAAGGTACAAAGCATGATCAGGCTTATAGCGTGAAAATACACCATTCTTTAAATCAAAATAATCAGCCTCACCGGCAAGATACCTGTCAGGATAAAAGCCGAGATAACGGGTAAGCTGTATTAAAAATAACAGGTGAAAATTAGGCAGCCCTTCGGTTTGATGATCAAGCCACTCAATAGCGCTAAAAATAAACCCGAAGGAGCTTTCATCTGCCGTTTGCTGCTTTAACGCTTTGTATAAAACCTCGTTCAAAAACATAGCCAGGCTACTTTTTATCACATCATAAGGGATACTTTGCAAAATCGGTGTATTTTTAAGCTCTTTTATACGCTGAACATTCCCGGTATTTTTGTGGTAAACCACCATATCAAGCAGGTGAAGCGGCTGTAACATATTACGGCCTATTTTGGCTTTCGGCTTTTTTGCGCCATTAATGATATAGGATTGCAACCCGAATTTCTCGGTAAAAACCTGCACGATAACGCTGCTTTCACCATAGTCGGTGGTTTTAAATACTATTCCGCGGGTTTTATGCAGCATGGTTAATAAGCAGCAAAAGCTTTGGCAAAAATATGATGAGGCCCGTGATAATGGCAAATAAGGCGGCTATAACAACCGCGCCGGCGCTCATGTCTTTTATATGCCCCGCTTTTTCGTTGTACCCTGGCGATACGAGGTCAACCAGGGTTTCTATCATTGTATTAAATATCTCGGTAACCAGCACAAGGGTTATACTCAATGCCACCCATTGCCATTCGCTTGCCGAAATATGCAGCGCAATGCCGGCGCCGACAGCTACAACCGTCGCCGCTAAATGTATCCTGAAATTTAACTGGGACGAAGTTGCATAGGCAATTCCTTTAAAAGCAAAACCAAAACTGCGGATCAGTTTTTTCATGTATTATTTATCTTTTTAAACAGTTTCTAAAGATAAATAATAATTTGCGGTTTGCTTCCGGCTACAAATTTGCAGCAAAAAACTTTAAAGATTGAATAATGTGCTCCGACCAGTACGACCATTCGTGCCCGCCGGGATACTCTTCAAAAATATGCGGGATGCCTTCGTTATCAAGTTTTTTATGAAGGGCGCGGTTATAGTTTATTAAAAGGTCATTTGTACCGCAATCAAAACGTATAGGGGGCAGGCTATTGCGATAATAGCGGAGTGTTTCAAACACATCCTCGTCAATAATATTGTCCTGGGCGTATTGTTTTAATGATTCCTCAACGAAGAATTTTATCTGCGGTAAGCTGGTGATAGATGAATGGCCTGACATAGCCCTGAATTTAGGCGCATATTTCGCCCCTATCCGTAATGCGCCGAAGCCACCCATGGATAAACCGGAGATAAACAGCGGCGATTCTTTTGTGGCGCCGTTTATACATTCTATCAAAGCATCGGGTACATCCTCCGCTATCCACTTTTCAAAATTGCGATTGTCGACAGGTAAAAAGCCAGAGCCATCGCCCCAAAGCCCATCCGAAGGCATGGCGATGATCATCGGCGGCAATTCACCGCTCTGTATCATTTCGTTTGCCTTTAAATGTACACCCGAAGAATACGCCCAACTCCACGCGCTGCCATAAACGCCATGTAAAAGTATAGCAACTGGCAAAGTTTCTTTTGGGTCGACACCTGGCGGCACGAACACGCCAATATCGCCGCGGCCTTTCAGATTTGGTGTTTTTACGGTAATAAAACGTAAGTTATTATTTTCGTATTGCGGGTTAGATATTTCTAAAGTTTTAAATCTGGGCATTTTAATAATTATTCAAACACGATCACGCCTTTTGCATTTTTGCCCTTAAGCATATCAGCAAAGGCTTTATCAAGGTCATTTAAGGTATAAGTGCGGGTAATCATTTCTTCAAGTAAGAGTCTTCCGTCTTCGTAAAGAGCTATAATTTGAGGAAAATCTATTTGTGGCCGGCATTTGCCGTATAATGGGTTTATATAAATTTTATCCCATTCAAACAGCCGCATATCTATTGTAATATCCTGCTCAATACCGCTAACCTGTACGGCTGTACCGGCGTTACGCACCATAGCAAGCGGGGCCGCGCCAAGTTCAGGTATAGCGGTACACTCGAAGGCATAATCGGCGCCCCGGCCATTGGTTAGTTCTTTTACTTTTTGGGCAGCACTTAGCAGCCCGGTATCGCCCTTTTCGGCAAGTATAACATGTGTTGCGCCAAATTTATTGGCCATCGCAAGCCTAACCACGTTAATATCGATAGCAATGATCTTTTCCGCACCCGCTATTTTTGCGCCTTGTATCACATTTAACCCTACGCCGCCAGTGCCAAGCACCACTACGGATGAACCGGCTTTAACTTTCGCTGCATTAATCACAGAACCATAGCCTGTCATTACGCCACAGCTAATAATACTGGCGGCAGGAAAGGACATTTTTTCTGAATTATTTTTTACTACTGCCGATGCTTTTACCAATGTATATTCGGCAAGGGTCCCGATATTAAATGAGCGCAGCACAGGCTTACCATTTAAGAGCGTACCCGATGGGTCGGCATGGCCGGGGGTATAACCGTTACCGCCTGCAGCAACAGGTGAGGCTATTTCGCATAAATGCTGGTTACCTTCAAGGCATTGAAAACAGTGGCCGCAATGCATGGCCCAACTTAATATTACATTATCGCCGGGTTGCAGTCCTTTTACAGCCTTACCGGTTTTAACAACAATGCCCGCACCTTCGTGACCTATGATCAATTGTTTTCCCCAGCTTAACGAGTCGTGATCAGTATGGCAAAGGCCTGCGGCTTTTATTTCTACAAGTACTTCATCATCCTGTGGCTCATGCACTACTATATCTTCGATAGTAAAACCACCCACACCATCAGTAACGGCCGCTTTGCAAGTTATGGCCATCTTAATTTCCAGTATTTTTTCCAAAAAGGAAGGTGAGTGGGGTAGCTAATCTTTTTGCCCAGGCATATTCGTTATGAGCGTCGCCTTTATATATCCTGTACATTAGTTTTACTTCCGGGTGCTTTTTATCAAGCAATACTTTCATCCGGTCGTTATCCATTAAAAAGAATTTATCCAGTTCCTGATCGCCGCAATCTAAATATAAATTTGTACCAGGAATTTTTTTGGAAGATGCGGCAACCACATCAACAATGTGACCATCGTCATAAGCAAACCCGCTTGATAAGCAGGCAGCTTTTGAAAACACTTCGGGATGCAACCAAACCATATAAAACGAGATGAGGCCACCCATGGATGAACCTATTGCCGCTGTATTATTTTTATCAGACTTAGTCCTGTAATTCTTATCGATGAAAGGCTTAAGGTTATGCACTATAAAATTGATATAAGCCATCCCCTCCGGCGTACCTGAGTATTCAACCCAACGGTCTTTGGTATTATCAATGGCTACAATAATAAATTCTTCGGTTTTGCCTGCCCGCATCAGGCTGTCTGCAGTTTCATCCATGCGCCATTCGCCGCTGTAAATGGAGTTTGGGGCAAAAACATTCTGCCCATCTTGCGCATAAAGTACGGGGTATCTTTTATTGGGCGTTTTATAGTACGATGGCGGCAGCCAAACCTTTACATCCCTGGTATATTTCAGGTCATGGTCTTCAAAATTATGGTAATATTTTACTGTACCTGTTATACTGCGGTTAAACAAATCATTCCAATTAGACGGGCGAATGGTCAGTACTGTATCTTTTTTTATGATAAAAGGCATTTTCGGCGCCTCATAACGGCCATAAGTATAGATGGCTGTTTTATACCACGATCCCCTGGTAATTTGAAACTCAAGCGAAGTGTTTACCGCGAACGTAGTGCTAAAAACAAAAGTGGTATCATCCTGCTTTGTCATTTTGCCTTTACTAAAATCAAACCAATTGCCAAAAGCAGCCTGGTTTCCCATAACGACAAGTGAATCGTTTTTTGGTATTTTGGGCGATACGATGACCTTAACAGTAAGCCGGGCATTTTGGGCATAAGCAGCGCGGGTATGCAACAAAAATGTTAGCAATACACTTAAAATGACATAGGCGGGTCTTAACTTCATTTTCTACTTTTTTTGCCTGGTTTACGTTAGAATAGGTGACGCAAGAAAAAAGTTTGCAAAGAAACACATACTTTGATACTTAAAGAATGTGAAAATTGGCATTTTATTAGCCAATATTATCCTTTATTATATTTTTCTAATTCCAAACGGACAATAATTGCAATATTTACAGATAATATGTACCACTATTGAATTAAATTCTTCATTGTTTTTCCCGTTAATGTTACCTTAAATTTGAATATTCCAATTATCCCTTAAAATGAAGATCAGCCTGAAAATATTTATTGGTTTATTGTGCTTGTTGTTTATGCGTGTTCCGGCTGATGGTAAACCGCCGGTTATCAAACACCCCAAGCATCCGGGACACCAGGAAGAGATAATTTACCATATTTTTCAACGCAGCTTTTACGATAGTAACGGCGATATGCACGGCGACCTTAACGGCATCCGCCAAAAACTTGATTATTTGCGGCAGCTTGGGGTTACCGCCATTTTACTTACACCTTTGTACGAATCAGTTTTTTACCATAACTATTTTGCCAGCGATTTCAAAAAGATCGATCCCAGTTATGGTACCATGCACGACTATTTAAGCTTAATAAAAGAACTGCACCGCCGCGGGATGAAATTTTACATGGACATGGAAACGCAGTATGTAACCGAAGACCATTTATGGTGGAAAGACGGAATAAACAACCCAAAATCGGCTTACAGCGATTATATTCTTTATGATGATGCGGCACATAAACAGCCATCTACCATAGTTTTCGACCTCAAAGGCCTGTTGGGTTACGACAGTATTTACCGCAAAATAACCACGGTGAATTTAAACAGCCCAAAGGTACTTGAATATAATTACCAGCTTTTTAAGTTTTGGGTCGATCCTAACGGCGATGGTAAGTTTGACGATGGTGTTGATGGCTTCCGGCTGGACCATATGATGGATAACCTGGATGATAAACCCCGGTTACAGCATTTGTTCGTTAATTTCTGGAATCCGCTGTTGGGCAGGTTAAGGCATATAAACCCCAAACTAAAAATAGTTGCCGAGCAGGCCAGTTGGGGTTCTTTAGGGTTAGATTATTTAAAGAATGGCGGCGTTGATAGGGTATTTGCATTCCGGCTTGCATTTGCCATCAGGTCATTTAAAAAGAAAGAGCTGATCGCAGCGGCGGACTCAACTTTTTTAGCTACGCCCGCCAATAAACAACAGGTAGTATTTATCGAAAACCACGATACGCCAAGGTTTAGCTACGGCGTTAAAGGCGATATTGATAAATTAAAAATAGGCGCCGCTTTAAACCTGCTGCTTGGCGGCGTACCCTCCATTTATTACGGCCAGGAATTGGGCATGACCGGAACAAGCGGCAAATTTGGCGGTACAGATGCCAACGAGATCCCCGACAGGCAGGCCTTTGAATGGTACAAAAGCGACCAGGGAAAAGGAATGGCCTACTGGTATAAGCTAAAAGGCCCCTGGAAAGATAAATTTAACAACGATGTACCCAATGATGGCATATCACTTGAAGAAGAACAAACCCAGCCCAACTCGTTGTGGAACTTTTACAGCAAAATGATAGCCATACGTAAAGCTAACCCGGTAATATCAAAAGGGGTTTATAAAACCTTGCAAAATGATAAGGATGAGGTATTCACTTTTATGCGGTATGAAGGAAATAAGAAGGTGATTGTGGCGGTGAACCTGTCGGGCAAGCCAATTGATGATGCTATTACACTTGAAGGGCAAACAGGCCAGATCAAGGTTTTATACGGTATTTCAAAACCACGCATTATTACTAATATAATAGCGGTACACATGCCTGCTTACGGGGTTGAGGTTTGGGGGATGTAGATTGCGCGCAGATAGATTTGTCAACTTTTAAAAAGTTGACAAATCTAAACCAGCTTGCATAAGACGTTGTTCATTAGCAAAACCAATAGGACCCTATTTCGGTAAGCTGCTGTACTGCGGGCGGTTCATCACACCTGTCTTTTATGCCTGCGGTAAAATTTCTAAATGCCTCAAAGCCTGGCAAGGGCGCTTTTCCTTCCCCGGCATAGTTAGCCATGTGAATAAATGTTAGCCCATCCTCCAACTTATAGGTAGCGTAATTAAAATCTGCTGGCTTTTCCTGGTGCAGTTGTTTATACACTTCTTTTACCAATTGTTCATTTTCTTCGGCCATACCTGGTTTTACTTTGTAACGAACGATTACTTTTTCCATTTTTTTAGGTTTTTAGTTTTGTATAGTAAGCTTGAATTATTTTTTTACTTTTGTCAGATTGCAAAGAACAACCAGTTGCAAATATAAATAACTAATTGTAAAATGCAACCAGTTTTTAAAATAAAAACAATGGAGAATCACAAATCTTTATGCCCTATAAATTTAGCCTTAGAAGTTTTTGGCGATAAGTGGAGTTTAATCATTATCCGCGACATGATGTTTGAGAAAAAAAGGCATTTCAGGGAATTGTTGCAATCTGACGAAAAAATTGCCTCGAATATTTTAACCGACAGGCTTGCCATGCTTGAACGCGAAGGGATAATAACAAAAGAAAGCGACCCTGAGCATAAACAAAAGATAATTTACAGCCTTACTTTAAAGGGAATTGACATTTTGCCGGTTATTATTGCAATGGGTTCGTGGAGCTTAAAATATCAACCAGTAGACCCGGAAAAAGGGAAGCATGCACAACAATTAGCCGAAGGAGGTTTTGAGTTACAGGAAGCAATAAAGATGGGCCTGGCGGAAAAGCATCTTAAATAAAAATTTGCGAAACTTTATATTGTTTCTAATATTGATGGATGACCGAAACTGAACCGCAAAATAGCTTGGCTATAACCGCAATTACTATTGAAAATGTTAAGGAAATTAGCTATCCGGATGTAAAATCCATTGTCATACTGTTTTTTGTTTTCATTTTATACTCCGTTATTGTAGCAATACCTGGCGTTATTTTAATGATGAGCTTTGATGTGATAATACATAATTCGCTCTTACTAAAATCATTATTTAATTTATTGGTATACTTAGCAACACTTTTAATTACGATTAAATATACAATAAAGAAAAGCAAGGAAAAACAAGGTTATTACCAGACTGTCAGTTTTAGAAAAATACAACTTTGGCTGATCCCCACAATTATTGTTAGTACGTTGGCTTTGTTTGTACTATTAGAGCAAAGCGCTTCCTGGATACCGATGCCAGATTCGATTAAGAAATTTTTTGAGGGTGCATTTAGAAAAGATATATTTTCCATTATTACTATCGTTATTGCCGCTCCAATTTTGGAAGAAATATTATGCCGGGGAATTATTCTGAGGGGCTTGTTAAAAAACTATCCGCCCTATAAGGCGATATTAATTTCGGCATTATTTTTTGGTTTGATACACCTTGATCCATGGCAAGCTATACCGGCGTTTTTTGGCGGCTTATTTTTAGGGTGGATTTATTATAAAACGCAGTCGGTCATCCCGGGGATGATCATCCACGCTACAATAAATAGTACGGCTACTGTATTTTTGTTTTTACCGGGCTCCAGGCAGGATTTACTAAGCCTTTGGGGTTTGCATTACTACCTGGCTGCCTGCTTTATTTGTGTTGTAATCTTCACAGGGGCATGCATTATCATCCATAAAAAAGTTGTGGTTGTTCAGAAAACTGGTGATTAACGTTACCCGGTATCTCCGCCTTATGGGATACATAAAGAAAGACTTGTGACTTGCGACTATTGACTTAACCCTACGCCACCGCCATCTTCTCTTCCCCATTTAGGTTCCGCATAAATTTTTTGCGGTAGTTAAGAGGACTCAGGTGCATTTTTGATTTAAACATTTTGTAGAAATGTGAAACATCGCCAAAACCGCTTTCAAAGGATATCTCGGATATCGGTTTATCGGTTTGTACCAGCTGTTGTATGGCATAATTGAGGCGGTATTCAATAATGGTTTCCATAAAGGTTTTGCGGGTAATTTTTTTAAAGTACTTGCAAAACGCATTGGTGGTCATATTGGCAATACCGGCGGCCTCATTAAGGGAAACCTGTTCCCTGAAATTTTCGACCAGGTAAGCCAGCACAGGGTTTATGCGTTCCTGCTCGGCTATGGTGCGCTCACCAACAGCCATGTTTTGATCAAGCAAAACGTATTCATTTGATGTTGCCAACCGTTGTAATGCCTCCAGCAACCCCACCATCAGCTTAAAATTATTCGTCTCTTTGCTTAATGCCAATAAGCTATGGTTAACCGCAGTTTGTGTGCCCGAATTAAAGCTGACACCACAACCGCTTCGTTGAAACAGCTTTTTAATATGCTGTAATTCATTTTTATTAAAAAAATCATCACCCAAAAAGGCCCCGTCAAACTGTATTACAATGGCGCTGCCGCCCGCCTGTGCTTCTTTTCCTTGTTCCAGTTTCCAGCAATGAGGCAGGTTTGGGCCAAGCAATACAAGGTCGCCTGGCGCAAAATCTTCCATGTGGCTGCCAACATAGCGTTTGCCGCTGCCCTGCAAAATACAAGTAAGCTCATATTCGGGATGGAAATGGTAAGGCACATCAAAAGCAGACTTGTCGAATTTCCTGAATAGAAATGATTGTCCGTTTACGGGGGTAAGTACCTCAAACGATGCTTTGATCATGGTATATGTTAATTGAAAAAAAATATTTCTATAAAAATACGGATAAAATAATCCATAATTAAACCATTTTTCTTCTTTTTTTTCGTACCTTCCAAATCCTATTTTTGATAAAAACTAAACGATTATGAGCATAAAGGTGTCAGCGCTGCCAGAGTTGGACGATTTTAAGAAATTACCTTTAGATAATATCCGCGAATTCCAGGAAAAAGGCCACACTTTGGTGAAGCAAGTGCTCACAGAAGAAGAAATTGCAGCTTACCGGCCTGTTATAGTTAGCGCAGCTGATCGTTATAATACTGAAAAACGGAAATTGCAGGATAGGGACACTTACGGCAAGGCTTTTTTACAGATCATGAACCTGTGGCAAAACGATGCTGACGCCCGCAAATTTGTAGTGGCAAAACGCATGGCTAAAATTGCTGCCGACTTAATGGGTGTTGAAAATGTACGGTTGTATCATGACCAGGCTTTGTTTAAAGAACCAGGCGGCGGCCCGACTCCATGGCACCAGGACCAGTACTACTGGCCTATAGATACCAATAATACCATAACCATGTGGATGCCACTGGTTGATATTGATGTAGATATGGGGATGCTTACTTTTGCTTCGGGATCATATAAAGAAGGTTCGGTATTTAATTTTGAGATATCGGATGAATCAGAAAGTGCATTTGACGACTATGTAAAGGATCACAAGTTTGAGATAAGCCGCGCAAAAACTATGAAAGCAGGCGATGCTACCTGGCACCGCGGTTTTACAATGCACCATGCCAATGGCAATAATTCAAATACCCGGCGCGAAGTAATGACCATTATTTATATAGCTGATGGCGCCCGCGTTACACCTTATAAAAACGAATGGCAAAAAAATGATCATATGAAATGGCTGATGGGCAAGCCTATTGGTGAAGTGATAGATTCGGAGATGAACCCGTTATTGTTGTGAGTGGTTAATTCAGTTGATTAGGTGAGTGGTTTTGTTTTTTAACTTAGTCAACTGCTCACCTAATCAACCACTCACTTAATCAACCAATTCCCTCAAAATATCCCCCTATTCGCTCCGCCGTCAACCTGTATGGTAATGCCGGTAATATAAGCGGCCTGTTCTGATGCCAGGAAGGTAACAAGCGCAGCCAGTTCTTCGGGTTTACCGATGCGGCCAAGCGGAATGTTTTTAGCCCTTTCTTTCAATGCTTCTTCCGGGTCCGTGTCTTTGGGTAAGGTTTGTTTTAGCCTGTCGGTGAGGATCATGCCTGGCGCTACATTATTTACGGTTATATTATATTGCCCAAATTCGTCAGCCATTAATTTAGCCATGCCTACAACCCCCATCCGCATACTGGTGGAAAGCACCGAATTACCCAATACCGATTTTACCGACCCACTGATAATATTGATAATGCGCCCGCTGCCGGTTTTTTGCATATGCGGCAATACCAGCCTGCTGGTACGGGCGAAACTAAGCAAGGTAAGCTCAAAAGCTTTTAGCCATGCTTCATCATCAAAATTCTCGAATTTATTAAAGGGCGGCCCGCCGCCGTTGTTGAGCAAAATATCTATCCTGCCAAAGGTTTCAACAGTTTTTTGTATGAGTGCTTTAATTTGATCGCCATTTGATACATCAACAGGTATGGCAATAACTTCGTTTCCGGTGAGTTGCTGTATTTCTTTTTTGGTTTTATTCAGCTCAGTTTCATCGCGCGAACCAATAATAACTTTTGCGCCTTCGGCAGATAAGGCGGTTGCTATTGCCTTGCCTAAGCCTTTGCTGGCGGCCAATACAATGGCTACTTTGTTTGTGAGTTTTAAATCCATGGTAGGTTAGTTTATTAAGTTGATTGGGTTGGATTGAGTTGATTAAGTTTATTATATACTAAGTTGAAACAGCCTATTTAATTTAATTAACCTAATCAACTCAGTCGAACTTAATCAACCAAAACCTTCTTCGCTTTCCTCTTTTCTACACTCAATAAAAACGCAGGCAATAACGTAAGATTACTGACCATTGCCACCAATAAGGTTACTGACAGCAAAATGCCCAATGCGCTTACGCTGCCAAACGTAGAGAACGAGAATATGCCGAAGCCGAAAAATAGTACAATGGCTATATAGATCATACTGATACCTGTTTCGCGGATGGTATCCGAAACAATTTTTGAGATGCTTTTTTTGGTGCTTTTTAATTCCTGCCGGTAGCGGGTAATGAAGTAAATTGTTTGGTCGGACGAGATACCCATCGCAATACTAAAAATAAGTATGGTTGATGGTTTTAGCGGGATGCCAAAAAAGCCCATAATGCCTGCGGTTATTACCAGCGGAATAAGGTTGGGCAACAGAGATATGGCGATCATCTTTATCCCCCTGAATAATATCCACATTACCCCTGCAATCAATAAAATTGCCAGGGCCAGGCTTTGGTACAGGTTCTTCACCATGTAGTTGGCGCCCTTTATAAATATTATGCTCGAACCGGTTAGCTCAACATGATATTTTTCAGGATTGAATATCGAGTCGATCCGGGGCTGCAAATTTGCTATCACTTTATTCATACGGGCCGAGCCAACATCTATCATCTCGAAACTTGCCCTTGTAAATTGCTTATTGCTATCTACATAACTTTTAAGTACACTGGCATTTTTACCGGAGTTACCCGCATAACTTAAAACAAAAGCCTGCTCAAAGCCTTCGGGCAAACGGTAAAAACTGCTGTTGCCACCATAAAATGCCTGGGTCGAAAATTTTAAAGCTTGTATCAATGATACCGAACGACTAAATTCAGGATAGGATGAGATAACGTTTTCCATTTTTTCAACCTTGCGGATAAAAACCTGGTTCATCACCCCATTTTTTCGTTTGGTATCAATGCTGACTTCAAGCGGCAATACACCTTTAAAATTATTCTCAAAAAATTGAAGGTCGCTTAGCGTGTTGCTGGTTTTGGGCAGGTCATCAACCACAAAACTATTTACATTGATTTTTAACATCCCGTAAAAGCAAATAAGTATCATTATTACAGTAATGGTGTAAATTGCTTTGCGGTGGTTATGTACCAGGGTATCGAGCTTTATTAATACTGTTTGCATTAATTTTCTATCCTTAATGCCGGTTAGTTTAGGTTTTGGGTTGGGCAGGTAGCTAAAAATAATAGGTATAAGCACCAAACTAAGCGCAAAAGTTACCATAATACTCAAAGAAGCTACCAGTCCAAATTGAGATAGCAGTTCGCTATTGGTAAAACATAATACGGCAAAGCCGATGGCTGTAGTAACATTCGCTATAAACGTGGTTATCCCAACCTTTTCGATAACCGTATTTAAGGCCTGCATTTTATTGCCCGTTATAGCAAATTCATGGTAGTATTTATTTAAAATAAAAATGCAATTGGGTACACCTATAATTACCATGAGCGCCGATATGATGCCCGTAAGTATGGTGATTTCGTAATGCATCAGCACCAAAATACCAAGCCCCCATGTTACACCAAGCAGCACCACTATTATCGGGAAAACAACCGGGTAGCCCGAGCGGAAAACAAGCAGTAATATCACAGTTGTGATGAGTAATGAAAGTCCCAGGAAAAGCGAAAACTCGCGTTTCATTAAATCGCCGGCAACGGTACGGATAAGCGGCAGGCCTGAATAATGTATCGCGATACTATGTTTTTGCTCAAATTGTTTTCCATCATTTAATATGGTATTTATAATTGGAACACGTTTTGAGGTATTTATAATTTTATCATCAAAGGTGATGGCCATTAGCGTAGACTGACCGTCTTCACTCATAATAAGGCCTTTATAAAATGGCAGTGATGCGATTACTTTTTTAAAGCTATCAACATCCTGTTGGGTACTTAAAGTATGATCAATCAGCGGCTTCAATGCAAAACGGTGCCGGGTGGTGTCCTTTTCAAGGTTATAAATGTTGGCAACCGAAATAACAGCCTTAACACCTTGAATTTGCTGCAGGCTTTTGCCTATCTGGTACCAGTCGTTAAGTACATCCTTATCAAATATATGGGGGGATTTAAAGCCGATAACCATTGTACTTGCATCCTGGCCAAAAGTTTTTTTGAACTGCATATACCGGATGTAGGCCGAATCCGTTACCGGCAATACTTTGCCGCCATTGAAAGTTATGCGCACTTTGCTGGCCTGATAACCCATAAAAGCACTTGATAGGGCCACTAAAGCCAGTATAAGCAGGCGGTTTTTTAATATGAGATCAGCAAGCTTTTTCCAGAACATTATTTATTTACGGATTATTTCGATTGGCTAAACTACGAAAATAGATTTATGATGGGATTTACGAAAATGATATTGTATAATGTTTTTCAAATTACGCGTTTCCGCACACGGGTATTGTGGCTACTAACCCGTTTTAAAGTAAAAATCAGGTTACAAAATCACAAAATCATTAGCATAACACGCCGTATTATCATTTTTTGGTCAGTTTTTATTTCAATGTGCAAATTTTTGCCATCCCTATAAAACTTAACGCCCATTTTATACGTTATTGTACTGTATAAATGCATTCTCGCATTTATAATTGTGATAAGGTTTAGGTTGAAAGCCCCCAAGCAGCGAGTGCAAGGGGGCTTTTATTTTAAATGGAAAAAGAGCCAGAAATCAAGAGCCAAGAGTCAAGACAGAATGCTATTTTGAGACCCGGCTTTTGATTCTTTTTGGCCCCTCTTTTCTTGGTTTTTGATTCTCTAAAACTTGCTTATTTCATGCTTTTGCTATTGGCACGATTAAAATAAATTTTTCTTAGGGACAACTATTGAATTTAGCTAATTTCATTTACTCATCGTAATCAATAATTACTTTTATTTTGTCATGTTCAAAGTATTTCGTATATATGCCATACAATTTAACCTATGCTTTATTCCCTAAACCTAATCAGTCGTCAATTTAATATGAAAGTTCTATTTTTTTTTTCTATTTGGTTTTATAATAGGTACATCCGTTTGTGCCCAGTCAGTAACAACGGTACACATGGATCCCGATGCTGCCCTGGGCGGAACGACTTCGCAAATATTTGATAGCGTAAAGTTTATTCCCCTGGAAACTACCAATGAAAGTTTATTTGGAGAAATTAATCAATTAGAGATTACTGACAAATATTTTATCATTACGGATTTTGACACGTGGTGTGTATTGATATTTGATAAGAACGGGAAATTCCATGCAAAAATTAAAAAACGTTCTGAAAATGAATATTTTGATTCGATCACTATCGATAGACAGGCAAACGAGATAATCATGCCAGCTGGTAATGATAAGATTTTGATTTATGATTTTGACGGTAAATTTATAATTGAACGGAAGCGTCCTTTGGACGCAGCAAGGCTATTTTATTTTACCACGCAATCCATCGCTTATCATATCAACAGGCCGCTAAAATGGGATAAGAAGGATAATAGGAAGTATGACCTTGTATATTCCGATGGGTTTAACCATGTCACAAAAGAACTGTTGCCCTATAATTCCAAATACCAACAGTATGAATATAATCTGCCGAATACAGTATTCAGCGATAATAACGATGGTACCTGCTTTTTTACTTTCCCTTATGATTATACCGCCATACAATTAAATGATACAGGGATCATTCATCGATATAAATTTATATTCCCGCAAAAATATTCATTGCCCCCCGGCTTCGCATCGGATAGCAGTTTCGCCGGGAAAAGAAAAAATTATGTGTTTTCTTCACAGGAGAATACAGGCAAATACACAACACTAACACCTTTTTTCAAAATAAATGATTATTTGATCTTTCATTTACAGGAAATAGGATTAGTTGATGGTGATAATGACAACCTGTTCTATAATTTAAAAACCGCCAGTACCTACGTGTTTAACAGGGTAACTGGCGATGCTGCTTCTTTTTATATCCCGGTGCTCGACTCCCACTTTGACGAGAGCTTATTGGGCGTCTACAATAGCCACATCTATACTAGAATATCAGCTGTGATGTTATTTAATATAAAAACATCCTCTAATAAAACAACCACGTACAGCCCGGAACTTAAGGCCTTGTTCGCAACAGGAACGCCAAAAGATAACCCGGTGATTATCGAATGTCAACTAAAAGGTAGCCTTTAAAATTAAATGAACCTATGTCTTAAGGTTTTACTACTGTCACTATTTGCTGTGATAACCGGCAAAGCTGCTTATGCCCAACAAAAAGACCCGACCTGGACGGGCATAGCAAATGGCGTAGTCCGCGACTCGGTACATAACCATGTATTGCCTTTTGCTACGTTAGCAGTATACAAACTTGCCGACTCATCGCTTGTCAGCTATCAGTTATCAAATAACTTTGGTGAGTTTCATTTCAGGGACTTGCCTTTTGAAATCCCCTTAAAAATTGTGGTTACTTATGTTGGTTATCAGGGACTTGTGCAAAAGTTCATTATCAATAAAAAAACAGGTGGAAAATTTGATTTAAAGAACCTTAACCTTCAATTGCTTGGCAACGAACTGGCTGAAGTAAAAGTTACTGCGATAGCGCCTGTGCGCATGCATGGTGATACACTTGAATTTAATGCGGCTGCTTTTGATATGGACAAGAATTCGGCGGGCGAAGATTTGCTTCGCAAACTGCCGGGAGTAGTAGTTTGGGGGGACGGCACCATAACTGTAAACGGGCGCGAGATCAGTAGTTTGCTGGTTAACGGAAAACCCTTTTTTGGAGGCAATGCCAAGGTAGCAACTCAAAACATACCCAAGGACGCCATCGACAAAGTGCAAGTGTACCGCAAGGTTATTGACCCTACAAACCTTCTGGATTCAACCACCGAAATCAATCTTAAATTAAAAAAGGATAAAGGATTTAACTATTTCGGAAAGATAGGTGCAGGTTATGGTACTGATAACCGCTTTGAAGCAGATGCCGACATGAATTTTTTTTCGCCATTGACGCAATTTGGCGTTGCTGTTGCGGCTAACGATATCAATAAAACCGCAAAGGATATCACCGCGCTGATGGATAATAGCAGTTATAAGGGAGTGGGCACCAGTATAGACTATCAGCCCGACTTTACCGTTCAGGGAACCAACCGCACGACAATTGGAGGGCTCATCTTTCAGCACGATTTTACGCTGGAGCCAGATAAATTTCAAACCAACAGGCTTACAGCAAATTATTTCGCCAGCAATATTGATACAACTATCAACTCCAACACCAAAACGATAACTGCGTTGGGTAACAATACCAGTCAAAACCTAAACGCGATCAACGATCATAAATCGTCCGACTTGTCGCAAAACCTGACGTTAGCTTACAACAGGCATATCGGCAATTATACCTACATAATCGTCGCTGCGTTCAATACAGATCATAATACGACGATGGCGATTCAAAAAGACAGTTCAGCAAGCTCAACTTTAGGGCGGCAGAGCAACAATATCATCAATGATTTGATACACGTAAACTCGGAAAGGCTGGCGCTGAGTGCTTCAATGTCGCATCAGAAGCCGGCCGGCAGTAAAGACTGGGCGCCAGGCAACTGGAACTTGGATTATGCCTTCAAAATGGGTTCTATTAAAAGCGATACCAATAAAATTGCTGATTTTGTGGCCTTAATTAACCCAACGCTAAGTAGTTACTATAACAGGATGTATAATGCCAATGAAACCCGTTTCAGTCAGCGCCTAGATGCCCGGCTTAATGATTTTTCTAATTTGTTCTTCGATTATCGCAGTTCTGTTACCATTGGGCTTGAAAACGATATCCGGATCAATTACCAGGATTTTCACAATAACGTAAGCGATATGGACACGGCAATAAACAGTTATGTGCCCAATCAAGCCCTCTCTGTCAACCGGAACTACACTGTGATAGATGACCGGCCTGGCATAAATGTCAGCAAAAAGTTTTTCAAACACTTAAGCGGCCGGTTTCAAAAGGACGCCACTCTTAGTGCCAGTATACAGGCACAGGTGTATGATCAAAAAAGCATTTCTGATCATGCCGACCAGAATTTCAACCAGAACTATCAGAAATTTATTCCAAAGGCAAGTTTTACTTACAGCAACTCCCAATACGGTTATTTTTCAAACCAATGGTCGGTTGGTTTTGTCTCGTCCTATAATTACCCTATCATGGAGCAGTTATATCCTATAGTCGACCTTTCATACGCTTATAATATCGAAACGGGCAATCCCTATCTGAAACCAAGCCATAAAAACGAATTGTCGTTATCCTTTCAGCACACGGGCTTAAGGCCAAAAAAAACTTTTGATTACTCCTTAAACGCTGCTGCCGGGACAATAAACGATGGTTTTGCCTACAGCAATACTACCGATTCAAGCGGCAGGTCGACTTATTCCTTTGTCAACCTGAACGGTTTTAGGTATGCAAACCTTTCGGGAAGTGTGAAAAAAGCATATAAATTCGGTAATAACCAGCTACAGTTTCAATTTGCTGCCGACCTCAACTTTTCGAAGGCTCCGGGCTACACTCAAAATTTCACTGACGAAAGCCCGATACTTAATTATTCAGACAATTTGGCCAGCAACACCAGCCTTATTTTGTATTACTCGTATTTAAATTTCCTGGCGGTAAACCTTACGGAAGGGCTTAATGCCTACAGCTCAAAACAAACAGGGCTAAATAACACCGATTTTGAAAGCACCCTGCAAAGCACGCAGTTGAGCGCCAGTGTAAACTGCACTAAAAGATTGACATTAAGCAGTAATATAACGCAAAATAATAACACGTCTACCGGCTCTGGAACAATCCACTTTACTATCTGGAATGCCAGCGCGGCTTACCGGTTTATGAAAGGGAATAATCTCGAATTAAAATTTTCAGCACTTGACCTGTTGCATCAAAACACAGGCATCATCAATTATGGTAATAATATAATGATTACACATGGCACTGTTAATGTGTTGCAGCAATATTTTATATTCACTTTATCTTATTTTCCCAGGAAGTTTGGGAAATAATAAATTTTGACAACCGATATAAATATTTTAATGGCCTAATTTAATTTTATTTGGCGTGTATTTTGATTTGTTAAATTAAATATCATATATCTACACAGTCCTAAATTTAAAAACAAGATATGAAACGAGCCTAAGCCTTTTACCTTAAAAAATTCTCAAATTATATTTTATAAACCACCAAATCTTAAAATGTATGAAAACTTCTCTGAAAATTGTTGCAGCAATTGTATTTGTAATCACTTTATTCCTAAACCTGTCTTTTGACTCTTTTGGTCATTTCAAATTAATTTCACAAGCAAAGGCAGTTCCGCAAACTTGGAAAACGTTAACTGCATTCTGTCCTAGCACTAAAACAAACATTACAGTTTGCGGATCGGGAAACGATGCAAGTTGCACTCCAAGCGGAACATGTGGTAATTAATTTTTACTAAGTAAGCACACTGTTTTTTAGCGTATTATATTAAAATAAAATTTTCCTGCGACTTTTCAAGTCACAAAGGAAGATTTTGTTTTGATATTAAGTAAGTAACAATCTATCCTACTTATATGGTTTTTATTTTGACTTGTTAAAATTGAAATCGTACGTTTTACAAGCCTAAACAAAAAGCAAGTTATGAAATGAACCTAATTATCGCATTAACATAAATACTCATAATTTTATTAACCATTAAATCTTAGATGTATGAAAACTTCTCTAAAAATTGCTACTGGGATTGTGTTTGTAAGTACTTTATTCCTAAACTTTTCTTTCGACTCTTCGGGTCACTTCAAATTAATTTCACAAGCAAAGGCAGTTCCGCAAACTTGGAAACTGTTAAGTGCAACGTGTCCTGACGGTAAAACGCATATTTCAGTTTGCGGTTCAGGCAATGACGCAAATTGCACTCCGAGTGGAACATGTCCTGGTAGTGGTCCTAACTGATTATTACTAAGCAAGTACACCATTTTGTAACTTATTACATTAAAATAAAATCTTTCTCTGATATTAACATATTGTACAGAGAAGATTTTATTTTAATAGCAAGGAGAAGAACAACCTATCTTAATCATATGAAATTTCAAATTTATTTATTCGTTTTATGCATACTCGCTTCCTGTCGTGGAACAAAAGAAAAACGAATTTTGGAAAATAACCCCCTTGTAATAAATTTAAGTCCAACCAGTTTACATTCCTCTGTTGCAGATGCTATTCAAATTACTAAAGTCATTAATCTTGAAAGCACCGACAATTCTACTATTTCCAGTGACTATAATATTAAAAGAATTATTATAAATGCAGGAAGGCTATATATAATGGACGGGAAATATATGTCCATCAAAGTTTTTGACGGAACAGGCAAATATTTATATAGCATTGGCTCATTAGGAGTCAACCCTGGGCAGTTTACGAACCTTCAAAACATAGCGTTCTACCCCCCTCATCATTCTCTTTGGGCATTATGCAATACCCCTCAAAAAATAACTGAATTTTCTTTGGATGGAAAAATACTCAAAGAGTCACATATTCCCTTTTTTGCCAGTGATTTAGGATTTGAAACAAAAAACAAAATTTATTTTTTTGTAAACCAGAATCAATCAGATGCTTCTGGAGACAAAAATGTTCTGGTTACTGACTCGGATCTAAACATACAACAAAAATTTTTTAATTTGCCTTTAAAGCGTAAGTCCGGGATACTTTTTGCAGGTGGAATTTATACCATTGGAGATGAACTTTATTACAACCCCCCACTTACACGAACTGTTTATTCATTGAAAAATGACAGCGCCAAAGCAATTTATAAAGTCGATTTCGCAAATGGAAATACCCCGGATGACTTTGGTGAGGACTCACTGGATTTCTATCTTGCTAACCGTAGTTTGTTAACACAAAACTTTATTAAGAAAGATAATTATGTAGGATTTAGCTATTCAACTAAAGGTGACCACCTGCTTTCTTTTTTTAATATCAAAACCGAGAAACTATTGACGACTGATGCCAAATTAAATCAATTGGATAGATTATTTAACAATTCTGTTTTTGAGTCAGATGGACAATTGATAATGCTTTGTAATCCTGACAAGTTTATGGATATTTTAAAAAATAACGGAGGCATCATTAAGCAAAAATATCCGATTTTATATGAAAAGTTAATTCTCAGAAAGGCCCATGATAATCCTACCCTAATTTTCTTCACTCTTAAATAAAATGAGAAAATTTCTTTTACCGATTTTAATATTAGCCTTCTTATTGAGTGTATTTTCAATCATTTATAAAAGACGCAATAATGTTGTCGAATCAACGCCGCTAACGAAAATAAGGTTTTCTAAAAAACTGATTGATATAGGGGACAGGATAATAAAAAGCCCTGCCGAAGGGAAATTTACTATTTACAATATCGGGCCCACCGATCTTTTGATAGAAAATGTAATGCCGGATTGTCATTGCACGGGTGCCATTTTCTCAAAGAAAGCAATTAAACCAAATGATTCTTCGGAAATTATTTTGAAATATAATTCTTCTATTCCTGGTATTTTTCAATCTTCAGCTTTGGTAACAACTAATACTTCAGACAGTCCTCTCGTGTTAATTTTCAGGGGGAATATTATTGACACCACCGGTCATAAATAATAGGAATAAATTCTAAGATAATTTAGGCCGAGTAGGTTAAGGGAAACGCATCGCCTCCCCAAAAACAATCTCTATCTTAGCCCTCAATAATGAGTGAATTAAAAAAAGAATTGTATAACCAATGTCTCGACTATGTAGAAAAGTGCATGGGGGCTGCGCAATTGGCTATTAATGAAGCGCAAAAAGCATCATCCGATGATACCAAAAGCAGCGCAGGCGATAAATACGAAACCGGGCGCGAGATGATGCAGCAGGAAACTAACCGTAATACTGCCCAATTAATTGAAGCAAATAAATTAAAAATTGCTTTAAACAAAATAAACCCTAATGTTGTTAATCACATTGCCGATACCGGTAGCCTGGTTATTACCAGCAACGGCAGCTTTTATATAGCGATAAGCGCCGGTTTATTAAAAGTTAATAATGAAAGTTACTTTGCAATTTCGCCCGCTTCGCCTGTCGGGATGATGCTAAAAGGGCAAAAAGCCGGGGTTGAATTTAAGTTAAACGACAAAATTTACCTGATAAAACAGGTTTTTTGATATTTTTTTTAAAATAACTGTTAAGTATTTACTATTTGTAACAACAATCATCAAATATCTATTACTATATTTGGTGATAATAAAATATAGCGGGCAAAATTAGACTTGCTAATTATAAATTAAATTTTGATGAACATATTTGTAGGAAGCCTTCCCTTTTCGTTAGAGGAAGCCGATTTAAAAGAGCTTTTCGAAGCTTATGGTGAAGTTAGCACCGTTAAATTAATTAGTGACAGAGAAACCGGCAGAAGCAAGGGTTTCGGCTTTGTTGAAATGCCTGACGATGAAAGCGCTCAAAAAGCGATCACCGGATTAAACGGCGCTGAAGTAAAAGGCAGGTCAATTGCTGTTAGCCAGGCAGAAGAAAAGAAACCGAATGATCGCAGAGGCGGCGGCGGTGGTGGCTACGGCGGCGGAAATCGCGGTGGTGGCGGCTACGGCGGCGGCGGTAACCGTGGCGGAAGCGGCGGTGGCGGCGGCTATTCAAGGGATAACAACCGTGGCGGTGGCGGCGGCGGTGGCCGTTGGTAAAAATATAATTTTAAATAAAAGGCCTGCCTTAATTAACGGGCCTTTTATTTAAAGTAATTTGCTTTAAAGTTCTACCTGTATTTAGTTGGTTATAAACCAAATGCATTGTTGCTATTTTTGTTTTCCTGAACCTTAGCACAGGTATGTTTTAAAAATTACCCGGTATTTTATAGTTATTTAGTAACTAATTCCAACCATATTTGGAATTGAGGGTGGTTTGCTGCGATCATTTTTTCGGCGTGCATTTATAATAGGCCAAAGCTTTGATGTTAATATAGCTGTTGGTCGGGATTTGCAATCCACTACCATAATAGTGGTGGATTTGTACTCCACAAAAAGCAGAATTGCATCACGGGATTACAAATCCGGGCCAACGGTATTTGGTAATCGATAGCAACTGCCGCCAGCGTTGCTATATCGTCAACATTCAAAACATAAAGCCCCTGCCATAAGTATGACAAGGGCTTATTAAAAAAATAAATACGTGTTGGCGTTTACTTGCTGTTATCTTTCGGCTTATTGTTATCAGGCTGTTTTTTGCTGGTAGTATCCGTTGCTGCATTATCAGTCTTTTTGTTGTCCTTGCCTACTTTAACAGGCGTACCGTCGCGTATTTCGTCATTGGCTACTTTAACAATTTCATCGCCATCCTTTATATCACCATAAACTTCGGTAAGGTCGCCTGCAGATAATCCTTTTTTTACATCAACCCACGTTACTTTGTTGTCGACCACCTTTATAATAAATACTTTTTCGGTAGATGTAACTACGGCTGATTTCGGCACGATAAAAGCGCTGTCGCGCGATGGCAGGGGGACATCAACTTCGGCAAACATATGCGGCAATAAAAGCTTATCGTTATTAAAAACATCCATTTCAAGGCGCTCTGATCTTAATTTAGTATCCAGCGCGCCGGCAAGCCTTGTTACTTTAGCCGTAAATTTGCGGGTTGGCAAAGCAGATACACTAAAAGTAACAACATCCTGGTGGCTTAGCCCGCCGGTGGAGTTTTCGGGCACGGAGATTACAAGGCGCATTCGTTTCTGGTCCTGCAATACTAATAATGGATCAGTAGTTCTTCCCGGCCCAACATAGGCGCCAAGGTTGATATTCCGCGCGGTAATAACACCGTCAAACGGAGCTTTGATCTGCAGGTAAGCCAGGTTTGCGGCAACTTCTTTATAAGAAGATTTGGCTGCGTCCACATTGGCAAGGTCCGAGTTTTTTTTGGCTTCAGCCTGTTCCAGGTCGTTTTGCGAAACAGTACCCGGCGTTTTGCTTGTACTATAAAGCCTGTCGTAAGTTGCTTTACTTGCAAAATAAACCGCATCCATTTGCTTTATGCGGGATTCGGCTTCTGCAAGTTGCGAATTTATCTCCGGCGCTTCAAGGGTAACCAGCAGTTGCCCCTGGTGTACCTGGGAACCTATATCAACCCATAGCTTTTGTACATAGCTGTTTACTTTAGCAAAAAGGTCAACCTCCTGGTAAGGTATAAGTTCCCCGGGTACTGCAATTGTACTCGTAAGTTTGCCTTTATGAGCAGGTATTAATACAACCGTTGGCGTATCGATGGCGTTTTCATCTTTTACTGTTTGTGCCTGTTCTTCTTTTTCTTTATTACTCGGGCCGCATGAACTTAGCAGCCCAATGCCGATTATTAAAGCAAATACCGCAGTAATCGATCTATTTTTAGTGATGTTCATCATGGTGCAAGGGGACATAAAATTTACTTTCTTTATCTTCAGGGTCTAATGAAACGGAGTCGGTTGTAGCGTTGCCTTGTATCCATGCAAACAACAGCGGCAATATTAACAGGGCAGCGAATGTTGATGCCAGCAGGCCGCCAATAACGGCACGGCCCAATGGCGATGTTTGGTCACCACCCTCGCCCAAGCCCGATGCCATAGGGATCATACCTACTATCATGGCCAAACTGGTCATCAGGATAGGCCTTATACGCAAAGCCGCTGCTTCACGCGCCGCCTTGAGGGCATCGCCGTTATGTTTTCGTAATTCTTCGGCATTGGTAACCAATAGTACCGCATTTGATATGGAAACGCCTACAGACATGATCATACCCATATACGATTGCAGGTTAAGTGTAGCGCCGGTTAATTTAACCAGCATCAACGAGCCAAACAATACCGCCGGCACCGTTGACAACACCACAAGTGATACCTTGAACGACTGGAAATTGGCGGCCAGCATAAGGTAGATTACCAAAATAGCCACCAGCAAACCGGTTTGTAAACTATCAAGCGTGTCAGTAAGCGTTTGGCTCATACCACGCAGTTCAACAGTTAAACCATGTGGCATTTGGCCTTGCATTTTTACTGTTCAGCGTTATAGGGCGCGATGTATTACCCAAAGTTAACTCGGGCACATTCCAGGTGCGCCTGCGCGGCGCCGATGGAACGCGTCTTGAGCGTACCGAAGCAACTGCTGTTACTGCATTGCATGTATTGGAGGGACTGGTTGGCAAAGAAAATATTGCCATAACCTCTACCATGGTTGGTTTACACCCCTCATCATTTTCAACAAACCCTATTTACTTATTTATGGCCGGCCCGCAGGAAGCGGTTATGCAGGTTCAACTCGCTGAAGGCTATAAAACAAATTTAGAGGAACTGGAAGACCGTTTTCGTGGCGCCATGAAAAAGGCCGTACCTGATGTGAAGCTCTCTTTTGAACCGATAGAGCTTACTGATAAAATTTTGAGCCAGGGCTCGCCAACACCTATAGAGGTTGCTTTAACCGGTAAGGACAAGCAGCAAAACGTAATATACGGCTTCAAAGTAATGAGGAAGCTTGATAGTATTAAATATTTACGTGATGTGCAGATAGGGCAGTCGTATAAATATCCAACTATAAGCATTGATATTGACCGTGTGCGCGCTGCTGAACTGGGTGTAGGTGTAAGTGATATTTCACGGACGCTTACTGCTTCAATGTCATCTTCGCGGCTTACCGAAAAAAATGTATGGCTTGACCCGAAAATAGGCCTGAGTTACCAGGTGCAGGTTGAGGTGCCTGAGTACAAAATGTCGAGCCTTAACGATGTAAAGGAAATACCCATATTGCCAAACCAGCCGCGGCCTATTTTAAGCGATGTAGCGAGTGTAAAAGTGGATACTACTAATGGCGAGGACGA
>Ga0207026_1007_pt1 | contig 53159 bp, 41 predicted proteins | sample Alteio_BWMinCont_42_FD_153274 | JGI IMG/M metagenome (GOLD analysis project Ga0207026, IMG submission 153274) | Enriched cells from forest soil in Barre Woods Harvard Forest LTER site, Petersham, Massachusetts, United States -... | ecosystem: Environmental > Terrestrial > Soil > Temperate forest >...
CAGTTCTTTGATCTCCTGCGGGCGGTTATATAGGGGGATGATGATGGAAAAGTACATTTAGTTACTGAGTAGTTGATTAAGTTGATTGGGTGAGTGGTTTATTGGGTTGATGAAGCGGGCAGTAAGTGAAAATCATAAAATAAATTTAAAAATAACTTAATCAACTCAATCCAACTCAATCAACTAATCAACCAATTAAACCACCTCCTCAATTTGATATTTATTACGTTCGGGGGCGCTGCGGGCTACCAGTTCGGCAACAAAGCCTGTTAAAAAAAGCTGCGAGCCTAATATTACAGCTACAAGGGCTATGTAAAACAGTGGTTGTTCGGTAATATCACGGTATTTTAAGCCTTTGGCTATAGAGTGCAGTTTATCGGCAATCATCCATATGGTAATTACCGTCCCGGCAAAAAAGCTAAGTACGCCCATTGTGCCAAAAAAGTGCATGGGGCGTTTGCCAAATTTTCCTACAAAAAATATCGAAACCAGGTCTAACAAACCGTTTACAAAGCGGCTCATACCGAATTTGGTTTTGCCGTATTTGCGTGGGCGGTGCTCAACTATTTGTTCGCCTATTTTTACAAAACCTGCCCACTTAGCTATAACTGGGATATACCGGTGCATCTCACCATAAACCTCGATGTTTTTTACTACGGCTTTTCGGTAAGCTTTCAGACCGCAATTAAAATCGTGCAGGTTATGTATGCCGCTCATGCGGCGGGTGGCTGCGTTGTATACTTTTGTTGGGATGGTTTTGCTTAGCGGGTCGTGCCGTTTTGCTTTCCAGCCTGATACGAGGTCGTATTTTTCCTCGGTGATGCGACGGTATAGTTCGGGTATTTCGTCGGGGCTGTCCTGCAGGTCAGCATCCATAGTAATTACTACATCGCCCTGCGCTGCGTCAAACCCGACATTCAGCGCGGCCGATTTACCATAGTTGCGCCTGAATTTTATGCCTTTTATAAAAGGGTTGTTCTTCTGCAACTTACGGATCATCTCCCACGAGCCATCGCTGCTGCCATCGTCAATCAGCACAATTTCATAAGTAAACCTGTTTTCATCCATTACGCGGCTGATCCACGAGGTTAACTCGGGCAACGATTCTACTTCATCGTAAAGGGGGACTACTACTGATATATCCATTGGTGCGCAAAAATATAAAAAAATTAGTTTATTGGGTTGATTGAGTTGGAATAGGTGAGTGGTTGAAATTGTGATTAATTAAAATCAAACATTCCGCAAGAATCAGGTTGTAAAAGCTTTTATTTCTGATAAGCTTTGCATTGATTTTAAGGGTTAAGGTAAAATAAAGTGTTGATTTCCCGGAAAAATAACCCGTTTAAAAAGCATGGTTTAGATTTTTTAACACAGAGATCGCTAAGGGGGCACAGAGGACACAGAAGATAAAATTGAGAAATAGTAAAGCTGTGCCTCCTCTGTTTCTTTGTTAAAACCTCAGGCTTGTTAGTTATATAAAAGAAGTACCGAATAAAACGGTCATCTTTAACTTCACATTTATATGAATAAAGATATCACCGTAAACTATTACCGTATTGAGAAGGCTATAAGTTACCTTACTGCTAATTTCAAATCGCAGCCCAACCTCGATGAAATTGCCGAAAAGGTAAATCTCAGCCCTTTTCATTTTCAGCGGTTGTTTTTAGATTGGGTGGGACTGACACCTAAAAAATTTGTTCAATACCTCACGCTTGATCATTTAAAAAGCCAGATACAACAAACACAAAATGTTATTGAGGCCGCTGACGTGGCGGGGCTTTCGAGCCAGTCGCGGGTGTACGACCTGTTTGTAAATATCGAGGGGGTAAGTCCGCAGCAGTTTAAATCATCCGGGATAGGCCTGCAAATATATTACGGTTATCACGCCACGCCATTTGGCATGTGCTTTATTGCCGCTACTGAACGCGGTATATGCGAACTTCACTTTATTGATGAAGACCAAACAAGGGATGAGTTTTTGCTCTTTTCACAAAAGTGGCATTTTGCTGAATTGAACCACCGACCGGATATAACGCAAAGCTATGTTCTGCGGATGTTTAAACCCGGCAACACAAATAGCGAAAAGCTGAATTTACTGGTGCAGGGAACCGATTTCCAGGTAAAGGTGTGGGAGGCGCTGGTTAATATCCCTTTTGGGAATGTACGGTCGTACCAGCAAATTTCTGAGCAGATAGGGCATCCCGAAAGTGTAAGGGCTGTTGCATCGGCCGCGAGGAAAAACCCGGTGTCGTTCCTGATACCCTGTCACCGTATTATATGTAAAAATGGCGCGGTAGGGAACTTCGATCATGGCAAGGTGAGGAAGCAGGTAATGATAGCATGGGAGATGGGCAGGAATACGGTGATTGATTTGGCGGGGTAAATCTTAAATTTAAGAAGTATGTTTTATAAGCTGTTAGCGAATAAAGATATCAAAAAATGATAACAAGGATCTGGCATGGAAGGACTAAAGCGGCTGACGCCGACAAGTATTTAGATTTTTTATTGGAAACAGGCGTGCAGGATTATAAAGCTACCCCAGGTAACCTGGAAGTAAAAATATGGAGAAATATAGAAGCGGATGTAGCGCACTTTTGGACTGTTTCGACCTGGGACAGCAAAGAAAGCATTAAGGCATTTGCCGGAGAGGATATTGAGAAAGCAAGATATTACCCGGAAGATAATAGCTTTTTACTTGAATTTGAACCCAATGTAGTTCATTACGAAGCCTTCGTAGTAAAATAAGGACTTTTATTTAATGCATTGAACAACGTACACATGCGCATCTGTTTTGTAACCTGTAATGACGAACCCCTTTTAACAAGGGATGACCAATTATTAACGCAATACCTGTTAACCAAAAATATTATCACTGAAGCGGTCATTTGGGATGATGATGAAGTTGACTGGCAACAATTTGATGCTATTGTACTGCGCTCCATGTGGGATTATCATACCAAAACAGACAAATTTATAGCATGGTTCAATCGGCTTGAAATATTAGCTTGTAAGGTTTTAAATCCGGTTTCGTTGGTAAGATGGAACCTGAATAAAAAATATTTGGAGGATATTTCGGTTAGTGGTGCGCTTTTGCCACCTTTTAAGTTTTGCGTCCAAAATTCCATAGATAGCTTGCCGGCAATAATGAAAACCAATGGCTGGGAAAAGGCAGTGGTTAAGCCTGCGGTTTCTGGCGGGTCATTTAATACCTGGATAACAACCGTTTCACCTACCGTAGCTGACGAACAGAAGTTTGCGGATATGCTACGGGCCGGTGACGTTATCGTTCAAAAATATATGGATGAAATTACCACTAATGGGGAATTGTCGTTAATGTTTTTCAATAAAAAATTCAGTCATGCAGTTTTGAAACGTGCAAGGCAGGGGGATTTTAGGATACAGGCAAAATTTGGTGGTACTGTTGAGGTATTTGAGCCAAATGAAAGTGTAATAAACCATGCCGGTGCCTTATTGAGTACCATTGATGAACCATTGTTATATGCAAGGGTTGATGGAATTGTTGGAAACGACGGCAGATTTTATTTGATGGAACTGGAACTGATAGAGCCTGCTTTATTTATAGGAAGCAGCAGTACAGCAGCCTGTACAAACTTTTACGATGCCCTTGATAACTTATTATACTCAGCAAGAATCAGGTTGCCGTCCTCTAATTAACAAGGCAAATTTGCATAACAATATTAAAAACATAAATATTATTTGTTATGCAAGCACTAATTATTATCGACGCCCAAAATGAATTTTCACAAACGGGCAAACGGCCTGTACCTAACCAGGCAGAAGCTATTGAGGTTATCAGTCAATTGGTAGAACAAGCAAGAAACGAGGAACGTCCTATAGCCTGGGTAAGGCATTTTAATAAGCCTATAGAATCGCCGGCGTTTGTGCCCGGCACCTGGGGCGCTGAATTTGTGCCGGGTTTTGGGCCAAGGCCTGGTGCGGAAAACGAACAGGAATTTAAAAAAGATGTTTACGGCGCATTTACTGGTACCAATATTGGCTTATGGCTGCAAAATAATGGTGTTGATGAAGTATTAATAGCAGGGTTTTATACGCACGGCTGTGTGTCAACAACATCGCGGGAAGCAATTATGGCCGGGCTAACAGTATATATTGACCCTGCGGGAACAGGCGCCTGCGGCATTGAACACGAAATACTTGGCAGCATTACTGCCGATGAGGTGCGGCGGTCGGCACTGTTACAGCTGGCAAATATGGGCGTGGTAATAGCTAATATGATTAGCAGCGAGATCAGTAACCCAAACCGACAGATCTGAGCAGGATACCTGCAAGGTATCAAGTTTTTCAAAATTTAACCGGCCAAAGAACATTCTGGCCGGTTTTTGGTTTTTATAACATTTATCATTTGGGTTGTAACATTATTAAATATAACGCCGTCTTAACAGTACACTAACTAACTATTTATTTCGCTACCTCAAACACACTATCAACAAATAAACTAATTTCCCTAACTTGCCATCCAAATTAAAAAATCTTCCCGTTATGAATTTTTACAGAATTACCTTGTCACTATTATTGTGTATTGGTGCGTTTGCTGTAAACGCACAAAATACTGACACTGCGCGGTCGAAATACGACCAGCATAAAGCATTTCCCGCAACATTTTACCCGGTAAGCGGTACTGAAACAAGAAGCGCAAGTGGCGCACCAGGCCATAAATACTGGCAAAACCATGCAGACTATAAGCTGAATGTTACTTTAGACACTGCAAAACATAGTGTAAACGGCACTACGGTGATCACTTACACCAACAATAGCCCTGATCCGCTTTCGTTTTTATGGCTGCAGGTTGAACAAAATATTTATAAGCCTGATTCGCGCAGCGAAGCTACCAGCCCGGTTGAAGGCGGTCGTTTTAACAATAAATCGTTTACCGATGGCGACCAGATAAAAGGCGTTTATATTATAAAGAACGGTAAAGAAGAAAAGGTTGATTACCTGGTTACCGATACCCGCATGCAGATAAAGCTGAACGACACCCTGCGTGCCGGCGGCAGCAAAATTCAAATAAAAATTGATTATGGTTTTGATGTGCCTCAGTATGGTACCGACCGTATGGGCCGCAAGCTATACAAAAACGGCTGGGTTTACGAAATAGCCCAATGGTACCCGCGCATGGAAGTTTATGATGACGTTACAGGCTGGAACGTGATCCCTTACCTCGGTGCTTCGGAGTTTTACCTTGAATATGGCAATTTTGATTATACCATTACGGCTCCCGCAAATTTGGTGGTAGTAGGATCGGGCGAATTGCTGAACCCTCTCGAAGTATTATCACCAAAGATTATAGGCCGCTTGGCAACCGCAAAAAACAGCGATAAAACAGTAATGGTAAAAGATTCTGTTGACCTGACACAGGCCGATTCCTATCCTGCAAAAGCAAATCTTACCTGGCACTTCTTTTGCAAAAACTCGCGTGATGTTTCATGGGCTGCTTCGAAAGCGTTTTTATGGGATGCTGCAAGGATAAACCTGCCAAGCGGAAAAAAAGCATTGGCACAATCAGTTTACCCTATTGAATCCAAAGGTGAAAAAGCCTGGAGCCGCTCTACAGAATATGTAAAAGGCTGTATTGAGTTATACTCCAATGAGTGGTTTGAATACACTTACCCGGTTGCTACCAATGTTGCAGGTATAGTTGGCGGGATGGAATACCCGGGCATTGTATTTTGTGGATCGGATAACCAGACCGGCGCATTATGGGAAGTTACCAACCACGAGTTTGGTCATAACTGGTTCCCGATGGTGGTAGGCTCAAACGAGCGTAAATATGCCTGGATGGACGAGGGCTTCAATACCTTTATTAATAAAGTGGATACAAAAGTGTTTAACAACGGCGAGTACTTCTCTCCGCAGGATGTGGAACAGGAAGCGCCAAACATGTTTAACCCAGACGCCGACGCCATTATGAATACGCCAGACGTGATACAGCCTGATTATTTAGGTTATGCCGCATACGAAAAACCCGCTTTGGGCTTAACCATTTTGCGCGAACAAGTATTAGGCGAAAAACGTTTTGACTATGCTTTTCAAACCTATATCAAACGCTGGGCATTTAAACATCCAACACCCTGGGATTTTTTCCATACCATGGACAATGCCGCAGGCGAAGACCTGAGCTGGTTTTGGAACGAATGGTTCTTTACCACCTGGACACTTGACCAATCTGTAAAAGAAATAAATTATGTTGATAACGACCCAGGCAAAGGCGCAATGATCACCCTTGAAAATTTGGGTGGACTGGCTTTACCGGTTACCATATTGGTTAAAGAGGAAAACGGCAATACCAGCACTGTAAAATTGCCTGCAGAAGTTTGGCAGCGCGGTAGCACATGGACGTTTGCCTATAAATCAACCTCGAAAATAAGCTATGCTATTATCGACCCTGACCATATTTTACCGGATGTTAACCCTGAAAATAATTCATTCAGCGGAGTAAGCGTTGCTACGGGCGTTACCGCGGCTTCAGTTATAAAAACATACCTTGATGCGGTTGGCGGTGAAAATAAATTAAAGGATATAAAAGATCTTACTGTTACCTCGGAAGGCGATGTACAAGGCGCAAATGTTGTTAGGGTTAATAAATACAAAACGCCCAATTTGTTTTACCAGGATATAACCGTGCCTAATTACAATAACTTAAACGTTTATCATATTGTTATTAATGCCGATAGCGTAACAGTAAACCAGATGAGCAAGCCAATGGAGATCAAAAATGACTTGAGGCCCGCCGTTAAAGCAAGGTATAAGCTTTTCCCCGAGCTTGATTTTAATAAAGCAGGTTATACCATGCAGCTTTCACCAACTTTAAAGGTTGTTGACGGGCAGTTAGCTTACCTGGTTACCGTAGCCTCACCGGATGGCTTGAAAGTGGATTATTTTTACGACTTTAAGACAGGCCTGAAAATAAAACAACATACCGATGTGCCTAATAGTACTGTAATGGAGTTTGGCGATTATCGCGACATCGAAACCGGTATAAAAATACCGTTCTCGGAAAAAACAACTGTTGTTGGGCAACCGATAGAGTTTAAAGTGAAAACAACTGCGGTTAATACCGGGTTAGGTAATGATACTTTTAAATAAGCTAAAAGCCTGAAGTCGAAAGTCGAAAGTCTTTGGAAAAAGGCGACTTAAGACTTTCAACTTCGGACTTAAGACTTAAAAAAAGGCCTGGCGCGTGTGCGCCGGGCTTTGTTATGTTAATACATTTGTTTTAGGTAAAATCGGAACAAGTTTTATCTTTACCTAATTTTTTAAATTATGATAAAACACCTATTCCTTTTCATCTTATGCTCATTCGTATTTTGTGCAGCATTGGCGCAGAAAAAGGATACAACTGTTTATTATTTACAACGCTCCGGGAAAGTTGTATCGATAAAGGATAGCGCTGATTTTTTGTTGATGATATCGCCGCCGGATACTTCGGTTGGCAAGCGTTTATTTGTTGTAAAAGAGTACACTGTTGGTGGAAGGTTAATAATGAATGGCTATGCTTTAAATAAAGATATAAAGCTAAAATACCAGGGTGATAAAATTTTTTATTACCCAAATGGTAAAAAAATGAAAGTGGAACATAATAACGATGGCAAAATCGATTTTGAGAACGAGTATTATGCTAACGGGATGTTTTATAATACAAAGAAATTTGAAACAAATACAGAACCTGGCAAACCACATGGGCCGTATTTGTTAACATGCAATGATTCTTTAGGCAATGTTTTAACAGCAAACGGTAATGGAGAATGGATAGAATATAATATTTATTCATGTAAAACTATCGGGCGGGGTGCTATTGTTGATGGTAGTAGAAATGGACTTTGGAGTTTCACACCATCGTATACAATTAATTTGCTAACAGAATATAAAAACGACAGGGCGGTTAAATGCACTAACATTAATGAACAAGGTGTTGAAACAGAAGTAAATACTACCCAGGTGCCGGAATTTGCCGGCGGCATAGAAGGTTTCAATCAGTATATCAAAAATAACCTGACTTATCCTGTTGAGGCACGCAAAAATAATAAACAGGGACGTGTGATAATATCTTTTATAATAGAGTGCGATGGTTCGGTTACTAATGTAAGGGTTGAACGTGGTATTGATAGCAGCTTAGATGAAGAAGCTGAAAGAGTAATTAAAGCATCGCCAAAGTGGAAAGAAGGAGTTCAAAACGGTATGCCTGTACGTTGTGCCTATACTGTTCCAATAACTTTTATTTTATAAAATTAATACAATGATCAAACCTATACTCTTTTTCACGTTGTCCTTATTCTTGTTTAGCGAAGGTTATGCGCAAAAAAAAGACACCTCCGTTTATTATTTGCAAAATTCAGGCAAAATAGTGTCAACAAAGGATAGTGCTGATTTTTTCTTGCTGATATTACCGCCCGATACCAGCATTGATAAAAATTTATTTATCGTAAAAGAGTTTTACAGGAGTGGAAAAGTGGCGATGATTTGTAAATCAACCACCAATATTGTAGGGAAATTGAAATTTGAAGGCACTCAGGTTGTTTTTTTTCCTAACGGGCGAAGGATGCAGATCACGAATTATTTAAACGGGCAAATATCAGGCGACGTGCTGAATTATTATCCTAATGGTAAGTTGTGTACCGTTAAAATCTATTCGCCCGGAAAAAGACCTTTTTTAAAGCAATACAATGATTCAACCGGGATTGTTTTGGCTGAAAATGGCAATGGTAAGTGGATGAAATTTGACGATGAGCCTTTTAAAAATCCCTATGTTGAAGGAAATGTGGTAAACGGTATTGAAGAAGGCGAGTGGCGCGGGAAAGAAAATGATACAATAGATATTGTACGTGTTTACAAAAATGGTGAAATAACATCTTCAAAAGATGTGGATAAATCAGGCGCCGAGGTGCAAAGCCGAAGCAAGATATTTACGTCCGTGGAGAAGATGCCGGAGTTTCCCGGTGGACTTGACCAGTTTTATAAATTTTTAGGCCGTACGCTTAACTACCCCTACCTCGCAAAAAGAAATGGTGTACAAGGCCGCGTAATTGTAGCTTTTGTTGTTGAAAAAGATGGCAGTTTAAGCGATATAAAAGTTATAAAAGGCATTGGGGATGGTTGCGATGAAGAAGCGGTAAGGATTATAGGCTTATCGCCCCATTGGTCGCCGGCTGCACAAAATGGCAGGCCTGTACGCGTAGCTTATTCATTGCCGATTACTTTCACCTTACCAAATTAGTAAAATGATCAAATAAAGATTTGACAACTTTTGGAAAGTTGTCAAATCTAAAAGGTTATGCAATTAAATCACGCCGGTATCAACCAATACCTGGTTCATATTCCTTACGGCATCTGCGCTTTTGCTGAATTCAGCTTTTTCGGCATCACTCAGTTTAAATTCAACGATCTTTTCAAAGCCGTTTTTGCCCAGGATAACAGGGACAACTAATGAAATGTCTTTTTGGCCGTATTCGCCGTCTAAAGCTACACCGCACGAGATCAGTTTTTTCTGGTCGCGTACAATGCTTTCAACCATAAAGGCTGTGCCTGCGCCGGGTGCGTACCAGGCCGAGGTGCCTATCAGTTTTGTTAAAGTTGCGCCGCCAACCATTGTTGCTGCAACCACTTTATCCTGCTGCTCTTTACTTAATAGCTGGGTTACGGGGATGCTGTTCCAGATAGCATGATGAATTAATGGGATCATGGTGGTGTCACCATGGCCGCCTATAACTACCGCATTAAGGTCGGCAGGGGAGCAGCCCAGTTCCTGGCTCAGGTAATATTTAAACCTTGCGGAATCCAGTGCGCCGCCCATGCCTAAAATGCGGTTCTTTGGCAAACCTGATGTTTTAAGCGTAAGGTAGTTCATGGTATCCATCGGGTTTGAAACCACGATGATGATGGTATTTGGCGAATATTTAAGGATATTTTCAGTAACGCTTTTTACGATGCCGGCGTTGGTGCCTATCAGTTCTTCGCGCGTCATGCCCGGTTTACGCGGCAGGCCCGAAGTAATTACTACCACTTCTGAATCTGCAGTTGCGGCATAGTCGTTGGTAACACCTTTAATTTTTGTATCGAACTCTAAAAGGGCCGATGTTTGCATCATGTCGATAGCTTTACCTTCGGCAAAACCTTCGCGGATGTCCAATAAAATAAGCTCTTCGGCCAATTCTTTCCTGGCGATATTATCCGCACAGGTAGCGCCTACAGCCCCGGCGCCCACAACAGTTATTTTCATTTTATATATTGATTTGCAGATGGAAAATTAAACAGGCCGAAGATAGATATTTATATTTTTTTCAGCGTAAAAATTGTGCAATATGTATTTAAACTTAATACCTTAACCAGGTCGGCAAACTTGTATTACAGGAATAAAAATCAAACGTAAAAACATTACCAGGAAGTTTTTTATGTAATTATCACATACTTATGCGATTGACGGTCATCTTTTGATTGATTTATTTTGTAAAATAACCGGGTGTATTTTTATTGCGAACAATATATTCACCAGGATAACAAACCGGCATCAAATTTTTACACAATGAAAAAAATAGCCCCTTTATTGTTGTTCTTCTGTGCATCTGCTTCATTTGCACAATATAAGTATCCTCCAACTAAAAAAGCCGACAGCGCCAACATCTATTTTGGTGTAACTTATCACGACTCTTATCAATGGATGGAAAACCTGAAAGATACTTCGGTAGTGTCATGGTTTCATCACCAGGCAGATTACAGTAATGCCATTTTAAATAAAATAAATGGGCGGGACGAGCTGATAGCGGAATGGAATATGCTGGATAATTTGAAACCGGCCACGATTGTCAACATAGCCTACGAGAATGGTCGCTTGTTTTATAAAAAGACTGCGCCCGGCGAAAAGGTTGGAAAATTGTATTACCGGGAGGGAGAAAACGGGGCGGAAGTTCTGCTGTTCGATCCGTTGGCCTATATTCCCGGTAAAACGCTCACCGTCGAAAGTTATGTCCCCAGTTTTGACGGGCGCATGATAGCAATCGGCTATTCCCAGGGAGGCGCAGAAATTGCGCATATCAAAATTATGAATGTTGACACGCGGCAGTTTTTAAGCGAGGAACTATACCCCACCCACGGCGTGGAGTGCTGGACGTTGGACAATAAATCGGTCTTATATCTTTCTTTAAAAACAGCGGACAATACCGACGCTAACGCCAAGTTAAACTCAAAAACCAAATTACACGTTTTAAGGGAGGATACTTCAAAGGATATCGACATCTTTAGCACAGCCACTTATCCCGAGCTGAAAATGCAGGCAAAATCTTACCCGGTAGTTTTAATAGACGAGGATAATCCAAATTATATTTTCGCGAATGAAAGCAGCGTGCAGCGTGATTTTACCAGGTTTTATGCCCCGATCTCTGAATTTCGTTCGGGTCATATCAGCTGGAAAGTTTTATGTAAACCCTCAGATAAACTGGTGCGGGCGATGCTGCCGATCAACGGGTCGATTTACTCGATCACGTATGACCAGGCCGAAAATTATAAATTAGTACGCACCCCTTTGAGTAACCCCGACTGGAAAAATGCAGAGGTGGTAGCGCCCGAAAAGAAAGATGCGACATTGGAAATGTTTGTGCGGACAAAAGATTATTTGCTGTTGCATTATAGCAATGGAATAACTGACAACCTGTACAGGTACGATCTGAAAACGGGGAAAACCGACCGGCTAAAATTACCTATTTCGGGCAACGTCACCATTTTTAGGTTCAATTGTTATAACAACAAGACCAACCATTGTTTGGTGAGTTTTGTTTCCAACCTTAAACCTACAACCGAATTTGATTTGGATGTTGCGGCTGAAAGTTTTTCGCCCAGTATTTTTAACTCTCCGATGGCCGTACCTGATGTTTACAACCATTTAATTGAAAAAAATGTAGAGGTAAAGGGGCATGACGGGGTGATGATCCCCTTAACGATTTTGTACCGGGAAGGGACAAAGCTTAACGGTAAAAACGTTTGCCTGATGGATAGCTATGGTGCCTATGGCATCAGCATGAGCCCGTACTTTTTTATTTACGAAGTTTCGCTGGCGGTGAAAAACGGTGTGGTTATTGCCCTGCCGCATGTAAGGGGCGGCAGTGAAAAAGGCCAGGCCTGGTACATGGCAGGCTACAAAACTACCAAACCAAATACGTGGAAGGACTTTAACAGCTGTGCCGAGTACCTGATAAAGCAGGGATATACGCAACCCGCCAGGCTGTCGGGATGGGGTACGAGCGCGGGCGGCATCCTTATTACGCGGGCGATAACCGAAAGGCCAGACCTGTATGCTGCCGCCATCTGCAATGTGGGCTGCGCCAACGCCATGCGGTTGGAATTTAGCTTCAACGGGCCGATCAATATCCCGGAGTTTGGCACAGTTAAGGATAGCGTGCTGTGCAGGGCTTTGTATGAGATGGATGGTATGCAACATGTAGTCGACAATACCAAATACCCTGCTGTTATTTGTGTTGCCGGTTGGAATGATCCGCGTGTGGTGCCATGGGAGCCGGCGAAATTTGCTGCAGCAGTGCAAAATACATCATCATCTGGTAAGCCGGTATTGATGAAAATAAATTATAATAGCGGCCATTTTACCGAAGATAAAAGCGTGGAGTTCGCCAATTTCGCTGACCAGCTGGCCTTTGCCATGTGGCAATGCGGCCACCCGGATTTCCAGATGAAACAATAAATTTAGCTAATTAAAAAATAATACATTTAATAAGCCGTTGGGTTATCCTGACGGCTTTAATAATTTATTGGTTAAGGAAGTATCTTGATTTCGGATGTCGGAATTTAGATTTTGGATTTATTTTCAATACTTAAATCTAAAATGCGAATAATTCCGAAATCCCACATCCGAATTCCGAAATCAACCACTACTTTTGAAACATGATCATTATAGCTATCCAGGGCGCGGAATTTTTTGCCTACCATGGGTTTTACCCGGAAGAACAAAAAATAGGGAATAAATTTATTGTTGATGTTGAGGTTAGTTTTAAACCAATAGGCAGTTTAAAAGATGACAAAATAGGCAATACGGTTGACTATGAACAATTGTACAGGATAGTTACCGAGCAAATGAAACGTACTATGAAACTGATTGAAACTGTAGCGCAGACAATCGCTGATAAGATAAAAGAGCAATTCCCGTTTGTTGATCATATTAAAGTCACTATAAAAAAAATGAACCCGCCATTTAACGGCAAGGTGGAATATTCGAGCATTGTGATAAGCACCTAAGATTTTTATGATTTTATGATTGCAGGATGAGGATTTAATATTTTAGTATGGGATTACCTCTTTTAATCCTAAAATCTTAACATCCTAAAAATCATAGTCAACAAATAACAATTATGACTTACAATAAAATAACCGGTGAAATATTGGCCGCTATAAAATCGATAGTAGGTGATGCTGCCGTTATCACCGATCATAACGGCCTTGAGAAATATAGCCATGATGAAACGGAAGACTTGCATTATTACCCCGAGGTTGTTGTAAAGCCGAAATCGCCGGAGGAGGTATCGGCATTGATGCGGATTTGTAATGAGCATTTGATACCAGTAACGCCGCGTGGCGCCGGCACCGGGTTAAGTGGCGGGGCATTGCCTGTATTAGGCGGTTTGCTTATGTCGATGGAGCGGTTTAATAAAATATTGGCCATTGATGAGCAAAACCTGCAGGCCACTGTTGAGCCGGGCGTAATAACCGAACAATTTATGGATGAGGTTGCCGCCAAAGGTTTATTATATCCGATAGACCCGGCCAGCAAGGGGAGTTGTTTTATCGGGGGTAATGTATCAAACGGATCCGGGGGGCCGAGAGTTGTTAAATACGGTACCATACGCGAGTATATCCTTAACCTTGAGGTGGTGCTGCCTTCCGGCGAAATTATATGGACGGGCGCTAATACTTTGAAGTATGCATCAGGCTATAATTTAACACAACTGATGATTGGCTCGGAGGGTACATTGGGTATTATTACTAAAATTGTTGTTAAGCTGATCCCAAGGCCAACAGTTGATGCATTACTGCTGGCATCTTTCAGCTCAAATGAAGCGGCCTGCGGAGCTGTATCTGCTATATTCAGGGCTGGGATAATCCCTTCGGCGTTAGAGTTTATGGAGCGGAAAGGAGTGGAGTGGGTAAAAGAACATGATGGGATTGCGTTCGATCTGAAAGATGATATCCAGGCTTTTTTATTAATAGAGGTTGATGGCACCAACCAGGACGTAATATTTGCCGACTGTGCAAAGATCAATGACGTTTTAGAGAACTTTGATTGTAAAGACGTTTTGTTTGCCGATACATCAGCGCAAAAAGAAGAACTATGGCGTATGCGGCGCACCATGGCGGTATCGGTAAAATCAAATTCCATTTATAAAGAAGAGGATACGGTAGTGCCCCGCGCAAGCCTGCCGCAATTAATTAAAGGCATAAAAGAGACTGGCCTCAAATACGGCTTTGAGTCAGTATGTTACGGCCATGCCGGCGATGGCAACCTGCATGTAAATATTATAAAAGGCAAAATGAGCGATAAGGACTGGAATAATAAGCTAAAAGACGGTATAAAAGAGATATTTGAACTCACCGTATCATTAGGCGGCACCCTATCCGGCGAACATGGCATTGGCCTGGTACAAAAAAGCTTTATGTCCATAAAATATACCGAAACCCATTTTGCATTATGGCGCGGCATAAAGCAGGTGTTTGATAAAAACGGTATCCTGAACCCGGGGAAGATATTTTGAATTACGATTTACGAATTACGATTTTAGATTTATTTAATTTCGAATTTATTTGATTTAGAATTTGGATTTTAGATATAGCTTAAATAAATTCACTAATTTGTATTCAAAATCAGCCCCGGCTCATCATAAGCAATCATTCTCTCACGTTCCTTTAGCGGAATTGGAATAGATTTATTAGCGCTGTAGTCATAGCTGATACAAACTGTTTTACCGGTTGTACAAATTTCCTCGCCGGCTGGGGTAATTTTAACCAATATGTGCATCACATCAAAACTACTGTTGCCTATGCGGGTGGTGCGTACGTAGCAGGCAATTTCATCAGCAAGCGTTATGGGTTTTAAGTAATTAACCTCCGAACGCCCTACGATCACGCCATCTTCCTGCAAATTCCAGTGAATAGCATGGCGCCAATAGTTTAACCGCGCCTCTTCAAAGTAAGTTAAATAGATAGCATTGTTCACATGCCCTACGGCGTCGATATCCGAAAATCGGATAGCGATGGGGGTTTTATATTTATAGTCTGATAGTTTTTCAGTCATTTTATGCCAGGTTGTCTGTTAAAAATAATCCTTGCAGACATATTGTCTGCTAAAGCGGTGCATTTAAGCGTTGGTATAACACTTGATAAATATGCTGCGAAGATAAATAATAAAATTTTAGGAGGATATAAAAATGACTTTAGTAAAACTTGCAAACGGACAAAAGAACCACGCGGTTAACCCATTCTTTAGCGATGTGTTTGATTCTATTTTAAACGACTCGTTTTTGAGCGATAAATTAGCAACCCGTGTACCAGCAGTAAACATTGCAGAAACAGAAAATGCATTCCATATTGATTTGGCAGTGCCCGGCTTAAAAAAGGAAGATTTTAAGATCAGTCTTGATAAAAACGTATTGAGCGTATCGGCTGATAAAAAAGTTGAAAACGTTGAAGAAGGCAAAAAATTCAGCAAACGTGAATATAGCTACAACTCATTCACAAGGTCGTTTACTTTACCTGAAACTGCTGACCATACCAAAATTGAAGCTGAATATACCGATGGTATATTAAAGCTTAACGTAGCAAAAAAGGAAGAAGCTAAGATTTTGTCGAGAGAGATAGCTGTAAAGTAATGCGGAATGCGGAAGGTCGAAGTCGGAATTAAGAAATAAGAGTTAAATCCGATTCCGATAGCTATCGGGACGAAAATCCGACATCCGAAATAAGAAGATTTTTTTCATAATAGTTTGGTTTAGTTTGGATAAAAGGCCGTTCCGCAAGGGGCGGCTTTTTTATTTACGATTTTTGATTTACGGGTTACGAGTGGGATTTACCGAGCTTAGAAATCAATACGTGTATTATTGTTTGATCATAACGATACCTATCGTATCTTAGCTTTCACTAAACTCCGTGAATTCAATATAAATGAAAGCTACACCTTATATTCTTGCCGTACTATTTCTCATTACCATTAGTCAAGCATATGCTCAAATTGATAACGATATGAAAGCAATGCATATGATAAAAGATTTTTATACAGCGTATAGTTCACTAAATTTTAAATCAGCGGCAGATAGAAGTAAATTGGACTCATTGTTAGAGAAATATCTTACGCCAGAAGAAGGAAAAAAGGTAAAAAGGGGATACAAACAGGGGCATGATATAATGACGAATGATAGTGGAATTAATAATAAGTCACTGGAAGGCATGTTTATCAGAACGATAAGCGACCAAAAGGCGCTTAATATTGAAACTAGTAAATATGAAATAATTAAGGGGGTGAAAGATGCATATGAAGTCAGCTATGTTGTGAATCCAGTTACTCCTAAACTTAATGAAGTTACAACACAAACGGGTGTTTTAATTCACATCCTCGTCGTAAAATATAGTGGTGTTATTAAAATTTCATATGTAACTAACGGGCTGAGTGATGGGCTGCCATAAAATAGCACTCATACAGAATAAGAAGATAAGACCCCCCTGTTAGAGCAATATAAATTCCGAATTCAACATTCCGCAATCCGCATTCAAAAAATCGTAATTCGTAAATCTAAAATCGTAAATCCACTTAGTCCCGCATATTAATATACTGCAAAGGCTGTCCGAAATTGTCGCTGCGGCAAAGGCTTATCACAGCCTGCAAATCATCTATCTTTTTGCCTTGCACACGCACCTGGTCATCCATAATTGAGGCCTGTACTTTAAGGCCGCTGTCTTTTATTTTTTTAACGATTTTTTTGGCAGCTTCTTTATCAATACCCTCTTTAATTTTTATTTCCTTGCGGATCATATTGCCTGAGGCATATTGCTCTTTGCCAAAATCAAGCGCATTTGGGTCGAGGTGCTGTTTAACCATGCGGCCGATGATGGAATCCTGAATGGCTTTCAGGCGCATATCGTTTTCGGTAACTACCGTTAGTGTGTTGGTCTTTTTATCGAGGTCGATAGTGCTTTTGCTATCGTGGAAATCGTAACGGTTCAATATTTCCTTTTTTGCAGTATTGACGGCATTATCGAACGTTTGTCCGTCAATTTTGCTTACTATATCAAAAGTTGGCATATTTGGTTTGTTTGGTGAGGTGTAAAATTAGTGAATTAGTTGATTAGGTTGGCTTGAGTTGATTAAGTTAATTAAATTTAGGTCATCAAATCCTTATAATTCTAAAAATTGTGTTCAGATGAACTAAACAATAAAAACATACAGATATACTAATGAGTTAATATTAAGTTAACATTTAAATAAGCAGATTTGTAAACGGAGCCTAACGGCCTGCCTTTTTATATGGATAGTAAACACGTGCCACTAATTAACAGGGAAATTAGCTGGTTATATTTTAATGACAGGGTTTTGCAGGAAGCTGCCGACCCAACGGTACCATTAATTGACAGGATAAGGTTTTTAGCCATATTTTCATCAAACCTTGACGAATTTTACCGTGTAAGGGTAGCCACCCTGAGCCGCCTGGCAAACCTGAATGAAAAGGCAAAGGAGATTTTAGGCTACAATCCCAAAAAGCTATTAAACCAGATAAAAAACATTGTTGTACGGCAGGAGCGTAAATTCAATAACCTGTACGAGAACATTATTGTAAAGCAGCTTGCCGAAGAAAAGATATTTATCCTTAATGACACACAACTGAATGTAAGCAGGGGCGAGTTTGTTAAAAAATATTTCAGGGAAAAGCTGCTGGCCACCCTGGTGCCTATAATGCTGAATGAGAGCCTGCAATTGCCGGAACTGCGGGACAGGGCCATTTACTTTTTTGTTAAACTTACCAAAGGCAAAGAATCGCAGCTTGCGCTTATTGAATTTCCGGATACGCTGTCGAGGTTTATTGTTTTACCTGAAACCAATGACCTTAAGTTCATTATTTTATTGGATGATATTATCCGTTACAGTCTTGAGGATATATTTTTTATTTTCGATCACGACACTATTGAAGCCTATTCCATACAGCTTACAAGGGATGCCGAGCTTGATCTTGACAAAGAAGTAAGCGAAAAGTTTATCGATTCCTTATCAAAAAGCCTGCAAAAACGACGAAAGGGCAAACCAATGCGTTTGCTTTACGATTCAGAAATGCCCCTGGATATGCTGAAATACCTGGTAAACAAAATGGGCTTGCACGGCGAGAGCCTTATCCCCGGTAACCGCTATCATAACTTTAAAAACTTTATCTCGTTTCCAAATGTAGGGCGACCCGAGTTGGAATACGAAAGAAATATTCCGCTCCCGGTTGATGGCCTTTCGTTTGGCAAAAGTTTAATGGGGATGGTGGCTAAAAAAGATTACCTCATCAGTACGCCTTATCAATCATACGATTATGTGATACACTTTTTAAGGGAAGCCGCTATCGACCCAAAAGTAAAAGAGATCAACATAACGGTTTATCGCCTGGCCGAAAACTCGCGGGTAATTCATGCGCTTATAAACGCTGCAAAAAATGGTAAAAAAGTTACCTGCCTTGTTGAACTACGGGCGAGATTTGATGAACAAAATAATATCTCGTGGAGCAGACGGCTTGAAGAAGAAGGGGTTAATGTACTGTATGGTATCGAAGATTTCAAAGTTCACTCCAAAATATGTTTAATTACCCGGGTGGAGAAGGGCAAGCCGGAATATTATGCATGCCTGTCAACCGGAAATTTTAATGAGAAAACCGCGCAGCTTTATGCCGACCATACCCTGCTTACCACTAACAAGAAGATAACCGATGACCTGGTAAATATTTTTAAAGCATTAAATAAAAATATCCTTCCAAGGGGTTTAAAGAGCCTGATCGTATCTCCGATTGACTCGCGGCCGGCAATTTATAAGCTGATAGATAATGAAATAAAGAATGCCAAAGCTGGAAAAAAGGCTTACATGATATTGAAAATGAACAGCCTTGCCGATGAGCAAATGGTAGCCAAACTTTACCAGGCCAATAACGCAGGCGTAAAAATTCAACTGATAATAAGGGGGATGTGTTGCCTGATAGCGGGCGTAAAAGGCTACAGCGAAAACATTGAGGTAATAAGCATAGTTGATAAATATCTGGAACATTCACGGGTGCATATTTATTGCAATGGGGGTGATGAACTCATTTATTTAACCTCAGCTGATTTTATGACACGGAACATCGATACCCGCGTTGAAGTTGGTTTCCCGTTGTACGACGAGCAATTGCGCCAGGAAGTAAGGGAAATTATCGACATACAGTTGCAGGACAATACCAAATCGCGCGAAATAAATAGTCATAACACAAACAAGTACCATAAAACAAATTCCGTTTCCCCTGTTAGGGCACAGGTTGATATTTACAACTACCTTAAATATAAAAATAAAATAAATTGAGATACGCCGCTATAGACATAGGTTCCAACGCCGTAAGGTTGCTTATTGCTGATATTATCGAAAATAATGGATCAATTTCGTTCAAAAAAAATACGCTCGTACGGGTGCCCCTGCGCCTTGGTGATGATGCATTTTTAGATCATGATATCTCGGAACGAAAGACAACCGACCTGTTAAAAACTATGCACGCTTTCAGGAACCTGATGGATGTATATAAAGTAGTTGATTATTTGGCTTATGCTACGTCTGCTATGCGCGAAGCTAAGAATGGCGAGGCGATAGCAAAACAGATAAAGGACGAGATAAACATCGACCTGGAAATTATAACCGGTCAAAAAGAGGGTAAGATTATTTATGCAAGCCATGCCGAGCAAAATATAGATAAAAGTAAAAACTACCTGTATATTGACGTTGGCGGCGGCAGCACTGAACTATCTTTGTTTTCGGCAGGAGAGTTATGGGCATCGAAATCGTTTAATATAGGGACCATCCGTATGCTCGATAACCAGGATACCGAAGAAACCTGGGATGAAATGAGAGAGTTTATCCGCGAAAACACGCGCCAGTTCAAGTTGATCTCGGGCATAGGCACCGGCGGCAATATTAATAAATTATACAAATTAGCCGAAGAAAAAGATAACGCACCGTTAACTTTTGGTAAACTCAAGTCGCTTTATAACTATTTAAATTCATTTTCATTAAAGGACCGCATCAACGTACTGGGCCTCAATATGGACCGTGCTGATGTAATTATCCCTGCCAGCGAGATATACCTTACCGTAATGAAGTGCGCTAATATCAAAAATATATATGTACCAACGGTGGGTTTAGTGGATGGAATTATCCAAACATTGATAGAAAATAACTACCCAAAAAGCAGTTAAATTTATTTTAACAAATTGTTTAAAAATTAAAAAACTCTTATTACATTTGTAGTGCCCTCTCAAGGGCATGTTTTTCATAGGTAGATGTAGGGTCGAGTACTTGTTATTCGACCCTTTTTTGTGCCTTTAACTTTAACCGGCCGGTTTTGATAGTACAGAGATGAAGAAAAAGATTGTTATAGCTATAACCGGCGCCAGCGGCGCAATTTACGCAAAGTTACTGATAGGCAAGTTGCAGCAGCTTGGCGAACAAATAAGCGAGGTGGCGATCGTAATGTCAGACAATGCCAAAGAAGTTTGGAAGCTTGAACTGGATAACGAAGATTATAAAAATATCCCATTCAAATTTTACGGCAAACACGATTTTATGGCGCCGTTCGCGTCAGGGTCGGCCAGGTTTGATACGATGGTAATTGTGCCCTGCTCAATGGGAACACTTGGGCGCATTGCCGGCGGCATATCCGACGACCTGGTAACCCGGGCCGCTGATGTTATTTTAAAAGAACGCCGCAAACTGATACTGGTTGCCCGCGATATGCCTTTTAACCTCATCCACATCCGCAACATGCAAACAATTACCGAAGCAGGCGGAATCATCTGTCCGGCAATACCATCATATTACAGTAAACCAAAAACCATTGAAGATTTGGCGATGACTGTAGTAAACCGGGTGATTGATTTGATTGCATTGGAGAACGAGAGTTACAGGTGGAGCGAGGAATGATTAAATTTATCTACAACTCACTATAATTAAATTCGTGAATGGTATAATTTTCATGTGTAACGTCTGCAAATTGACCTTTATCTGTAACAACCGTATCAAAAAGAATAATGTAGGTTTCAAATTCTTTAGGATTTTTTACGATAGTTTTAATCTGTGTCCCTAATTGTTTTGCCAGTTCAATCATTTTAATGCTGTCAGTGGGTATATTTTTACCGTTTATGAATTTTATTACTAAAGAGGTATATGTACTATCATTCTTGCTGACCTTTTTTCCTAAAAATGTAATATCTTCAAAACCGTAGTTAGTTTTGATGGATTTTAACACCTCAGTTTGTTTATTGTTAAACGCAGGCTTATAGCTTTGAGTGGATGTACAGGCGCACAACCATGCCAGATTCAGTATGATTATTATTTTAAAAGTATATGATTTTAGCCCGCTCATAATTTTAGGTTTAGATATTTAATGGCCGAAAAGTAGTCAATTTATTTAACGCTCAAGTCAAATTGATAGCTAAAATTTGGATGTATATCATGACCTTGTCGTTTATGGTTTTTATCGGAACATAGACGCCAGCTACTTAATCTCCACCACCCCATCCGCCACCACCGGAAACCTCGAAAATACTTGCGCATCGTGCCCGGGGATGATGTATTTAACATCAGATACCATGGTTTTCATACGCTGCATTGCTTTTACATAACCGGCAGGATCAAGGGTGCCGCCGGTGGCTGCCGGGGCCAGGTGTTCCAGGTTATAATAGATCCAGATATTGTCGGATGCGATAATTATTTTATTGGAGCCTGTGTTCACCAGTACATATTGCGAGTTGAACGTATGCCTTGAACCCGTATATACCTTTATGCCAGGAATGATCTCCTTATCATCACCTTCAACCAGCGTTACCCGCCCAGCCAAATTTAAATCAACCATTGTGCGCACATCCCTTTTTTCAAACCCGCCGTTACTGTTACCTTTTTGCCACGCGGTGCCAACAAAATAGTTAAAATCCTCCTTTTGTATCCATATATGGGCATTGGGGAATAATCCAACACCATCAATATGGTCCCAATGCGGGTGGCTGAAAATAATGTCGGTGATATCGGCCGCTTTTAGGCCTGTTTTTAAGAGGGCACTGTCGGGGCGGGTATAATTTGCTATCTTAAAGTCTTTTGCGTCGTCAAGGTCGTTTAAAAAACCGGCGTCCACCAAAATATTTTTACCATTATTGCCTTTGATAAGCCAAAACATAAAATCGATTTTCACGCTATCCGTTTTAGGGCCGCCTTCAGCCCAATCTGCAACCGAAAACGGGTAATTGGATGCTGCAAATTTTATCGCATAAACTTTATAAGCCGGTGCTTGCGCATGTGCGGCGACGGTGGCCGATAAGATAAACAAGGTGAGCAGGGTAAGTCTTTTCATTTTACTGCAAGTTTCTTAAGCATTTAATAATACAGGTTAATAGTGCGAATTTAAGGTATACTTGCCACCATCGATTTTATATTTTATCATTTAGTTCTGCGGCGTAACTCCGAAATCCAGGCGTCAAAACAAATCCGAAATCGACATTCCGAATTCCGAAATCAAACAATTATCTTTGCGCCTGAAAAATGAACAAGAAAGTTGCTTTTTATACCCTTGGCTGTAAGCTGAATTATTCGGAGACCTCGTCTATTGGCCGTATGTTCACCAAAGCTGGGTATAATACAGTTGATTTTGCTGATACTCCTGATGTATTTGTAATAAACACCTGTTCGGTAACCGATAACGCCGATAAGAAATGCAAAAAGATAGTAAAGGAAGCGTTGAAAATATCACCCAATGCTTATGTTACTATTGTTGGTTGTTATGCGCAGCTAAAGCCAACAGAAATTGCTGAAATACCAGGCGTTGATATGGTTTTAGGCGCGGCCGAGAAATTCCAGATCGTTGATTATATCACCGATCTTACAAAAAATCCCAAAACGTTGGTTTATAACCAGCCGGTATCTGAGGCAAAGGAATTTATTTCGGGCTATTCATTCGGCGACCGTACCCGTACCTTTTTAAAAGTACAGGATGGTTGCGACTACTCCTGCACCTTTTGCACCATACCGCTTGCCAGGGGCAACAGCCGCAGCGATACTATCGAACATGTAATTGAACAGGCCACGGAAATAGCTGCTTCCGGTGTGAAGGAGATTGTGCTCACAGGTGTTAACCTCGGCGATTTTGGCATTAGGGACGGAGAGCGGCATGATAAGTTTTTTGATTTGGTTAAGGCTTTGGATAGGGTAGAAGGGATTGACAGGATACGCATATCTTCCATCGAACCAAATTTACTGACAGATGAGATCATTGAATTTATAGCTACTTCAAATAAATTTGTACCTCATTTTCATATTCCCCTGCAGTCGGGGTCAGATAAAATATTGGGGCTTATGCGCCGCCGTTATAAACGCGAATTATATGCCAACCGGGTAACTAAAATTAAACAATTGATGCCTGATTGCTGCATAGGCGTTGATGTAATAGTTGGCTTTCCGGGTGAAACACGCGAAGATTTTATCGATACGTATAATTTTTTAAATGAACTGAACGTTTCGTACTTGCACGTGTTTACTTATTCGGAAAGGGAAAATACATTGGCGGCTGAAATGAACGGGGTGGTACCGGGGTCAACCCGTGCCGAACGCAGTAAAATGCTGCATATACTATCAGATAAAAAGCGCAGGGCATTTTACGAAAGCCAGCTTGGTAAAGCTGCTGAAGTACTGTTTGAGGGTGATATTAAAGATGGCTTTATGCATGGGTTTACCCGCAACTATGTAAAAGTAAGGACTAAATATGACCCCGTGCTTGTGAACGAATTGAGAACAGTTTTATTAACAGAAATTTCACCTGATGGTGATGTTGAAATTACAGAAAGCGAAGAAATATTAGCACATTAACCCCTATATTGCGCCAAATTACTAAAGATGTTCCCAACTATTTCTTCCCTTATCCAATACTTTACCGGCATCAATATCCCGTTACCAGTACAATCTTTTGGATTTTTTGTAGCAATTGCTTTTATAGCAGGCTATTGGGCTTTTTCACAGGAGTTTAAACGTAAAGAGAAATTAGGGTATATACACTCATTTAAAAAGACAGTAACTGTTGGTGCGCCTGCCTCAATAGCAGAGCTGGCTGGGAATGGCACCTTCGGGTTTATATTAGGTTATAAACTGGTAGATATGGCGCTTAATTACAGCGCCCTGCTTGATGATACCCAGGGATTTATTTTATCGTTAAGGGGCAACTGGATAGGCGGTATAATTGGCGCTATTGCCTTTACATACTGGGCTTATTACGAGAGTAAAAAACAGGAGTTGCCAAAACCTGAAACAAAAGAAATAACGGTTCATCCTTATGAACTAATGGGCAGTATTTTATTATGGGCAGCCGTTTGGGGCTTCGCCGGGGCCAAAATATTTAACGCCCTTGAAAACTGGGGCGATTTTATGAAGGACCCGGTAGGCGAATTAATCGGCTTTAGCGGTCTTACTTTCTATGGCGGCCTTATCTGCGGCGGCGCTGCCGTGTTGTATATAGCCCGAAAACATGGTGTTTCATATTTGAATATGCTTGATATTGGCGGGGCAGGTATGATGTTAGCCTATGGCCTTGGCCGTATTGGCTGCCAAATGTCAGGCGACGGCGATTGGGGCATTATTAATAGTAACCCCAAACCTCATTGGCTTGGTTGGTTACCCGATTGGATGTGGGCTTTTAAGTTCCCTCACAATGTAAATAATGTGGGCGTTGATATTGCTAATTGTACTGGCAAATATTGCAGGGAATTGGCCTTCCCCGTTTATCCCACCTCTTTTTACGAATCGGTGATTTGTATATTGCTGTTTTTCTTTTTATGGAAAATACGCCATAGGATAAAAGCCCCCGGTGTGCTATTTGGTGTGTATATGATACTTGCAGGTATTGAGCGCTTTTTTATTGAGTTAATAAGGGTAAATACCAAATACAATGTTGCCGGGATAAGCTTTACACAAGCCGAACTAATCTCTATTTTTATGGTAATAGGGGGGGCTGTTTTATGTTACACACAATTAAATAAGAAAGTGACGGCAACCAAACATGACTGATATAACACTGGGGCAAAAACTTCTTAAAAACCAGGTTATACGCTTCGTTTTTTCGGCAGGAATAGGATTTTTAGTTGATATTTCGGCCTTTTACCTGTTTTACCACAATTTTCTTGCCCAAAAAACTTACAATATCTTTTCTGTCAGCGTACGCAATTCAACGCTTTCATTAGCAATATCCTTTTTTATGGGGGTGGTTGTCAATTTTTTGATCACAAGGTATTTTGTGTTTTCCGAATCAAAACTGCCACCTTATAAACAATTTTTCAGATTTGTAACTGTAGCTATAGTTGGTTTTTTTGCCAATCTGCTGGTCCTGAAATTTTTTATACAGCATTTACATATGTATCCACCGGTGGCGCGGCCATCAGCAGCTTTAAGCTTGTTTTTTCTTAGTTATTTTGTACATAAGTTTTTCTCGTTCAGTTTATCATTAAGACATCATGCAACCGGAACAAGTCATTCACAAAGTAATTGAAGTTGCGAAACGAGCGGGCGCCTTTATAAGGGAGCAGCGAAAAACATTTACGCCAGATAAGATAGAGATCAAAGGGCTAAACGATTTGGTTTCTTATGTTGATAAAACCGCCGAAGAAATAATTGTAGCTGCTTTAAAGAGCGTTGTGCCGGAAGCAGGCTTTACAACTGAAGAAAAAACCATCAACAAAACCGGCGAAAGGTATAACTGGATCATTGACCCGCTTGATGGCACAACCAATTTTATTCATGGCCTGCCTGTTTATTCGGTAAGTATTGCTTTGCAGGAATATGACGAACTTATTTTAGGAGTTGTATATGAAATTAACCAGGATGAGTGTTTTTATGCCTGGAAAGGATCGGCGGCTTACCTAAATGGTGTCGAAATTAAAGTAAGCAACACCCCAACGATAAATAAAAGCTTGTTGGCAACAGGTTTCCCATATTACGATTTCAATAAGCAGTCCGCTTATATCGCGGTGTTTACGGAGTTTATGAAAAGTTGCCATGGACTGAGGCGCTTAGGCTCGGCAGCGGTTGACCTTGCTTACACAGCATGCGGAAGATTTGATGGTTACTACGAGTATAACTTAAATGCCTGGGATGTAGCAGCGGGGATAGTTATTTTACGCCAGGCCGGTGGAGATGCGGTGAATTTCAAAGGCGGCGGCGAATGCCTGAACTGCCGCGAACTATTGGCCACCAATGGTAAAATAACCCGGGAAATGTTAGAGACTATACAGAAACATTTTTAGTTTGGGATTTCACCGATTATTAAAAAGATTTCACCGACTATGATTTGATTTCACAGATTATAGTATGATTTCACCGGTTCAGCACAGTTACAGAATTAATATGGTGGAAAATCGGTGTGATCCTCCCAAAAAATCGGTGTAATCAGATCCACAAAAATCGGTGAAATCACCCTTCAAAAATCGGTGAAATCATAGTTAAAGAGCTTCAGAAACCACCTCGGTAACCTCTGGCACCATACGTTTCAGTAAATTTTCGATACCTGATTTTAAGGTAACGGTTGAAGAGGGGCATCCGCTGCATGATCCGCGAAGTTCAACGGTAACAACGCCTTCATCAAATGATTTATAGGTAATGGCGCCACCATCCTGTTCAACCGCAGGGCGCACATAGTCGTTTAGTATCTGTTGTATTTTTACTTCAATGTCACTGCCTTCAAAATCGCCGGCCTCGGGTTGTTCTTCGTCCTGTACTTTCAGTTCCGCTTCAACCGCGCCTTTTACAAATTCTTTTAGTATTGGCAATAAGTCTTCCCAGCTATCATTTTCAAATTTGGTAACAGTAACAAAGTTGCTTGCAAAAAACACGCCGTTAACAAACGAAAACTTAAACAACTCCTTAGCAAAAGGCGATTTTTCGGCGCTTTCCTTTGTCGCAAAGTCTGCGCTGCCATTGATCAGCAACTTATTCACAATGAATTTCATTGTGGCCGGATTGGGAGTTGATTCTGTATATACGTTGATGTTCATCTTATTTTTAGTTATTAACCGATTAACAAAGTTAAGCAGGTTTTTGATTTATATGGCGCTATTAATTTGTTATGACCTGTGGGTGACGTTAAAGCAAAAAGCTTAAAGCAAAAAGCTTTTTTTAAACCCCGAAGATATGCCCTCCTTTGGCTTTGATCTTTTAGCTTTCTGCTTTCAGCTCAAATCCCCGTGTAATTCGAAGGTGTAATCCTTTTTATTTCCTCTTTGATTTGATCGTCAACATCTAAGTTGTCGACGAACACAGCTATAGTATCCGCGCTTACCCGGGTATTCGTGCGTGTAAGTTCTTTTAATGCCTCATACGGGTTTGGATAACCTTCACGCCTGAGTATCGTTTGTATCGCTTCGGCTACAACCGGCCAATTAGCTTCAAGGTGTGCGTTTATAGCATCGGTATTAAGCAGTAGTTTGTTTAAACCCTTTATGGTTGATTTGACAGCAATTAATGTGTGTGCTACCGGGACCCCGACATTACGCAATACGGTAGAGTCAGTAAGGTCGCGTTGTAACCTTGAGATAGGCAGCTTGGCGGCAAAGTGCTCAAATAAAGCATTAGCAATACCCAGGTTACCTTCCGAGTTTTCAAAATCAATAGGGTTTACTTTATGCGGCATAGCCGATGAACCTATTTCTCCTTCTTTTATTTTTTGTTTAAAATAGTTCATCGAAATATAGGCCCACATATCCCGGTCAAGGTCTATCAGTATATTGTTGATCCTTTTTAAGGCATCACATTGCGCGGCAAAATTATCATAATGCTCAATCTGCGTAGTAAACTGCGAGCGGTTCAGCCCTAAAATATCATTAACAAAATAATTTCCGAAGGCCTTCCAGTCGATAGCTGAGTAACCAATATTATGTGCATTAAAATTACCTGTAGCGCCGCCAAATTTAGCCGAATAAGGAATCGGTTTTAACAGGTTTAACTGGTTTTCAAGCCTTTCAATAAATACCTGTATCTCTTTTCCCAAACGGGTTGGCGATGCTGGTTGCCCGTGGGTATGCGCCAGCATAGGCACCTGTTCCCAATCGGTAGCGTACTTTTTTAGCAAGTCAACTAATTCATTTATAGCCGGATAGTAGGTTTCATTTAAAGCCAGCTTAAAAGTATAAGGGATGGCAGTATTATTAATATCCTGTGATGTTAACCCAAAGTGGATAAATTCTTTATATTGTTCAAGGCCGAGATTATCGAACGCCTTTTTAATAAAATACTCAACCGCTTTAACATCGTGATTAGTCGTTTTTTCTATCAGCTTTATTTCTTCAGCATCTTTTTCAGTAAAGTTTTTATAAATACCGCGTAACTTTTCCGCTATATTTTTATCAAAGTTTTGTAATTGCGGCAGCGGATGTTCATACAAAGCGATGAAATATTCAATTTCAACAAACACCCGGTATTTGATTAGCGCGTACTCCGAAAAATAATCAGCCAGCGCGGCTGTGGTATTACGATAACGGCCATCAATTGGTGAAATTGCTGAAAGAGGAGTAAGGGTCATGTTCTTAGAAATTTTTGCAAAGGTACTAAATCAGTAGCAGTTTTGAGTGGCAGTGGCAGTTTTGGTTAAATTGGTTGGTATAAAAGGCCCTTTATAATGTCGTTATCTCCACCGTTGCAAACCTTTTGTTAGGTATAAATTTGTTCATTGAATTATCAAATACCCAGGGAACTGCCACTGCTACTTAAAAACTGTTACTAATAGAGCCGTTTGTCAGGGAAAGGTAATTTCCAATGGAAACTTTGAAATCTAAAAATGTTTCCTTAGTTTTGACCTTGAAAGTCAATGAGTCAAATAGAGCGAATAATACAAGGCGGCGAGGAACTGTTTTTAACGGCAGGGATAAAAAGCGTAACGATGGACGACATAGCCAAACATTTAGGCATGTCGAAAAAAACCATCTACCAGTTTTTTAAGGATAAAAATGAATTGGTGATAGCTTTAGTTAAGAAAAAGCTACAGGATGATGAAGACCAAATGTGCGCCATCATCAGCCAGTCAGGCAACGTAATCGAGGAAATGATCAACATGATGAAATGTTCAGAAGAGATATTTTCAAGGATCAACCCGATAGTGGTACATGATATGCAAAAATATCACCCGGACGCCTGGAAACATTTTCAGAATTTTAAAGCAGACGTGTTGATACATACCCTGGAAGAGTTACTAACCAAGGGCATAAAACAAGGTTATATAAGACCTGATATTGATGTAAAGATATTGGCGAGGATGCGGGTTAGCCAGGTTGAACTGGGTTTTAATGCAAGCGTATTCCCTGTTGCTGAGTTTAGTGCATGGAAAGTACAGTACCAATTTTTAGAACATTTTAATTATGGCATTTGTACGCTTAAAGGATATAAGTTGCTGAACCAGTATAAAAATATTCACGATGAATAATTAGTCTGCTGACATAGGGCTGTCATACGCATTGATTTATTTTGATGCAAATGTCCAATTCAGATAAGTATAATAGATATAGACGAAACACCAAACGATAAAATGAAACATATAATACTCATAGTAACTTTAATGTGTGCAATAGCCTTAAACAGCTTTGCACAACAAACGCCGCCGGATAGTCAAAAATATAGCTTCACTGTAGCTGATTGCGTTAATTATGCGTACTTGCATCAGGATTCAGTAGTAAATGCAGGTTTAGATGTTACTAGCGCCGGTTACCACGTAAAAGAAATCATTGGACAAGGCTACCCGCAAATAAGCGGGGTAGCATCTTTCCAGGATTATTTAAAAATTCCTACGACTTTAATACCCGGAGAGTTTTTTGGGGCGCCGGGCACATTCATCCCGTTAAAATTTGGCGTAACCTACCAGTCAAATTTATCATTGACGGCAAACCAGATTATTTTTGACCCAAGCTACCTGGTAGGGCTGGCCGGGCGCAGGACTTATAAAGAGCTTTATGACCGGAGTTATACACGTTCAAAAATTGCGGTTAATGTTAATGTAACCAAGGCTTATTACCAGGTTTTGGTAAGCATTGAAGAACTACGCCTTTTGCAGGAAGATATCGACCAGCTTAAGCAACAAGTGAATGAAACAACTGCACAAAACAAACAGGGTGTTGCCGAATTAATTGACGTTCAACGTATAACCGTTCAATATAATTCGCTGGTAACTAAAAAAGAGAATACTGTCCGTTTACTAAGCCTGAATTATGAATTATTAAAATTTCAGATGGGCATGCCAATAGAAAGCAACCTTATACTCAAAGATAAACTCCAGGATGTTCAATTGGACTTTAGCGGGGGTGAAGCAGTGACGACCGATACTACAGCCTATCGTAACAGGATAGAATATGGTTTGCTTGAAACACAGGAGAAATTAGATGAATATGATGTAAAACTGAAAAAAGGACAGTTTTTGCCTAAGTTAACCGCGAATGCAAGTTATGCACCGTCGTATCAAAACAACAGCTTTGGCCAGCTTTATAAAATGGACTTCCCTTCAAGTTATGTGGGGCTTACCTTAAATGTTCCTGTTTTCACCGGATTTCAGCATAAATACCAGTTGAAACAGTCTCAAATTACGGTAGAAAAAGCTCAAAACAATCTGGTTGCTACAAAGAATGCCTTAAATCTTGAAGTTAGTAAGGCACGTATAACCTATATTAACGGCTTACAAACGCTAAATGACCAGCGGAAAAACATGGCGCTTGCAGCAGAAGTGTTAAGGGTGGCAAAAATTAAGTACGATCAAGGCGTCGGTTCGAGTTTAGAGGTCATACAGGCGCAAACAGCACTTCAAGATGCCGACAATACCTATATACAAGGCCTATATGATGCCCTGGTAAGCAAAGTTGACCTTGATAAAGCATACGGACGCATTAAATAATAAAAACCTTAGACGATCAATAATATACAAGACATGAAAAAACTAATATATTTTACAAGCGTAATAGTGCTGTTCGCAGCGTGTACCAGCAAACCAAAAGATAAAGCCGGCCAATTGGCCGATTTGAAGAAAGAGCAGGCGAAAATAGATTCACAGATCGTGAAGCTGCAAACTGAATTGGGTAAAAAAGATTCAGTTAAATCTACAGATGTGAGCACCGTTACTGTAATCCCGGGCAACTTTACTAATTATGTTGACCTACAAGGCCATATTGATGCACAGGACAATGTTATGGCATACTCGCAATCGCCGGGCGTTATAACAGCATTGCACGTAAGAGCAGGGGACCATGTCGGCAAAGGTCAGGTTTTGGTGCAATTGGATAATAGCGTTTTAAACCAGCAGATCGCCCAGGCACAAACACAGGTGAACCTGAACAAGACTTTATATGATCGCCAAAAAAACCTTTGGGACCAAAAGATAGGCACTGAGGTCCAATATTTGCAGGCGCAAACAGCGCTGCAAAGTTCCGAAAAGCAGGTTTCATTCTTGCGCCAGCAGGCTGATATGTACCGGATAACGGCACCTATAAGTGGGACTATTGATCAAATGGATCTTAAACTGGGCCAGGTTATCCAACCCGGGACAAATGGAATAAGGATCGTGAATACGGATAATTTAAAAGTAAAGGCAGATGTACCTGAGTCATACGCCACTGACATTAATCAGGGCGATAATGTTAAGGTTGTTATCCCTGACGCCAACGACTCGCTGATGCTGAAAGTTACGTTTGCTGCAAAAGTGATCGATCCCGGATCAAGATCCTTTGGTATCGAGATAAAACTACCGCAAAGCAAGGCATTACGCCCTAACATGACTGCTACTATCCGGGTAGCTGATTATTCTAAAAAGAATTCGCTGTCAGTTCCCTTAAATGCCATTCAACGTTCCGACACCAGTACATTTGTATTTATTAATAAAAATGGTATTGCCAAAAGGCAACCTATTAAAATAGGTAACACTTATGGCGTAAAATCTGAAGTACTAAGTGGCCTATCACAGGGCGACCAGGTGGTTACCGAAGGCGCAAGTGATATTGAAGACGGCGACAAGCTGAGAGTTCTGAACGCAGTTAACTAATCATTCAAAATAAATTTGATATGAAAGACCAGGAAAAAGAATTTGGGCCCTCCAGTTGGGCCATCGATAACAAAACCGCAGTATACGCATTCATAGTTATGATTGCCTTGCTGGGCTTGATGAGTTATATACGCCTGCCAAAAGAGAACTTTCCGGATATAGCGCAATCGAAGGTTTTTATAACCACACCATATAATGGCCAGTCGCCTCAAAATATCGAGGTATTGGTGACGAAGCAACTCGAAAAGCAATTGAAGTCGTTAAAGGGCCTAAAAAAGGTCACTTCAAACACGCAGCAAAACGTTTCGATCATAACTGCTGAGTTTAATGCCAACATTGACATAAGGAACGCGAAGCAGGATGTGAAAGATGCTGTTGACAAGGCGAAACAAGACCTTCCAAAAAATGATAACAATTTGCAGGAGTCCCAAATCTCTGATATCGACGTTGCCGACCTACCGATTCTTTACATCAATATATCTGGTAACTATAGCTTAAAAAAATTAAAGGAATATGCCGATAATTTGAAAGATGATATAGAGGCGATGAAGGAAATATCCAAGGTGGACGAAGTTGGCGCATTAACACCGAATATCCAGATAAATGTGGATATCGATAAGATGACGGCAGCCCAGGTTAGCTACAACGATATTATCCAGGCAATTGGTAACGAAAACGTAATTTCAAGCGCTGGTACCGTAAAAATTGATGGCATGCAACGCACCATTGATGTAAAAGAAGACTTTAAAAGCGCTGATGAGGTTGCCGCCTTGGTGATCCGTAACCCGCAGGGGAAAGCTGTTTATTTGAGGGACATTGCCGATATAAAAGACGGTTTCCAGGACCAGATAAGCTACGCTCGTTTAAAAACGCCGAATAACCCAAACTTTAAGAATGTAATTACATTGAATGTGGCTAAAAGATCGGGGGAAAACCTGATCGAGGCTTCGGATAAAATATATTCACTTATCAAACAAAAGCAGCAAACTGTTTTTCCGAAGGGTTTGGATATTACTGTAACAGGAGATCAATCTGACAAAACCCGTTCAACGCTGAATGACCTCATCAATACTATCGTGATCGGTTTTATATTGGTAACGGTTATCCTGATGTTCTTTATGGGTACAACGAACGCTATTTTTGTCGCGCTTTCCGTACCACTTTCTTGTTTTATAGCCTTCATGTTAATGCCGGCCATAGGCTTTACATTGAACATGATCGTCCTATTCTCGTTCCTGCTTGCATTGGGTATTGTGGTGGACGACGCCATCGTGGTAATAGAAAACACGCACCGTATTTTCGCAAATGGGGCTGTGCCAATAAAAAAAGCGGCGAAAATGGCTGCCGGCGAAGTTTTTTTACCCGTGTTTTCCGGCACCATGACTACCCTTGCACCCTTTATCCCGCTGGCGTTCTGGAATAGCCTCATCGGGCACTTTATGTTCTTTCTGCCTATTACACTCATCATAACACTGTTAGCGTCGTTGGTTGTAGCCTATATCATGAACCCTGTTTTCGCGGTTGATTTTATGAAACCGCATCACGAAGGAGAACATGATCATCCCAGGTTTGACCGCAAGGTGCGCCGTGCCCTTATCTTTTTGGTTATCGCTGCCATTTTAGGATATTTAATGAATGTGGGCGTTGGGAATTTCGTAGTTTTTGCCACAGTGCTTTATTTATTTAATCATTTCGTCCTTCTGCGTGTTATCGATAAGTTTCAAAAAAATCTTTGGCCACGTTTTCAGCATTGGTATGCACGCAGGCTTGAGTGGGCAGTACAAAGGCCATGGTGGATATTGTTCAGCGTTATTGTACTTTTTATTTTCACCATGGCTTTCACCGTTGTACGAAGCCCGAAAGTAGTATTTTTCCCATCGTCCGACCCCAATTTCGTGTACGTTTATGTAACCATGCCTATTGGCACCGACCAGGCCTATACTAACCAGGTTGTTGGAGACCTTGAAAAAAAAGTGGCGAAAATTGTAGAACCAGATAAGGATATTGTTTCCTCTATCATCTCAAACGTGTCTGTTGGTGTTACGGACCCGCAGGACGAAGATCAGGGAACCTATTACAATAAAGGAAAGATTACTGTTGCCTTTGTTGAATTTGGAAAAAGGAATGGAAAAAAAACCACGGATATTATGGACCGTATCCGTAAGTCTGTACAGGGCGTGCCGGGTGCACAAATTGCCGTAGCCCAGGAAAATTCAGGACCACCCGTGCAAAAAGATATTGATATTGAAATAGCGGGCGACAACATGGATACACTTGTGCATACTGCAGACAGGCTAAAAAAATTCATCAACCACCAAAATATAGGCGGTATTGAGGGGCTTCAAACTGATGTGCAGAATGATAAGCCGGAAATCGTGTTCGATATTGACCGCGAACGGGCAAACCGGGAAGGCATCACAACCGATCAGGTTAACAAAGCCTTATTTACTTCAGTTTATGGCGCCAAGGCTTCTGATTTTAGGAATACAACTGAAGATAATTATGAAATTGATGTACGGGCGAAAGAAGATCAGCGCAATAATATTGATGCATTAAAAAACTTAAAGATCACCTATCGCGACCTTGCAACCGGCGGGGCGATAAGGCAGGTACCTATATCGGCCTTTACAGATATACGCTATACCAATACTTATGTAAATATTAAGCATAAACAATCGCGGAGGGTTATTTCGTTAATTTCCAACGTGATAAAACCGGCTTTCAATCCCAATGAAGTTGTTGCCAGCATATCGCAGGCCATTAACAGTTTTAAAGCCCCTGATGGTGTTTCTATACGTATGGGCGGTGGGCAGGAAGACCAGGCGGAAGCGTCGACATTCCTTGGCACTGCTTTGTTGATATCCTTCGGCTTAATTTTGATCATCCTGATGATGCAGTTTAACTCCATCGGTAAAACTCTGATCATTTTAACAGAAATATTTTTCAGTATCATTGGTGTATTCCTGGGGTTAAGCCTCTTTAATATGACGTTCTGTATCGTAATGACCGGCATTGGTATCATCGCCCTTGCGGGTGTCGTCGTCCGGAATGGTATCTTGCTGGTTGAGTTTACCGACATGCTTATAGAACAGGGGCAAAACCTGCACGATGCGGTTGTTGAAGCTGCCCGCACAAGGATGACACCGGTATTGTTGACAGCGACCGCTGCTATAATGGGCTTAATACCGCTGGCATTAGGATTTAACATTGATTTTGCCGGTTTATTTACCTCGTTTAAACCACATATTTATTTCGGCGGCGACAACAATGCCTTCTGGGGTCCGTTATCATGGACAATGATCTTTGGTTTAGGTTTTGCCACAATTATTACCCTGATATTAGTGCCTTGTATGTACATAATACGTGTAAGGCTAAAAACCAGGTTATTTGGTGAAAAGAAGAAAGAGGAGAAGTTAGAATTAGAATTGGAAACGGTGTAAATAGTAGCCCTATAATAAAAAATGGCCGTGCAGTTTTAACTGTACGGCTTTTTTTATTACTTTATTTTAAATGTACGTTAAACATTATTTATCCGTTTAAACTTTAATGTTTATAAAATTTGATAGATTTGTTAAAAAAGTCAGGACATCAAACAACCAATTTTCTACTTAATTAGTATATTCTATAAATAACAGTTATCAATGATCGCTACAAATGAACTGCAGGATATAAAAAAAGAAAAGATCCTGGAAGCCGCCTATCAAAGGTTTTTACATTATGGTTATTCAAAAACCACGATGAACGAAATAGCCGGCGACCTTTCTATGTCAAAAGCGCTGTTATATTATTATTTCCCCGACAAAAGCCAGTTGTATATAGCTGTGATGCGCAGGGTGGCCGATGATTACCTTAATGTATTAAGCAGCAGGGCAAATACTTTTACCGGTTTAAAAGATGCTTTTGATTTTCAGATCAACAGCCAACACGAATTTATCCTAAAAAACTATAACTTTTTTGATTTTTTCAGGCTCAACGAGCAAAACTTACCTGACACAATATGGGAGATAGTAAGCCAGGTACACAATGCTGAAACGAACTTGCTGGTGAATGCTATCAGGACGGAAGTTGAAAAGGGAGCAATAAAACCAGTTAATAACCCTGTTGAAATTGTAGAACTGCTGTTGGAGGCATTGCATGGTGTTAGTGGAAATGCTTCATCTCACAAAAAACAGATGTTTCCCAATAGAGAACATCTGGATGATATCCGCAAAAAACGTTTATTACTGAGCGATATATTTATAAAAGGCTTATCTTATTAAAATAAAGATAGGTTGGTGTCTTTAAACTCTGTCACACCTTAGTAAAAAGACTGATACTTAGGTGAATTGACAAATCAAAGTTAATATATTTGACTTATTAATTTTAATAGTCAATATTAACGCTTCCCATATTAATTATTAAAAGTACTTCTAATTTAGAGGTGATTGTTTTAGAGTGATTGAAAGCGGGCCGGAGTATTCCAGGCCCGCTTTTTTATAAACTGATGCTATCAATTTTCTTGAAGATTAAGTAACGACCAGTTTCTATCATTTGAAATTGTTCCACCATTGTACTTAATAGTTACTGTATAATTTGTTTTAGCGTTCCCGCTGCTGGGGTCCTTTGCCTGGAAATAGGATTTAATGACATAAACAGAATCGGAACTTTTTGCATATTGATAATCTTTATCAGCAAACTCAACGTTACTTGATCTTAGCGTTGGCATAATATAGTCTTTTGCAATTTCATAAGCATCATCCCCCGACGGCATCGACGAGAAAAAGCCGCCGGCTGATTCAGATCGCCAGGCAATGCGGAACATAACCGCCAGGAAAAGCACAATGAAAATCAGTAAGATCCACATGGCCTCCCTTGTAACTTTTTTTTTCGCCGCTTTTTCGGCTAAATAATCTCTTTTCATAAAATGATATTTTGGACATACGAATAAACAAAATTGTTTTGATTTGTTTATTAATCAATAAAAATCATAACAACGCCTTGCACCTTCAAATTTATGATAAGTATCTGTGCGCGAAGGTAATGTTGTTACGTACCCCACGCTTACCTCAGAAGTGCCACTTGTATTACTATAATTTAAGCTGGAAACCGGTACATCATGACTTACGCCAAGCCGCACTTTCTCGCCGCCATCTTTATTGATAAATATATCAAATATCAGTGATACCACAATAGCGCTGGGGCCGCCGTCAACTCCGCCGCCCCGATACCATAACCCGGCGTTTATATTCGTCCGCTTATACTGAAACCCAATACTATAAGATTGTGCAGTAGACTGTTTATAAAATACAACCGAAGGAATAATGAATGATTTTTGGTCCTCATCATTATTATCATCCGGGCTAAGGTCCCAGCGGTAACTTGCGTGGCCTGTAAAGCGCATCGGCAATTTGGCCGGGATACCTGTAAACGATTCATTCGGCTGGTTAAGATGCTGAACCGCGCCGCCAATATCAAACTCGCCGGCCACAAAGTTAATCCCGGCGCCCGAATCAAAATAAAACTTATTATTAAAGGGCGCAGGATCAGCTGCTGATACCGAACCCGGTATATATCCGAATTGTGGGTCTATCTGGTCGCCAAAAATAAGTTTGCTCCAGTCGAGGGTTCGATTGCTTACGCCTGCCTGCAATCCAAACGACAATACATAATCCTGCGAACCGATACTGTAGGCGTACGTGCCGGCAATGTTATTTGTGCTAAGATAGGCCGTACCCTCGCTGCTGTGGGTGAATAATAGCCCTACGCCTCCGCCAAATTGTGGTATATTGAGGTCGATGGAGCCTGATAAGTAATTGAAACTGCCGGGTACCGAGGTAAACTGGTTACGATAAATGAGGTTCATACGTAGGTCGCCCTCAAATTGGCCGGTAAGGGCAGGGTTAAGGTAAAGCGGCGAATTAAAGAACTGTGAATACATATGGTCCTGCGCAAAACTTGTTAAGCCGGCAAGTATCATCGTTATCCATAAAATACAAGGCCTATACAGTTTCCTCATTAATTATCTTATTAGTTGTACTACGCCTACTCTTTTAGGCAATGAGTTTTTAAGCACATTCCCTTTCCATTCCGTCCCGTTAATAAATGTTGCCGATATCTGCCATATATAAACCCCCTGCGGTGCGGGCTGCCCGTTAAACGTTCCATCCCATCCATCCACCGGCGCGCCTTTGTCATCAAGTTTCGTTGTTTCCCAAACCAGCTGCGAGTAATTGTTGAATACCTGCATATGCCATTGCTTTATACCCGACCCTTTGGCCATAAATGTTCGCAATTCAAGTGTGCCTCCCGCTGGTTCAAATGCATTCGGTAAAAATAACTGACCAGGGATGCCAGTAACTCGCACAATATGCGTAATTGTACTATCGCATCCGGTAGCCGAAGCAGTTGTTAGGGTAACCTTGTAAAAGCCTGTATCGAGGTAAGTGTGCCCCGGGTTTTGGCTTGCAGATGTTGAGCCGTCGCCCAAAGTCCATGCCCAGCTAACCGGGTTTCCCGTTGTCTGATCGATAAAGTCAAAATGATAATTGGGGACACTGGTCACACTGTCCGGCTTTTCAATAAATTGTGTTGCAGGCGGCGCGGCAACATTTATGTAACCCGCTTGTGAAATTGCATTTGAACAGTTAGTGACCGGATTGGTAGCTGTTAAAGTAACCGTAAATGGCGAATTCTTAAAGCTATAAACGTGCGGCGGTGGCGTATAACCTAATGCGTGGGCTGATCCATCGCCAAAATCCCAATCGTAAAGTAATGATGTCGCCTGTATGTTTGGGTCACCGGGTGTTTGATTGGTAAAAGTAACGGTCAGTTCGCGGCAGCCGGTTGTTACATCTGTTGTAAAAGCAGGTGAAGGTATCGGGTAAACATCCACACGGATTGGCGGATTGGATTCAACTGTGGAGCAGCTATTGGCAGCGGTTACAGTGACATAAAAAGTGCCGGGAGTACTAAAGGTGTATGGCAATGGGGTTGTACCGCCCTGGCGTCTATCCACCACATTATGGTTCACATCATAAATTGTATAATAGTAATTGTCAGCCCCAAAAGAATTGTTTACAAAGGTGGCGCTAAATGGTGCGCATCCTTTACTTACCCCATTTTCGATAAACATCTGCGCCACAACATTTGTGACCGAAATGGTTATAGGTATTATATTGCTTTGGCCGGTGTTGCCGCAAAAGCCTGTTGCCACCATGTATAATGTATATTGTATAGTGCTGTTTGTGGTGATAGGATTAAACTGCACCTCGCTTTTGTCAGTTTTGGTAACTTGCTGCACGAGTGTAGCACCATTGTATAAATAGTAGGTATAGCTCTGGTTATTGCCTGGTGACAAATTATCAACCGCCAGTGTAAAAGGCGAACAACCTATAAGCTGTTTTGGGGATATATAAGCAATAGGTGTTTGTGGCCTTACCGTTATTTTTAAAGTAAAGGGTGGCCTTTGAAAACAATTATTAACAACATATAGGGATACGACGTAGGTTGTGTCCTTGCCATCGACTCGTGCGCTAAAGAGGTGTGATAGGCTGGTGGCTGTTGATTGGGCGGTTCCATCGCCAAAATCCCATAAAAAGCCGGTGCCTGTTAAAACGGTTGAAGTGTTATTGAAATTTACTGTATAATCGCCGCATCCGTCAGTTTTATCAGCTGTAAAACTTGCTGTTACATCGTTCGCATTATTAATGTTTACCGAAGCGCTGTTATCACCGCAAGGTGGAACTCCTTTTATCGTCCATGAAAAAGTATAAACATTGCCTTCTTGTAATCCGTTAACCTGTGTTTGGGCGCTGTTGGGCGATACAATAGTTGCCACGGGCCCGGCAGTTTGCGACCATATACCTTGAAATGGAGATGGATTATTGCCCTGGAGCATTGTAGTTGTAGCGCCGCATAAATTTTGATCACTGCCTGCAATTGCTTGAATCGCAGGTTGGTTTACAATGATTGTTGTTACGGTTGAAGGCTGAACGCTGCAAACACCACTTTGCACTATTGCCCTATACTGAGTGGTTGCGGTGATATTAAGGTATTGTAGTGAGGCCGTTGTATTAGTTGGGAGCACGGCTTGCCATGTTACGCCGCTATCTGTCGATGATTGCCACCCTGTCACATTTCCAACCTGGCCGGATAAGGTTATTGTTCCTGCACTACTGCCACTACAAACACTTGTGTTGCCGCTTGTTGTCCCACCTATGGACGGCAGGTCATCAATGAGTGTCATTGAATTTGAATTTGGTGCACACGGCAGCGGCGGGGTTATTGTCCAGGTGAAAGTGTAAGTACTTCCCGGAATAAGTAAACTGGCTATGGCATTTGGTAACGTAGGATTATTAAAAACAGGGCCGGCAGGCGAAACTGTCCATTTTCCTGTGCCTGGTCCCGGGCTGTTTCCGTTAAGTTTATACTGGGTAACATTACAAACCTCATTATTAGCGCCGGGGTTGGATATAACGGGCATTGGCTCAATCGTTACTACGGCTGTTGCCGCCATGCCGGGGCAACTACCATTAAAAGGGGTAATAGTATATTTTACAGTACCCGGTATAGCGCCATTATTGGTTAAAAAATCACTTATAGTTGTTGCGCTGCTTGCAATAGGCTGTTGAGTGTTGCCTGTTATGTTGCCGGTTAATACAACGCTGGTATAGGTATAAGTTGTACCTGTAACATTTGATGTTAAATTAAGACTGGTTGAACTGCCGGTACATATTGTACTATTTAGCGGAGTTACAATAGCCTTTGGCAGCGGCTTAACTGTTACCATCAACACAAAGGGAACGCCCTGGCAGCCATTGGCCACGGGGGTAATAGTATAGCTCACTACGGCATCGCCTGTACCATTGTTTATAAGGGTGTTGTTTATAGCAGGGCCGTTACCTGCTGAAAGCCCGGTAGCCGTTCCTGATGTAAGTGCAGCTGTCCAACTAAAGGTACTTGCAGGTACTGAGGAGGTTATGTTATAACCAACGGGATTGCCTGTGCATATTTGTGACGTTGACGCGCTTGTTATGGTATTTACCGAATAGATATTTATAGTAATACTCTGTTGAATATCAGCACACTGGCCTGATAGGGCCGTTTTAACATCCAGGGTCACCGTTGCACTTCCTGCGGTTATTTCGGCAGCGGTTGGTGTGTAATTGGTTGTGAGTGAGCCCGGGGCCGAAAAAGCCCCCGAACCAATCCACTGAAAAGTGGTATAGGTACCGGTAATTGCAGCCTTCAAAGTTACAGGGCTGCCAGGGCAAATAGTTGGAGCCGAAGGTGTTATTTTTACCGTTGGCGCATCCTGGAAAGTAAGGTTTTGTGACTTTGTTAACGAGCCGCAATTGTTTTGTACGGTTACACTTACCTTATAAGCAGCAAATGCCGTAAATGTTATTTGCGGATATTGACTGTTAGCGGTTGACCCCGACGCAAAGCTGTAAGCGCCGCCTGTAACTGTCCATGTATACGAGTTTGCCTGCTGCTGTCCAACGCCTGAAATTGTTGTCTGGGTTGGGCCAACGGTAGGGCCAAAGGTGAAAGATTGGTTTGTGCCGCATAATATGTCATCTGGGGACATGCTTATTGCTATTGGCGAATCAATAACAACGGTTTGTGCCGGTGTGGTAATTGTACCGCAGCTTACTGTAGTTATCCCCAGCGTAAGGGTATAAGTGCCCGCTGTTGTAAAAACAAACTGTGGCTGCGCACTATTAGCATCGGTGCCGTTTGCATAAGTTACATTCCCGCCGGCAACGGTCCAAACATATTTATTGGTCGCATTGCAATTGGCGTCTATTATCGATTGGTTGGCTGGTATAATTGTTGCTGGGGCACAACCTTTTAAGGTTGGTAACGTAAATTTAGGCTGGGGCGGGTTTTGAATACAAATAGATTCTGTTACATCTGGCGCAGAGCATAAAGCACTTGGGTTTTGCAAATGGAGGGTGATATTATGCACGCCGGAGGTAGTAAATGTATTTTTAAAACTTTGAACAAGACCATAATTAGAGGCCATTGTAACGCCGTCAACTATCCAGGTATATAGGGCATTCGTGGCCTGGCAGGTTGGCGACGTATTGTTTGGGTTTTGCCCGGGATCGGAAGTGTTGGCAAAAGTTACTTGTGTGTTAACACAGGCCGCAATTGGCCTAATAAAGCTATTTTTGGGAGCTGTAACTATTTGTGCGTAGCTCGTGACCTGGGTGCCCACTTTTCCGCAATATTTGCTTGAAGGCTGGAGGTCCACTTCAAACGAATTACTCTGGCCGTTAGGGTTATTCCCGCAGGATGACTGCGTATACTTATGGCTTATTTTCCCCCCGGATGCTATAATATCGCAAAGCGTTAATAAACTTGTTGAGCCATCCCCCCACTTAATGTTATAAATAAGGCCAGGAAAGTTGTTTTGTATTCCGCTTGGTGAACTGATATCAACATTATAGGTTAAACTGCCACCGCCACTCAAGCATATAGTGCTGTTACCTGTAACGCCAAAACTCGTATTTACCCCATTATTTATTAATAAATAAGACTCGGTACCAACAATACCACCAGCCACCGCTTTAACGGCAACTGTGTAATTAGCCGCGTTAGCAGTGAATTGAGTGCCCGCAGCGGTAGGGGTAATGGTACCTTCCGAGGCCTGCGTAACCTCGTTAAAAAACGAAGCTGTCACCGTTGCGCCCGCCGTCGAAGTATTAACGAAACTATATGGCGTATTATTAACTCCGCTGCATGTCCCAAATACTGTAGCATTAGCGGCAGCATTGATAGCCTGTGAGTTAACAGCGGCAACAACCCCTGTACCAGCGGTTATCGAAAAAGGGGCGGAAATGCTGCTCGTTACGATAGGGTTGGTTGAAACTACCTTTACAACATAACCAGCGCCTGCAGGGGTGCCCACGGGGATTACCCCATTTACAAATGTTGCGTAGAAATCAGAAAAAGTGCCGATAAGCTTTTGGGCAGCAAAACTTCCTGCAGCGTTCGACAAATAAAGATCATAAGTAGTAGTGGTATTTACGCAATTTCCGGTAACGCTTATAGGGGCGGTGATTGTTGAACCGGGAGCATAAGGGCCTGGGTCGACATTCCCTATGGTAATTGTTTGGGCAAAAGCATGCCCGCAAGCAAATAGAATAAACGTTGCTAATAAGATTAAACCTTTAGTAAATAATCTATTCATCGGGTAGATGTAAAATCCACACTAAACGCTCTCAGTCAATTATAATAAGCAATCTAAAATAACAAAATTGTTACACAATACAATTATTAAAATATGATAATGCATAAGTAGCCCGTTACTTTATACGGAAGATATTATGGAGAGTTGCCCGTAATGTTGCTTTTACCTAATTCAGGAGGAGATGTGAGATTTTAGATATGAGACGTGGCTGTTTACAGAGGGCAGATTGAATATCTCCGTCCTAATACTCAACCAAAAAACAAATAAGCAACAAAAATAGCTGCTATAATGCCGGCAAGGTCGGCAAATAAGCCAGCAGGGATGGCGTATCGGGTTTTTTTGATCCCTACTGAGCCAAAATATAAAGCTACTATATAGAAGGTAGTATCAGACGACCCATTGAATATACAGCCCAAACGCCCTGCGAAGCTATTTGTGCCAAAAGTTTGCATCACGTTGATCATCATTCCTTTTGAGCCTGATCCGCTAAGCGGTTTCATATAGGCTACTGGCATAGCATCAACAAACCTGGTATCCAGGCCCAATTGAATACATACCCATCGTAAGCCATCGTTCATATAATCAAGTGCGCCACAAGCACGGAAAACAGCAATACCAACAAGCATGGCCACCAGGTAAGGGATAATTTTGATGGAGGTTTCAAAGCCACGTTTCGCGCCTTCAATAAAAACTTCAAATACATTTATTTTTTTGATCAAAGCACCGGTTATAAATATAACGGGCACTAAAAACAATAGAAAATTACTGGCTACTTTTGATACAGCCCCTATCTCCTCTTTCGTAAGGTATTTTGTAAAATACCACACCATTAAGGTTAAGCAGGCGGTTATTCCCCCTATCCAGCTTATAATTACAGGATCCCAGAGCCTTATCTTTTGCTTTATCGATACCAATATCATACCAGCCACTGCCGAAACATAGGTGGCTATTATGCATGGGATAAAAATATCTGTAGGATCAGTAGCATGTAATATAGCACGCTGGGCAATAATAGTCACCGGTAATATTTGCAGGCCCGAAGTAAGCAAAACAAGGTACATGATCTGCGCGTTTGATGCGGTTTCTTTATCAGGGTTCAACTCCTGCAAGCTGTCAATCGCTTTTAAACCCAGTGGGGTGGCGGCATTATCAAGCCCGAGCAGGTTTGCCGAAAAACTCATCATAATATTGCCTGTGGCAGGGTGTTCTTTGGGTACCCCGGGAAATAACCGGCTAAAAAAGGGCCCTACTACGCGCGACATAAATTTAATTGCGCCAGCTTTTTCGCCGATATTCATAATGCCTAACCAAAGCGCCATGTTACCCGCTAATGGCAAGGCAATATCCATTACCGATGATTTTGAAGAATCGAACATAGCCTTTACTAAATGCATGAAAATTTCCGTATCGCCAAAAAACACGAGCCTGATGAGGCCTATAACAAAAGCAACTAAAAAAAAACCTACCCAGATATAGTTAAGCGCCATACATTAAGTTGAAGCGTTGAAGATAAAGTTTTTTGATAATTAATGGGAATAACCACCTTTAAATAAATTTTACCGGCTTTTAATTTACATGTCTTTCTGATTTTCGGTATCCCCCGCTTCAATATGTTAACATGTTAAAAACCTTTATGTAACCTTAATATAGCTTTGAACGTATTTTTGAGTAATGAGAAAAATACATTACCTCTATTGTATTTTATTGGGATTTACAGTCATCTTGTCCTCCTGTCATTCAAAAAAGGCAGTGTTAAGGGGCGAGCCGGGCGAAGTAGTAAAGCCGCAGGCCAGCATTGCCGAAAAATATTCGGTGATTTTGGGTGTTAATGAAAGTGATATCCAAAATGGGCGGCTATATGCTTTTATCGATCAGTGGATGGGAACACCTTACCGGTTTGGCGGCCAGGATAGGAGCGGGGTTGATTGTTCGGGCCTGGCACAACTATTGGAACAACAGGTTTTTGGCATTAATATTCCGCGCTCGACAAGCCAGCAAATAAATGTTATCAAACGGAAATACGAAGAGGAATTGGCTGAAGGCGACCTTGTGTTTTTTGATTACGACGGAAAAAAATTCAGCCATGTGGGCATTTACCTGCAAAACGGTTACTATGTACATGCAAGCTCATCAAAAGGCGTAACCATTACTAAACTGCATGACCCTTACACTTATAAGTACTTTTCAAGGTGTGGCTCCATAATTCCTGACGACACAAACTCGGCTCCGGGTAAATAATGTTATCTTGTTCAAACTGGAATACTTTCTTTATTTTGCGTCCCCGCATCGATGTTGATAGGTGTAATGTTTAATAATTCAATAACTTTGTGCAACTATGGGCGAAGAAAAAGAAAAATACAGTTTCTGGACAAAATATAAACGGTATGCAGGTAATGAGATACTTTTATATGTTATTATGGTAATAGGTATTATACTTGGTATCATAATTTTTGGCAAGTAACTATTCTGAAAATTAATAATATACCCAGGCGCTATTTCACCAAGCCCACGGTATAATCATCGGCATCCGCTACATCCTGGTAAAAGTCGACCATATCCTGGTAGGTGTCTTTGCTATAAGTACCATCAATAAACTGAAATTTTCGTTTGTAGATAAGCTGGCCGCCATTTACCGTTATGCTTGCCGAATAACTGCCATAAGGCTTGTTTATACTAATATTGAGATTTTTGGAATCAAAATGGTAACCTGGCGGCAGGGTATAACTCAATTCATCATCGTTGGTATAACCTCTTACAATTTTAACTTCAGTTAACCTGTCCCTTTCGTGGCGGAGCGTTATTCTTGAACGGTTTACCGGGTTAACTGAAAAATAGACCTTCCCATCATTTATCGAAGCAAATTCGCGGGCAGAGAAAGTTACATCTTCAGTTGTTACCGGCTGGATGCCTTTATCCTGTTTAAATTCCAACTTTTTAACTTCGAGGTTATTTACAGGGTAAATTCCTTTTATGCCTTTTTCCTGTTCGGAAGGTGAGTCGTGGACTGCCCATTCCCTCGAATCGTATTCAGCGCCTTTAAAAATAGTTTCCATACTTCCGGCCAGGGTGCCTTTATCATCAATTGTAAAATTGGCTTTCCTGGTCTGTTGGTTATCGGTAGCCGTGTACTTTGGTGTATGTAAAAGTTTGCCTCCTTCGGGCGTGCAGGCCAACACCGTGCGGTCATCCGTAAAGGAGCTTAAAAAGCCAAAAGGTAATTGCTGGCTGGTGCACTCAAGCCAGGTAGTGTCACTTTTAAAAGGAAGGCATAAAATTGTATGATTACCCTGGTCCATGCTGGGGAAGTCCTTCATCATGCTTACTTTCTGCCCCCTGCCGGCGGTTACAACACAATAATAGGATGGGATATTTGCTGCCAGCAGTAACGAATGCGTATAGTTTACCAATGCTTTGCAATCACCATAATTAAGCTTGTCAACATCTGATGCTAAAAAAGGTTGATAGCCGCCGATGCCAATTTGAACGCTGACATAATGCGTCCTTTGCTGCATATATTCGTATATCTTTTTGGCTTTTAGCTTTGGATCGTTTATACCGGCAACCATTTCTTTTATATGGACAATAGTTTCAACGGGCAGGTCATCCCTGTTTTTTAACAGGTTATCATATTCCCACCGGCCTAAGGTTTCCCAGCTGTTGAACATGCCTTTCATACCGCCATAGCCAAAATCTTCGGGCGCTATCTTAACTTTACTTAGTTCCGCGCTTCCGTAAGTTTCAGCTCGGGCGGCCTTAACATTACTTAGCTGCCACGAATATACCTTTAACCCACCCTGATCTGTTATTTGTGCTTTAACAGGCATATGTATTTCTTTATATCTTATATTAAAATCAGGCTTACAGGTAAATGTATATGAAGCGTTTTCGACGGCCAGGCCAACCCCGGCAGGCTCCCAATCATAAAAATAAAGTGATTGCTTAAGCTGGAATTCCAATTCGTAGACGATAGTGTAGGGGTAGCCTTCGGCCGCCGGTGTAAAGTGTTTTACTTTAATATCATTAAATAATGAGAATCCATCGTACCCACTAACATCTTCAAAATTGCTTTCGCCAAATTTGCCTGTTTGCTTCCCATCAGCACTAAAAATAACCCCTTTTATCGATTTTAAAGTTTTAAACTGATCGTGCCCGATAATTATAGGAGCCATGCTGTCGCCATTCTTATTTAATATGGTTATGGCCTTTTTTATATGATAAACTACACTGGTGAGGTCTTTTACCTCAACTGTTGTTTGTTCATTGCGTATAACCGCATTGGCATTTTGCAATAACTCTTTGGGTATGAGGCTTGCATCGTAGTTTTGCTGCTGCGCTATTACTTTATTGCCCGCTATAAATAAGCATAATGCCAATAATACTTTCTTCATTATTTTTTCCTGAAAACAAATTCTTCCTTTTCGGCGAGGATAATCTTATTATAAAACTCTTTTAACCCGGCATACCCCTCCGGCTGATATACCGAACGATTAAATTGTATCACGTTTGAAAATGTAATAGTATTACCATTTGCATCAAAGATGGATAAAAATCTGCCGCCCTGGCCGGATAGCGCCAGCGCCTGGTCATGTGGCTTAGCTTCAACAACATAATTGGCCGGCAAATGTATAGTTAATATATACCTGTTTTCTGATGGCATACCCATGTCAACCGGGTAATTACGCTCCTTCAGTTTAAACGGGTTGATACTTATTTTGTCAAACAGGTACGGGTTTAACGATAGCTTTTCATTATCTAAATTGTTTTTGACATTCACTTCAATTTCATAATGTTCGCTTATGGGTTCATCAAGACTATCAAGCCCTGATATGTTCGACTTACTGATCTTTATTTTACGTAAATGGTCACTCATATTGTCAATATAATCGCCCGGGGTATTAAAGCCTTTGATGGCTTTTCGTTTTAGATAAGCTGCATATCCTTTTGAATAATGATCGTAGGTGCCTTTTAAAGTGCCATCGTCCTGCAAGGTAAGATCAAGTGCATATGTGTTCGATCTTATTTGCCTGGTATCCATATCGGTCCAAAATGAAGGTTTATCGAGACTGAAAACCCTACCCTGGTCGTTCAGACATTTTTCCTCTAAAATGCCAAAAGGCAAAAATGCTTCCGAAGCATCTAAAAAATAACTTTTATCGGCAATGTTAGCCCCTGCAACTAAATAGTTAAAGTCACCAATTACGGGATAAAGTTTATTTATTATACCATGATCACGGGTTGAGAGTAATACCGCTTCGGTTTTTATCCCGGCTGCATTTAATGCATCTATAAGTGTAATGTTAATATCAGCAATGCTGCCGCTATGCATCTCGATAGCCTTTTTTATGCCATCGTCACTATATACGCCGGTATAATTATTCCATTTAAACCATTTTTGTGTCCAATGATAAATCGCTTTTGCTTTTTCGAGACTATCTGGCACTCGTAAAATATCCGGCGGTAAATGATCTTTTACAAGGTTTGTTTTTTTTAGTTGTGTGCCAAACCCCTGGCTAATTTTTAACTGGTTGTCTACATCACTCCACTCTGCAGTTACCCTTGTTTTTACGCCGGTGTACAGGTTTGTACGCTCTACGAGGTCAAAATTCAAAGCCGAAAGAAAATTCCTCGGTGCTGTCATATATTCCTCAACTACAAAGGCCGGTATATCTTTCATTGCATAGTCAAGTACTAAACAGCCACTGCTGCTGCTGCCTGCCGAAAAACAATTCGATTCTATGTCAGAGGACTCCTTAGTTAATTTTAAAGGGCCTCTCAAAGCAATGTTATAGTGCCAGAAGCCAGGTATCTGTGCATAATATTCCGAATACATTTTGGGTATTGGCCCCTGGAACTGCCAGCTATGAAAATGATCGAAAAATGGAGTTATATAAATGTACCTGTATTCGATAACACAACCATCATGAAGGCCGGGCATGGCAAATTTCATGGTGCTTTGATATTTGTAATCCCGTGTTGTATATATTTTTTTCTTATCAAGTTCAGCTACCTGGGTCACACCATTATCATCTTTATAACTGGTTATGCCCTCAATGTTATTAACCTCATCGCTTACTGAGTTATCCTCATTATTCCGCAGGTGAATTTCAACCGTTCCGTTTGGAAAACCTTTATGATCGAATATTTTTATCTTAACATGGTATTCATAAACCAGCCTCACCTGGCTGCCACTTGTTTGCTCAATATTGGCTTTTCCAAATTCATTTAGCACTACCGCATTTGCCGAGGTATCTTTATCGTATCTTGTCAAATCCATTTCTTCCGGACTGGCTTTTCCATACTCGAAATTTTGGGACATCGCGCAGGTTGCCAGGAAAAGAAAAAGGGCTAAAAAGGTAATTTTTTTCATGTAGAAATAATAGTGTTTTTAATTATCGCGCCGGACGGTTATTTCACAAGGCTCACTGTATAATTATCAGCATCTACCACATCCTGGTAAAAATCAACAAAATCCTGGTAAGTATCGGGGCTGTAAGTTCCGTCAATAAGCTGGAATTTGCGTTTATATGTCAGCTGGTTGCCGCTTAGTGTCATAATCGCCGTAAAGTTACCAAATGGTTTGTTTATAGATACGTTTAATGGCTCCTTTTCCAAATGATATCCCGCAGGGACAGTATAAGTAATTTCATCCTCATCAGTGGATCCGCGGTTTATATATACATTGTTCAGCCGGTTACGCACCTGTGGTGGCGGCGCATCTTCCCTGTCGACAGAATTTAACATGAAATAATACTTACCATCTGTGAGCGATGCGTAATCACGTGCACGCAGTTTTATAGTTTCTGTTGTTGAAGGGTCGAAGCTTTTATCCTGTTGTATGTCAAACCCTTCAATACTCATATTATTAATGGGGTACGTTTTTTGCAGCCTTTTATATTGTTCCGTCCGGCCTTCGTTTAGCAGGTAATCATGGGCTTCATAATCGGCACCTTTTAAAATAGTTTTCATATCACCCGATAGGTCCCCGGCTTCATTTATGGTAAAACTGGCTTTGCGGGTTTGCAAATTGGCCCCGGCTGTGTACTTAGGCGTATGTAATAGCTTGCCACCTTCGGGCGTACAGGCCAACACATTGCGGTCATCGGTAAAAGCACCAAGGTAACCGAATGGGATCGTTTCGCTCGTACAATCGGCCCAGGTAGTATCATTTTTAAACGGAAGGCACAATATGATATGATTGCCGTTTAACCCGGGGAAATCAGCAGGCATGCCTACCTTATAATCCTCGCCTGCATTGACAATACAATAATACGAATCGATATTTACAGCCTTCAATAAAGCCTGTGTGTAATTTACCAATGCTTTGCAATCACCATAATTCTGTTTGTCAACATCCGATGCTAAAAAAGGTTGCCAACCGCCAATGCCTACTTGTACACTAATATAATGGGTTTTGCCCTGCATATATTCGTATATCTTTTTAGCTTTTAATTTGGGGTCGGGAAAGTCTTTTGTGAGTTCTTTTATATGTTCAATGGTCTCAGGCGGTAATTGTTGCCTGCTTGCCACCAGGTTATCATATTCCCATTTTCCCAACTGTTTCCAGGTATCAAATGAGCCGGTAATACCATAAAAGGAGAATTTTTCAGGGGCTATTTCTACGCTGGTTAAAAAATCCCTTGCATACGGGCTGTACGGTTCGTATTTCACAGCCTTTAGACCGGTGACCTGCCACGAGTAGGTTTTTTGTTTATCAAGCCCAACGCCGATATTTACTTTATTTGTTACGTTGTTTTCTTTATACCTGATGTTAAAATCCGGCTTGCAGCTAAAAATAAATGAACTGTGCTCAACAGCGACTCCGGTATATGGATTTGCATCCCAATCGGGGAAATTCAGTGTTTGTTTTAAACGCAGTTCATATTCATAAACAATAGTATAAGGATATTCATTCACGGATGGTTTATAATACTTTAGCCTTTGGTCGGTAAACAATGAATAGCCATCCCACGCACTATAATCTTCAAAATCACCTTCGTTGAATTTGCCTGTTTGTTTACCGAATTCATTGTATATGGTCCCTTTTATATTTTTAATTACCCTGCTTTTGTCATAAGGCATCTCAATATCGGCCATATGGTCTCCATTTTTATTAATAATGGTGACGGCCATTTTTTCATGAATTATCGCATCGTCGAGGCCTTTAACATCTATGGTCATTTCATCGTTTCGCACAACTGCGCTCGCGTAGGGCAGAAGTTCTTTGGGGATGAGGCTTACGTCGTAGTTTTGCTGCGCATTTGCCAGCAGGCCAACCGTGAGCAGGCAAAAAGTTAGAATAATATATCTCATTATTTTTTCACAAAAACCATTTCCGCTTTTTCCGATTGTATGATCTTATTGTAGAGTTCTTTCAGGTAAGGATATTCAGCCGAACTGTAAACCGATTTTGTAAACTCAATAGCGTTTGAAAATGTGAAGGAATTATCCCCCGGCTCATAACTTGTTAAAAATTTACCTCCGTTGTTTGGCAGGTTCACTGCCATTGCAGCGGGAGGGGCCTGAATAGTGTATTGCGCTGGTAGATGCATGGTAAGTATAAACCTGTCTTCAGATGGCATGCCCCAGTCAACAGGGTACGAGCGTTCGGCTAATTTAAAAGGATTTTCATCTATCCTGTCCAAAAAGAAGGGGTTAAATGTAAGCTTGCCGCCAGTAACATTATCATACAAATTTACCTCTACTTCATATTTTTCGCCGATGGGCTTATCCAAACTGTCGAGATTGATGACCTCGGATTTAATGATCTTTGTTTTTTGTAATTTACTGTTCAAGTCCTCCACATATTCATCAAATGAATTGAATTTTTTGATTGCTTTCCTTTTTTCATAAGCCTGGTAACCCATGGAATAATGGATAAAAGTGCCTTTTAATTTTCCGTTATCCTGGAGGGTAAAATCGAGAGCATAAGTGGTTTTTTCTTTTTGAGGGAGATTAAGGTCCATCCAATAGGAAGGTTTATCAAGACTGAAAACCCTGCCCTTATCATTCAAACACCTTAACGGAAGCATTCCAAATGGTAGCAATGGGTCGGTTGCATCAAGCAGGTAACTTTGCCCGCCGATATTAACTTTGGCAATAACGTAATTGAAATCGTTTATAACAGGATATAGCGGGTTTACGTTGCCATTTTCTCTTGTTGAAAGTAAAACGGTCTCGGTATTTAAACCAGCCGCATTTAAGGCATTCACCAGCGAAAGGTTTATATCGGCTGCGCTGCCACTATGTGCATCCAATGCTTTGCTGAGGCCATCGATGCTTTGGATGCCGAAAAAGTCGTTCCATTTGAATGATCTTTGTATATAGGCATAAACAGCTTTTGCTTTTTCAAGATCATCAGTTTTGCCGGCAATTACCGGGACAATGCGCTCTTTAAATAACCCTCTTTTTTTTATTTGACCGCCAAAATCAGCATCGTCCTTAAGCTGATAATCAATGTCTTTCCACTCTTTTGTAACTTTGGTTTTGGCGCCGGTATAGGGGTTGGTCCACTCAACAAGTTCAAAGTTTATGGCAGATAAAAAATTTTTAGATGAGGTCATATAATCTTCATCTATAAATGCTGGGATATCCTTCATGCCATAAATCAGCAAAGAACAATCGCAGCTTGCGCCGCCTGATGAAAAACATTTTTGCTC